>Ga0209231_1000020_pt1 | contig 147446 bp, 116 predicted proteins | sample Deesub45470m_DNA_FD_188086 | JGI IMG/M metagenome (GOLD analysis project Ga0209231, IMG submission 188086) | Deep subsurface microbial communities from North Pacific Ocean - 450_OLKR46/470m Metagenome (SPAdes) (version 2) | ecosystem: Environmental > Terrestrial > Deep subsurface >...
TTTACAACAGCCAGTGGCGAGTCGAGAAGAACGGCTTCAAAAGTCCCCAAGAAATCCGTCGGGACCGGCTAAATTTTCGTCAGGCTTCATAAGACAAACTTGTGTCCAAGGAACCGGGCGCGATACATGCATTGCCAGGGTCATGGTTGCCATGTGCTCATTTCCCCTCTCGGCAGCGATCTTGACCTGCTTGGCCAGGCCGTTTGCCTGGGTCGCACTATCGGCATTGCCCTGGGTCTTTGCAGACAAATCGGCCATGCTGGCGCTAATCTCTTCCAGAGAACTTGCCTGGGTGGTGGCCCCTCGCGAAAGGGTCTGGCTGGTTTCGGCGACCTGGGCCGAACCCGAAGCAAGCTGCTGACCGATCTGTTGAATCGACCCGACGAGATTGTTGAGGTCGGCCCCGAGGGTCTTAAGGGCGCCACGGACAACGTCACCTTGATCACGGGGGGCGACCTGAAAGGTCAGGTCTCCCTGAGCCAGTTTCTGCAAAGAGGACACCACCTCCTTCTCCAGGCTGGCGGCCAGGGAGTCCATCGCCCGGGCCATCTGGCCGATTTCGTCCTGACGGCTCATGTTCAGCCGCAGATCGAGGTGCCCTTTTTCCATTTCTTCGATCATCCGCACGGTCTGCCCCAGGGGTCCGACCAGGCTGCGCGTCATGACCATCCCCAGGCCGATGGAGGCCAGCGCTCCCATGGCAATGGCGATAAACAGAGCCGTGTTGGCAGACCCGGAAATCCGCCGGGCCAGGGCCACCTCTTTCGCGACCCTGGAGCTGGTATTTTCGAGAATCTTGCCCAAAACCTCTTCCATCGCCGCCATGGCCGGCAGGACCTGGCCATCGGCAAAGAGGGTCAACTCCCCGTAATACCCCAGGGCTGCGTTCACCGGGGTCATGAGGTTGTCGACATAGAGCTGGATGCTGTCGATGCTCGGCAGCACCTCGGAGAGATACAGGTCCTTGGCCAGACCATATTCCTGGATAGAGAGAAAGTCGGCGATGGACGAAAAGGAACTATAGACCCCCACCATCTGCTGTTTGAGCTGCTTGACCGCTTCCTGAACCTCAGGGTTGGTCACCTGCACCGTTTCGAGCCACTGGTAGAAAGGGGATTGTTTCGGGTCGAGATTCCCCTGGAACTCGGATCTTTCCAGGATGGCGGTCACCGTCGCCGCGGCCCAGGACTTGTAAGCGCCAAAATTCTTCTCCACCCCCACCGCCAGCGACTGCGGGTCGGTGATGTCGATGGCACTGACCTTGTCACTCAGGGCAAGGAAAGCCTCCCCCTGCTCCTTCAGGCTCTCCCAGCTGGCCAAAAATTCCTGCCAGAGGGCCTCCTCTTTCCCATCCCGGGGGAGCTGGCCAAAACGCGCCAGGGCCTCTTCGGAGCGGGCCAGGGCGGCACGGATACTCTCATGCTCTTTGCGGCGCTCGTCGCCGCTGAGCCTGGGGTTGAGCAGGTTGCGCTGCGCCGCCTTGATATGGGTCTGGGTTTCCTTGATCGTCAAAATCGATTGCATCTGCGGCAGGCTGACCTCACCAGTCCCGACGATACCCGCTCGCAGACTCCGGGTGCCGTACCACCCGGCCAGACCGACCACGACACAGATCAGAGCGACGACCCCGTAACTCGCCAGAAGTTTTTTCTGCAGGGTGAGTTTCATTTGTCGCTTGCCTCCAGAGAGCGCTCCGGGCGAGGAGCGCTCGTTAGAATGTCAAAAAGGAGAAGATTTACGCTGCCTTCAGGAGCAAAAGCCCCCGCAGCTTAAACGCCCCCGCCCCGCAGAAAAAGTCTGCGAGGCGGGGCTGTGATTAATCGACGATGAACTTCTTCCCCTCGGCGGAGAGGAAGAAGTCGATGACTTTCTGCACTTCGGGGGTGGGCTCGCCCAGGGTGATAAAGGCCAGCGGCCGGCTGATCGGTGCGGTTTTGACAATCTTGCAGTTCCCCGGATTCTGGTTGTAGAACCCTTCGCTGACAGCGCCGATCCCCCCCTTGTTCTTGGAGACCTCATTGAGTTCGAGACGGGTGCTGGTCACCTGGAGGGCGCCGGCAGCGTAGGGAGCCTTCTTCATGACCTGCTTCTGGAACACCTCGCGGGTCGAGCTCCCCTCGTGGCTTGTCACCACCTGAACGGCCACATCGGGCCCCCCGATCTCTTTCCAGTTCTTGACCTTGCCAGTGTTGAGGTCGGTCAACTGCTCATAGGTGAGTTCGGCGACGGGGTTGTCTTTGTGGACAATCGGCACGATCACGTCCTCGGTGATCGGATGGAACTTGATATTGCCCGGGACCTTGATGTCGGCCTGCCCCTGCTCCTTGGCGGCTTTTTTGGCGGAGGCGAGACTGTCCTCCAGGGTGCTGGAGGTCAGGGCCACGCTGGTCTTGCCGTCGAGCAGGGCGAGAACCCCCTTGCCGGTGCCAACGCCGAAGACCTTGATCTTGACCCCGGTTGCCTTCTCCAGGGCCTCGGCCCCCGGCTCGAGGAAGCGCTTCTGGCAGGTCGTTGACCCCCACATGGCCAACTCGCCGGCCACAGCGCCGGTACCCGCCAGAACAACTGCCGCAAGGGCGAGAACAAACCCCTTCATAACCTTCGTTGTCTTCATCCGTCATCTCCTATGGTGAAAGTTTCTTGCAGAGTCCTGCCCTGCTCGTATTGGATCTTTTTCAGCAAGAGAGGTGCCAATCCGCAATGCCTTGGAGTTTGTTGTGTGATTTAAGGCCCTTGCGTACAGATAGCGCAGCTTTTATTGTCAACGACTTGATCGGTTATCCTTGATTTGTGTCGTTTTGTTGACTGTGGACCAAAATGCTGACACTTCGATTCGCGTGGATTTTCCGTTGATATGACTTGTCACTGTCAAGAGGGCAGAGTGCTCCCCCTGTTCGAGGAGATCGGGGCGATTTCCTGATCCTGCACCCGCGCACCGTGGCGCAGAAGTATCAGGGGTTCGCCTATTACCGCCTGCCTGCCGAGCCGGTGCAGGCCATCTCCTGCCGGTGATCGCCAAGGGCGACATCACCAGCGCCGCCAAGGGTCTCGAAGTGCTGCGGGAGACTGGCGCCGCCGGCTTGATGCTCGGCTGCGGCGCCATCGCCGACACCTGGCTGTTCGAGCGCCTGCCTGGCCGAGCCCCAGCAGAGCCGACCCGAACCCAGCGGCTGCAGGAACTCTCCGAGTTTCTGCTCGAACTGCAGCAGCGCTATGGCGCGCTGTTCTGCGGCGACACCCAGATTCTCTACAAACTCAAGGAAGTTCTCGCCTTCACCAGCACCGATCCAGCCCTCAAAGAGCCGGTGGCGCGCCTGCGCCGGGCCAAGAGCCTGGAGGCGTTCCTCGACCTAGCTCGGCAGTTGGTCCACGCCTGAGCCAAGCTGAACCCGAAATGGAATCAAATCCCGCCCTCTTTGCCCAAGGAGGGCGGGATTTGATTTTTAGCACAATAGTCGAAGAATTATTCTTGACATCAAGGTGTCTACAGAATATCGTTCTGATATAGGAGATAATATCCGAATGATAGACGACATCAGCCTGACAATTCTGGAGATTCTTCAGGACAAAGCCCGGGTCCCCAACGCCGAGGTCGCCCGTCAAGTCGGCATGGCCCCCTCGGCGGTGCTGGAGCGGATTCGCAAGCTCGAATCCCAGGGGATCATCGAGGGCTACGAAGTCCGTCTCAATCCCCGTCACTTCGGCATGCGCCAAGCGGTGTTCCTGCGGGTCAGCGCCGATGAGTCCGACGGCGGTCAGGCGGTGGGCGAAGCCCTGGCGGCTCTGCCCGAAGTGCAGGAAGTGCATCAGGTCGCCTGCGATGACGGCTACCTGGTCAAGCTGCGGGTGGCCGGCACCGAAGAACTCGGCCGGATTCTGCGGGAGAAGATCCGCACCATCTCCGGGGTGCGGGAGATCCGCAGCAGCGTGGTCCTCTCGACCCTCAAGGAAACCTTCCGCATTCCACTCGATTCCCCAGATCCCTCGATGCCCGCGACCGAATGATTCACCTTTAGCGTTTTAACCATAGACCCCATAACCAGGAGAAAACCGATGCCGATGTCTGAAGCGTTCCAGCAGCGACTGTTCCCCAAGGCCAAGCAGATCGCCGCCCACTATGGCACCCCTTTCCATATTTACGACGAGGCCGGGATTCTCGAGACCGGCGCGCGGCTGAAAAAAGCTTTTGCCGGCCTCCCCGGTTTCCGCGAGTACTTTGCCGTCAAGGCGCTGCCCAACCGCCGCATTCAACAGTTGATGGCGCAAATGGGCTTCGGTTTCGACTGCAGCTCCATCCCCGAGCTGATCCTGGCCCGTGAGGTTGGCGCCAAGGGGGAGGACATCATGTTCACCTCCAACAACACCAGCCAGGAGGAGTTCGAGTTCGCTGAAAAAGACGGCGGCTGCATCCTCAACCTGGATGACATCACCCTGATTCCCAAGGTTCCCAATTTCCCCGAGCTGATCTGCTTCCGCTATAACCCCGGCCCACGCCGCACCGGCAACATCATCATCGGCAACCCGGTGGAGGCCAAGTACGGCGTCACCCACGAGCAGGTGGTCGAGGCCTACCGGCTGGCCAAAGAACGCGGCGCCAAGCGCTTCGGCCTGCACACCATGGTCGCCTCCAACGAGCGCGACTACACCTACATGGTCGAGACCGCCCGTATGGTGCTGTCGCTGGCTGAGCTGGTGGAAAAGGAACTGGGGATCCGCTTCGAGTTCGTCAACATCGGCGGTGGTTTTGGTATTCCCTACCGTCCAACCGACGATGGCCTCGACATCGAGCAGATGGGCAAGGAGATCACCGAGCTGTTCGACGGCTTCCGCGCCGAGCACGGCTATGCCCCGCGGATGGTGATGGAGAGCGGCCGCTTCATGACCGGCCCCCACGGCGCCCTGGCGACCACCGCCATCAACCACAAGGACACCTACCGCAAGTACATCGGCGTCGATGCCTGCATGTCGGCGCTGATGCGCCCGGCTCTGTACGAGGCCTACCACCACATCAGCGTGGTCGGGAAAGAACATGCCAAAAATACCGAAGTCTACGATGTGGTCGGCTCCCTGTGCGAGAACAATGACAAGTTCGCCGTGCAGCGGGAGCTGCCGCTGATCGAAGAGGGCGATCTGCTGCTGCTCCACGACAGCGGCGCCCACGGCCACGCCATGGGCTTTCAGTACAACGGCCGACTGCGGCCCATGGAGTTGCTGCTGCGCACCGACGGCAGTGTCGAGTTGATCCGCCGCGCCGAAACGGTGGAGGATTACTTCGCCACCTACAACTTCACCGCGGACGTTTTGAAGCCCTAAATACTGTTGAATTGAAAAAACGCAAGAAGGCCTGCAGCGATGCAGGCCTTCTTGCGTTTTGGGGATTTGTCTCGCTCTTCTAGAGCAGGCTCTTGGCCGCCCAGAACAGCAACATGCCAACCAGTACCGTGCCGCCGAGGGAGCGGGTCTTGAGGGCGAACAGCAGAGTCGGAATCGCCACCAGCAGCTCGGGTTTTCCAAGGTGCAGGGCGCGGGGGGCGCTGTCGGTCAGCAGGGTCGGGGCGATCAGGGCGCTGAGAATCGCCACCGGGATCAGGCTCAGCCAGTCGACCAGCCACTGGGGGAGGCGGCGCCGGGCCAGGGCGAACAGCGGCAGCCAGCGGGGCAGGTAGGTCACCAACCCCATGCCGAACAGCAGCAACAGGTAGTCGGGGAAATTCATGCGCTCCCCTTGAGCCGGGCGTAGCGGCGTTTGAGAAAAAAACCGACGGTCGCCGCCGCCATCGAGGCGACCACTACGTAGGAATCCCCAGGAATGATGAGATACCAGCCGACCGCGAACAGCGCCGCGATCAGGGCGGTCAGCACGTAGATTCGCCCCTGCAGCTGAAACACCAGCAGACAGAGGAACATCGCCGGCAGGGCATAGTCGATGCCGTAGGCGCCGACCGGAATGAAGGAACCGGCGAAACCGCCGGCCACGGTCGAGATGATCCAGGCCAGGTTGGCGGTCTGGTTGACCAGCAGGGCGCTGCGCTTGTCCCAATCCCCCTGGCGAAAGCGGGTCATGTTGACGGCGAAACTCTCGTCGGTGACGCCGTAGGCAAACAGCGAAAGAAATCCCCGATGAACTTTGTGCAGGTAGATCGCCAGCGCCGAACTCATCAGGAAATGGCGGAAGTTGACCACGAAAGTGGTGGTGATGATCGCCTCAGGGGAGGAGCCGGCGGCGATCATCACCACGGCGATGAATTGGGCGCTGCCGGCAAAGACCAAAAGCGACATCAGCCCGATCCACCAGGGGCCCAGGCCTGCCTGCTGCGCCAACACCCCGAGGGCCAGGCCGAGGGGGAAATAACCGAGACAAATCGGCCAAGCGGCCTGGAGTCCGTCGTGAAGGAACGAACCGGGTTGATTGGGAAGAGGTTCGGAATCGGGATTTTTCAAGGTAGTTCTGTGATCTTTATGGTCGCCAGATGTTGATCCCGAAACAATGGTCTTGCCGACGGTTATCTGCGGTGTATTTCGGGGGCGGCGATTCAATTGGCCCTCATCGCCCTGGGGCCGCGCAGCAGGGCCGAAAACCCTTCTGCCGGCAACGGTTTACTGAAGAGAAACCCTTGAAACGAGTCGCATTTGCATTGAATCAGGAATTCCAACTGCTCTTGCGTTTCCACGCCCTCTGCGACCGCCTTGAGTCCCAAATTGTGGGCGATGTCGATAATGCTGGTGACGACCGAGGCGCCACTTGGATCCACAACAATGTCGCGGATAAATGAACGATCGATTTTGAGCGTGTCCACGGGAAACTGCCGCAAATAATTAAGGCTGGAATACCCAGTGCCAAAATCATCCAGGCTCAGCGACAACCCGAGGCCTTTGAGGTTTTGCATCATCTGTCTGGCTCCGATGGGATCATCCATCACCATGCTCTCGGTTAATTCGAGATCGAGAGCGTTGGGTTCCATGCCGGTGTCGGCAAGAATGGTTTTGATCTGCTGGGGCAGATTACTGTTGCGGAACTGCCTGGCCGAAAGATTCACGGCGATGAGAAGCTCCGGCAGCCCTTCACTGCGCCAAAGCATGGCTTGTCGACAGGCTTCCTGGATCACCCAGGCCCCTATGGGGTCGATCAGGCCGGTCTCTTCGGCAAGAGGGATGAATTCGGCCGGGGAAATCATGCCACGCACGGGATGGTTCCAGCGAATCAGTGCCTCGCAACCGAGGATTTCCCCGCTGGGCAGCAGGACTTGGGGTTGATAGTGCAGGGAGAATTCGCCCCGCTCAAGGGCGTGGCGCAGTGCCCCTTCCAACTCCAGGGTCGCCAGCACGGTCTGATTCATTTCCTGGGCGTAAAAGGAAAAGGTGCTGCGATTCCGTTTGGATTGGTACATGGCAGCATCGGCATTGCGGATTAGCATTTCACCATCGCTGCCATCGCGGGGGTAGATGCTGATACCGAGACTGGCGGTCAGGGATAGGTCGCGACCCTCCAACTTGTAGGGATTGGAGAGTTTGCCCAGAACTTTGGTGGCGACCAGACTCGCATCCTCAATCGTCTCCATCTCGGTGACCAACAGGACAAACTCGTCTCCACCCAGGCGGGCGACGGTGTCGACCTCGCGAACGGACTGTCGCAGACGCCGGGCAACTTCGATCAACAGTTGGTCGCCAACGGCATGCCCAAGGCTGTCGTTCACGATCTTGAAACGGTCAAGGTCGAGCAATAAAACACCGACCATCCGCCCCGAGCGTTGCGCGTAATGCATCGACTGCTCAAGGCGGTCGGCTAAAAGCATCCGATTGGCCAGAGAGGTCAATGCATCGTGGGTGCTGAGATGTTTCAGCTGCGCTTCGGAATTTTTTCGTTCGGTAATTTCCTGACGCAGTTCAACGGTGCGTTTCAGCACGGTGCGGCGCAAGACCCTCGACCAGATCAGGGACCCGAGCAAAAGCAGAACCGTGGGGGTCACGATCCAGAGCGAGAACTTGACGGCTTTCTCAAAAATCAACTCGTCAGCATCGTAAGCGCCCAGCCATTTGGAGTAAATTCTTCTGTATTCCCCGGTTGCCTTGAGATTGGCCAGTCCTTCGGAAAACAGCGCCGCCAAGTGATCGTTGTTTTTGGGAAATCCATAGCTGTATTCTGGCGAACGGACCGAATAGTCGGAAACTTGCAGATTTTTCCAACCCCACTGCTCTATCCAGTAAAGCGCGGGGATTTTCGCAATCAGGGCACAATCTCCCTGCCCGGAGGCCAGCAAGCGCAATGCTTCTTCTTGGGTTGCAACGGGAATGAGTTGTGCCGCATATCCCAGTTCCACGGCCGCATCGTGCATGATGTCGCCTTCCATCACCAAGATCGATTTGCCGGCCAGTTCGCCAAGATTCAATGGCATCGGACTCCCCCTCCTGACGACGACGGCGTGGGTGATGACCGTGTGGGCCGGAGAAAAATCGAAGGTTTTTTCCCGTTCCGGGGAGTAAAACATCCCCTGAACCACATCGATTTCATTTTGCGCCAAGGCCGAGCGAATCTCGTTCCAGGGACCAAGTCTAAAGGCGACATCAATCCCCAGCTGTTGAGCGATCTCCTTGGTCAAATCGACATTATAGCCGGTGGGTTCACCATTTTTATCCAGATATTCATAAGGTGGATACTGGCTGTCCCCTCCGACAATAATCCTTCTCCTGGACGTTTGACTGTTCTCGATCGGTGCAAACCATTTGGCATGCAAATGCCGGAAGGTGCCATCAGCAAAGACCAGGGACAGGCCTTCGTTTAAAATTCTGAGCAGCTCCTTGTCGCCCCCCCGGACGGCAAAACAGAAGGACTGCTGAAAATCTTGCAAAGGCGGCCCAACTGTTCGGAGGTTGGACAGCCCTGCATGTTTCATCAACTGCAGCGCGACCAGCTTCTGAATGATGACCGCATCCTGACCTCCCTCGGACAACTCCCGCAACGCCTCCTCAAAGGTGCTGGTTGTAGTCAAGGTAGCGCCAAGATTGCTGCGGCGTACGAACTCCTCGGCATTGTCGCCGCGCATGACGGCAACGCGCTTACCGGCGAGATCGGACAAGGTCTTTATGCTGCTGCTGCTGTCGTCCCTCACGACGATGGTGCCGTGCATCGTCAGATAGGGGAAGGTGAAGTCAAAAAGCTTTTCTCGCTCCGGCGTTCGGCCCACCAGGGGGAGCACCTGGACCCGGCCATCGACCAGGCTTTGCTTGACCTCATTCCACGGACCGAGTTGAAAAGTTACCTCCTGTCCCATCGCCTTGAGGCTGGCGCGTAGCAGTTCTACCGAAAAACCATCGGCCTGACCATTCGGATTGACGATACAGTACGGAGGGTAATCGTATTCACTGGCTGCCAGCACCACCTTGGCTCCGCGGTCCTGGCCAGCAGTGGGCGCGGTTACGGCGAGCGCAGAATAGGGAAGGCTACAGATGGCCAGGGCCAACCAAGCCCGCCAACCCCTCATGCTCAGAAATAATAAATTTTTAATTTGATCGATCGACATGATGGTACTTTTCCTCTAATACGTGATTTGAGCCTGCGCGGAGCAAATCCCTTTGTTGCGAGCGAAATTGATCCGTTTGAAAAGCAAGTGCCTTGAGCAAGGTGAATATGACGCAGGTTCCGTGGACAAGTCCGGGGGACTCAAGTCAGCTGTTTCCCTGATAGAGAGATTCTCTTGGCTGGAGCAATTCCCGTGCCGGTAACTCGACGAATAAGACCCGCTCGACCTGCAGCCCGGCTCAAATATATCCGGCCGGTTGAGGAAAGGGTTAGCTAGCGGCCGTTGCCGGCGTAGCGCCCAGCGAGCAATACCCCGCCAAGAATCAGCACCGCCCCTGCGCTGATGGTGGGAGTCAGCGGTTCGCCCAGGGCGAGAACGCCGGTGATCACCCCGACCAGCGGCAGGCCGTAGAGCAGGTTGTTGGAGGCGGTGACGCCGAGCACCGGGATCGCCTGGTTCCAGAAGTGGTAGCCGAGAGCTGAGCAGAAAATCCCCAGGAAAACCACGCCGGCCCAAGCCGCCATCGACGGGAAAGGGAAGGGGGTCAGCAGCATTTCCACCGCGGCGCCCGGCAGCAGGGTCAGCGTCCCGACAACCATGATGTGATAGGTGAGCAGCAGGTTGGGGTAGCGGTGCACCAGTCCCTCGGCCAGGAAGGTGTACCAGACCCAGGAAGCAACGGCGCCGAGCATCAGGCAATCGCCGAGCAGGCTCGCCCCACCGCCACCGTCGCGGCCGAAAATCAGTGCGACTCCGGCGGAGGAGATCAACATCCCGGCCAGCACCGGCAGCGAGGGCTTGCGGCGGCGGCGCAGGGCATCGGCCAGTTCGGTGGCCAGGGGAATGATCGCGATCAGCAGGGCGGCGTGGGAGGCGGTGGTGTACTTAAGGCCGAAGTTCTCGAAACCAAAGTAGAGGGTGACGCCGACGAAGCCGAATAAAAACACCGCCAGGCGGTCACCCCGAGCGATCGGCACCTGCCGGCGCAACTGCCGGGTCATCGGCCAGAGCACCAGCGAGGCCAGCAGGAAGCGGAGAAAGGCGAGGCTCAAGGGGGGGAGTTGGTTGACCGTCGCCCGGGTGACGGCGAAGGAGACTCCCCAGAAAATAACCACAGTCAGGGCGAGCAGTAGTGAACTCCAGCGGCCAGATTGCGCTGTTGCTTGGGGATGGTGGGTTTCGGATGGTGCTGAAGTCGATTCCATGGGTCGTTGTCCCCGAAGATGAAAAGGTAAAGGGCGCCGCAGGGCGCCCTTTTGTTGTTGCTTTGCAGTGCCGGAGTTAGAGTACCTGGCTGAGGAACAACTTGGTGCGCTCTTCCTGGGGGGCGGTGAAGAAATGTTCGGGAGTCCCCTCTTCGACTATCTTCCCCTGGTCCATGAACAGCACCCGGTCGGCGACTTCCCGGGCGAAACCCATTTCGTGGGTGACCACGACCATGGTCATCCCTTCCCGGGCCAGCTGCTTCATGACGTCGAGCACCTCGCCGACCATTTCCGGGTCGAGGGCGCTGGTCGGTTCGTCGAACAACATGATCTTCGGGTCCATGGCCAGAGCCCGGGCGATGGCCACACGCTGCTGCTGGCCACCGGAGAGGCGCGAAGGGTACTCGGATTCTTTCTGGGAAATGCCGACCTTGTTCAGCAGCGCCCGGCCCTTGATTTCGGCCGCGGCCTTATCCCGCCCCCGCACCACCATCTGTGCCAGGGTGAGATTTTCCAGCACGGTTTTGTGCGGAAACAGGTTGAACTGCTGAAAGACCATGCCGACTTCCCGCCGCACCTTGTTGATGTCGGTCTTGCGATCGGCCAGGTCCTTGCCGTCGATGATTATATGGCCGGCATCGAAGCTCTCCAGGCCGTTGAGACAGCGCAGGAAGGTCGACTTGCCCGAGCCCGAGGGGCCGATGACCACCACCACTTCGGCCTTGGTGATGTGGGCGGAGACGTCGTCGACGGCCCGGACCTCTTGGCCGCGACCGCGGAAAATTTTCTGCAGATTGGTAACTTTAATCACTGATTGCGAGCCTCCGCTCCATCCAGAAGATCACCTGGGAGAGCACCGAAGTGACCACCAGGTAGAGAGCCGCCACCACGAACCAGACTTCAAAGGTGGCGAATGACGAGGTGACCACCTCGCGACCGCTTTTGGTCAGGTCGGTGATGGCGATGACCGAAACCAGCGACGAGTCTTTGATCAGGCTGATGAACTGTCCGGCCAGGGGCGGCAGGGTGCGCTTGAAGGCCTGGGGGAGAATGATGTGGCGCATCGCCTGGGAGACGGTCATGCCGACGGAGCGGGCCGCCTCCATCTGGCCACGGGGGATTGATTGAATCCCGGCGCGGACAATTTCGGCCACGTAGGCGCCAGCGAAGATCCCCAGCGCTCCGACCCCGGCCACCACCCGGTCAAGGTCGAGTACGGTGCCGACGAAGAAGTAGAAGATGAAAATCTGCACCAGCAGCGGGGTGCCGCGGATCAGTTCGACATAGAGAATCGCGCCGCCGCGCAGCGCCGGGTTCTTGGCGACCCGGCAAAGCCCGGTGAAGACCCCGAGGATCAGTCCGAAAATGCCGGAGAAGAAGGAGATCCAGATGGTGACCCAGAGCCCCTGCAGCAGTGGGCCGACGTGCCAGCCGCGGGTGTAGCCCAAGGCGTCTCCCTCGAACAGTTCCTCTCCCTTCTGCACTTTAAGGGAGTCACTGTCGATCAGGATCTCGAGCCGGTGGCCATCTTCTTCGATCAGCACCACCTCGGTCTGGGCGCCCTTGGCAATGATATCGACCACCTTGGCGTCGGCCGGTGCTTTGTGCAGATCTTCGGCTTTGTAGACAAAGTACTGCGGTACACGCTGCCAGCGCCAGGTGTAGTCAATCCGCTTGGTCGCTCCCCACATCCCCGCGGCAATCAGCAGCAGGATGCCCGCCAGCAGGAGTTTCCAATAAAGGTCGGTGTTTGTGGCTTTCAAGATGATGGCTTTCGGCAAAAAGACCGTCCGACGCAAATTGCGGTGGTACGGTCGTGATCCAAAAACTGCGGGATTTTCCGCTCGCCCTTGAGAGGAGGTCGGAAAATCCCGCGAGGTGTGAAGGTTGTTTGTCCCGAAACTATTTCAGCTCTTTCAGCCAGGAGTCGTCCTTGAACCACTTGGCGTAGATCTTGTCGTAGGTGCCGTCGCTCTTGGTCTCTTTGAGAAAGGCGTTGAGCCAGGCGAGGAGTTCGGGGTTGCCCTTGCGCACCGCCCAGCCGAGAGGCTCGTCGGTGAAAGGCTTGTCAAGGAAGACCAGTTTCCCCTGGCCTTTTTCGGCGAAGGCGACGGCATTGTAGGGAGAGTCGTAAATGAAAGCGTCGATTTTGCCGTTAACCACTTCCATCACCCCTTCCTGCTCGGTTTCGTAGGAGAAGTAGGTTGCTTTGGGAATGTTCTCCTTGGTGGCGATGTCGCCGGTAGTGCCGAGTTTGGAAGCGATTTTGTATTTGGGATCGTTGAGATCTTTGTAGCTCTTGACGGTCGCGGCCAGGTCCTTGCGCAGCAGTATGGTCTGCCCGACCACGATGTAGGGGTCGGCGAAGTCGATGGTTTTGGCCCGCTCTTCGGTGATGGTCATGCCACTCATGATGAGGTCGAACTTGCTGGTGATCAGCGAGGGGATGATGCCGTCCCAGGCGGTGCTGACCAGTTCGAGCTTCACGCCGAGTTTTTTGGCCATGCGTTTGGCCATGTCGACGTCAAAGCCGATGATTTCACCCTTTTTGTTGGTCAGCTCGAAGGGCATGTAGCCCGGTTCCATGCCGACCCGCAGGGTGCCGCGCTTGCGGATTTCGTCAAGAGATTCTGCGCGGAGGCTGGCAGGGAGAGTCGCGGCGAGCGCGGTCAGAGCGATGAGCAGCAGGGTCAGTTTTTTCATTTGGTGGTGCTCCCTTTCAAAAAAGTGGAGGAAGGTGCCCGAACGGGCGGGCGTCAGTACGATTTGCCTTCATCGAGCAGTTCTTGAATAATCATCCGGGTTTTGCACTCCGGACAACGCGGCAGATCCTGAACCGGTAGATAGATGATTTCGGTGTGGCGGCAGCGGGGGCAGAGGATTTGTGCTGGTTCGTGGCGACCGCGTTTCATGCCCTGCTCCAAGTTTGATTAAATCAGGGTAAACAGATTGATGAGTCTACGAAACTTAACCCAGATGTCGGATCATGGCAAGAGGTAAAAAGGTCTGCGGACCGACTGTTCAAGCCGGGACTCGAGTAGCATGTCTGGTGGTTACCTTATGGGGTCAATAAAATGAAATATCCCTAAAAAACCACCATTTGTCGGAAGAATTCGCAGTTTTTCTCAGATTTGTTGCAAGTAATTGCCAGTGGTCGTGACGTTTCGTTAGACTGGCAAAAGGTTTGGCCAATTTATAATCTTTGGGCTTGACGTGGTGGCGGTCATAAACTATAGATTACCTTGGTTTTGCAAAACAGTGTTGTCGAGATCGTAAATATTCATTATGGAGGTAAGTTCATGATGCAGACCGGTTTCCGCAAGTTAGCCCTGGCCGCCCTGGTTGTTTCGGGTGCATTGTTTGTCGCTGCACCGTCCCAGGCTGCCGACACCATCAAGTTTGGCGTCGCCGGCCCCCATAGCGGTGATCTGGCTCCTTACGGTATTCCCGCCATGCGGGCGGCCGAGATGATCGTCAAAGAAAAGAATGCCAAGGGTGGTATCAATGGCAAGCAGATCGAACTGCTGGTGCAGGACGACCAGTGCAAGCCAGAAATCGCCACCAACACCGCGACCAAGCTGATTTCCCAAGGAGCCCATGTGGTTCTCGGTCATATCTGTAGTGGTGCCACCAAGGCTGCCATGGGTATCTACAAAGATGCCAAGGTCATCGCCATGTCGCCTTCGGCCACCAACCCAGATCTGACCCAGAGTGGTGACTACCCCAACTTCTACCGCACCATCGCTTCCGACGACGAGCAGGCCAAACTGGCCGTCAAGTTCGCCGTTGAAACCCTCAAGGCCAAAAAAGTTGCTGTTGTTCACGACAAAGGTGACTATGGCAAGGGTTTCGCTGATTTCGCCAAGAAATTCCTCGAAGAGGGCAAGGTCGCCAAGGTCGTGCTGTATGAAGGCGTGACCCCCGGCGCCGTTGACTACTCCGCCGTGGTGCAGAAAATCGGCCGTGAAGGCGCCGACGTGGTGATCTTTGGTGGTTATCATCCGGAAGCCTCCAAGATCGTAACCCAGATGCGTAAGAAGAAGGTCAACGCCGTCTTCCTCTCCGATGACGGCGTTAAGGACGAGAGCTTCCTCAAGGTGGCGCTGAAAAACGCTGAAGGCTCTTATGCCACCGGTCCTCGCGACCTCTCCAAGCAACCCCTCAACGCCAAGGCGGTCGAGGAGTACAAGAAGGCCTACAATACCGAACCGGGAGCATTCTTCCAGGAGGCCTACAGCGCCACCCTGGCTCTGCTCAATGCTGTCGAAAAGGCTGGCTCCACCAACTATGACGCGGTGACCAAGTCGCTGCAGAACGACTTCGTGGAAACCCCGGTCGGCAAGATCAAATTCGACAAAAAAGGTGACGCCGAAGGCGTTGGTTTTTCGGTTTACCAGGTGAAGAACGGCGCCTTCGTCGAGGTCAAGTAAGCGACCCTGGTTTCGCGTTAATTGGATAATCCTTCAGGGGACAGACCTCGTGTCTGTCCCCTGAAATTCTTGTCACCCGCTACAAACTCAGTGTTAGTGTTAAGCAACACAGTCGGGTTGCACCACCTGCGGCTCGGACTTTACTCTCACGGATTTGGTACCTGAACTATGGATTACTTTCTGCAGCTCTTTTTCGGTGGCCTGACCCGGGGCAGCATCTATGCCCTGATTGCCCTCGGCTATACGATGGTCTACGGCATCGTCCAGTTGATCAACTTCGCCCATGGCGAGATCTACATGATCGGGGCCTTCACGGCGCTGATCGTGGCCGGGGTGCTCACCATCTACGGCTTCAGCGGCATCTCGATCCTGATCATCGCAGCGATCGTGGCGGCGATCTATTCGGCCTGTTACGGCTATACCCTGGAAAAGATCGCCTACAAGCCGCTGCGCAATGCACCCCGGCTTTCGCCGCTGATCAGCGCCATCGGCATGTCGATCTTTCTGCAGAATTATGTCCTGTTGGCTCAGACCTCGGACTTTCTCCCCTTTCCGGCGCTGATTCCAGAATTCGCTTTCATGGATCCGATTGCCCACATTATCGGTTCACCGGAACTGGTAATCCTGATCACCACCGCCTTGTCGATGGTGTTTCTGGTCTATCTGGTGCGCTATACCCGCACCGGCAAGGCGATGCGCGCGACCCAGCAGGACATGAAGATGGCCAGGCTGGTAGGGATCAATGTTGACCGGGTGATTTCCACCACCTTCGTCATCGGCTCGATCTTGGCGGCGATCGGTGGGGTGCTGGTCGCCTCTTATATGGGACAGGTCAACTTCTATATCGGTTTCATGGCAGGAGTGAAGGCCTTCACCGCTGCGGTGCTCGGTGGTATCGGCAGCATTCCCGGTGCGGTGCTCGGCGGGCTGATTCTCGGCTGGACTGAAAGCTTTGCCGCCGGTTATATCTCCAGCGACTATGAAGACGTTTTCGCCTTCGGCCTGCTGGTCCTGATTCTGATTCTGCGTCCGGCCGGTCTGCTCGGCAAGGTGCGCAAACAGAAGGTCTGATCGGCGGGCTGCGGCCCCTATTTCCTGATAGGCAAGAGTCGGTATGAAAAATCTGAAAAACTCGCTATTGATCGCCCTCTGGTTCATGTTCCTGACCTTTCCGATGATGGTCATCAAGGTCAACACGCTTGATAACATCGTCGAGTGGCGCTGGGCCAATCTGTTCTATGTCGGCGTCGGAGCCTTCGTCCTCTCCTTTATCTGGCGCCACATGCTCAAACGCAAGCGCACTTTGAGCAAAATGGCTGAGCAGGGGCAGGTCGACACTCTCAACAAAACCATGGTCGCCCGGTTGCTGGAAGATCCCAAGCTGTATCGCCCGGCCATGGCTTTGGGGCTGGCACTCTGCGTGATTTTCCCGCTGGTCTTTTCCACCTATCAGACCAATATTCTGATTTCCGCCTTGATTTATGTGGTTCTCGGTCTGGGGCTGAACATCACCGTCGGTCTGGCCGGTCTGCTCGATCTTGGCTATGTCGCCTTCTTCGCCGTCGGTGCCTACTCCTATCCGTTGCTGTACGAGCATTTCGGTATCACCTTCTGGGTCGCCCTACCAATCGGAGCGGCCATCGGCGCTTTGTTCGGACTGCTGCTCGGTTTTCCGATCCTGCGGCTGCGCGGTGATTATCTGGCCATCGTCACCCTCGGCTTCGGTTCCATCGTCAAAATCGTGCTGGAGAACTGGGGGGATTTCACCCATGGCCCGAGCGGCATCGCCAATATCCCCCGACCCGGGTTCTTCGGCATGGAGATGGATCTGAACCAGGCGACCACCTACGTCTACTACATCATGATCGTGCTGGTGCTGATCACCATCCTGGTCACCAACCGGCTGAAAGATTCCCGCATCGGCCGGGCCTGGATCGCCCTGCGTGAGGACGAGATCGCCTGCGTCGCCATGGGAATCGACATGGCCAAAACCAAGCTTTCCGCCTACGCTCTCGGAGCCGCCTGGGCCGGCCTGGTCGGGGTGATTTTCGCCGCCAAGACCACCTTCATCAACCCGGCCAGTTTTACTTTCATGGAATCGGCGATCATTCTCTCCATCGTCGTCCTCGGCGGCATGGGCTCGATCTTCGGGGTGATTCTCGGCGCCTTTATTCTGATTCTGCTCCCCGAATATCTGCGGGCCTTCTCCGAATACCGCATGCTGGTCTTTGGTCTCACCATGGTGTTGATGATGATTTTCCGCCCCCAGGGGATTATCAGCGACATCCGGCGCAAATACGAATATCGCGGTCTGAACAAACAGCCCGCTACGGAATAGGACAGCGATGAACCCGTTACTTGAAGTCAAAGGCCTGACCATGGATTTCGGCGGTCTGCGCGCGGTCGACAGTGTCGGCCTGCAGGTCTGCGAAGGGGAGATCGTGGCGCTGATCGGCCCCAACGGCGCCGGAAAAACCACCTTCTTCAACTGTGTCACCGGTATCTATACCCCCACCGGCGGTGATATCCTGATCCATCCTCCGGGAAAAAAGACCCGGAGGATCAACGGCGCCAAGCCTAACGTCGTCACCGAAATGGGGATGGCCCGGACCTTTCAGAATATCCGCCTGTTCCCGAACATGACGGTGCTGGAGAATGTCATGATTGGTCGGCATTGCCGCACCAAGACCAACATCCTCGGCGCGGTGCTGCGCGGCCCCTTTGCTCGGGCCGAAGAGCAGGAGACGGTGAACGAGAGTTATCACCTGCTGGAAAAGGTCGGCCTCAGCAAGCAGGTCAACGAGTTTGCCCGCAATCTTTCCTACGGCGCCCAGCGGCGGTTGGAAATTGCCCGGGCTATGGCCACTGATCCCTTCGTGCTGCTGCTCGACGAGCCGGCGGCGGGGATGAATCCACAGGAAACCCATGAACTCGATGCGCTGATCTGCCGGATTCGCGATGACGAGGGGATCGCCATTTTGCTGATTGAGCATGACATGAAGCTGGTCATGAACATTTCCGACCGCATCTACGTCATGGAATACGGCAAGAAGATCGCCGAAGGGATTCCACAGCAGATCAAGGACGACCCCAAGGTCATCAAGGCTTACCTCGGGGAGGATGACGATGCTTAAGATTCAAAATATCCATACCTATTACGGCAATATCCGTGCCCTGACCGATGTTTGCATCGAGGTTGGCGAGGGGGAAATCATCACCCTGATCGGTGCCAACGGCGCTGGCAAATCGACCACCCTGATGTCGATCAGCGGCATTACACCGCCCCGGGAAGGCGATATCCTGTTCGAGGGCGAGTCGCTGCTCGGCCTCAGCGCCGAGAAGATCGTCTCCATGGGGATCTGCCAGGTGCCCGAAGGCCGACACATCTTCCCGACCATGAGCGTCCTGGAAAATCTGGAAATGGGGGCCTTTCTGCGCTCCGATAAAGGCGGAATCAAAGAGGATCTGAACTACGTCTTCGGTCTCTTCCCGATTCTCGCCCAGCGCCGCACCCAGCTTGGCGGCACTTTGAGCGGCGGCGAGCAGCAGATGCTCGCCATCTCCCGGGCGCTGATGGCCCGGCCGCGACTGTTGCTGCTGGATGAGCCGTCTTTGGGGCTGGCACCGTTGATCATCAAGCAGATCTTCGAGATTATCAAAAAGATCAACCAGGAGAACAAAACCACTGTGTTCCTGGTCGAGCAGAACGCCAACCAGGCCCTCAAGTTGGCCCACCGTGGCTATGTCATGGAGAATGGCCGCATCACTCTGTCTGATAGCGCCGCCTCTCTGCTCAGCAACGATGAGGTGCGCAGGGCTTACCTCGGCATCTGAGCCGACCAACAAAGAGACGAAAAAGGCGCGGCTTCCGGAAGGGGCCGCGCTTTTCATTTGAACGGTGGGTTTTAACGCAGAGACGGGGAGAGAGCAGAGGGGGCAGAGAGAGCATCAAAGAGAAAGCGAATCAAAAGACCTTCTCTCCGCCTCCCGTTCTTCCTCTCCGTCTCTGCGTTGAAATCTTGCGCGGGTAGAATCAGGGCAGGTTGCGACCGGTGGTGGAAGTGACCAGTTTGCCGTGCTTGACCCCCTTGGTGCCGATCAGTTCATCGGCCAGACGCTTGACGGTGCCGGCCTGCCCCTTGAGCACCACAACCTCCAGGCAGTTGTGGGCATCGAGATGCACATGCAGGGAGGAGATGATCGCATCGTGATGGCTGTGCTGGTGCTCGGTGAGCTTGTCGGAGAGGTCGCGGGTGTGATGATCATAGACCAGGGTTACGGTGCCGACCAGTTCAACATCCTCGCGATTCCATTGGGCATCGACCAGGGAGCCGCGGATCAGATCGCGGATGGCTTCGGAGCGGTTGACATAACCTTTTTCGCCGATCAGGGTGTCGAACTGTTCGAGCAGGCGTTGGTCGATGGAGATTCCGAAGCGGGCGAGATCAGTCATGGAGACCTCCGTCAGAGGGGGAGCAAGTCTGTCCGTCTTTAGCATGGGCCATGAGGATGGTCAAGAATATTGGGGGTATAGCTTCTCACTCTTCCGCATCATCCACAGGCTATCCACCAGCGGTGCACAATATCTTGTGGAGCGTGTCCTCAAAAATCCCTAGATGTAGTGGCTTTTGCCTTGACAGGCCGATGCAGTATGGTAGATTCCCAACTGTTGCATATTCTGGATTCTGGAGGCAGGAGAATGGTAGAGCATATTCGCAAACGTGACGGGCGGCTGGTCCCTTTTGAGGTGGAGAAAATCACCGAGGCGATCGCCAAATCGGTTCGTGCGGTAGGCGGTACCGACATGGAACGGCCGCAGGCCATCGGCCACCAGGTGGTGGGAATTCTCGAGGTCATCTACAAGGACGGCCGGGTCCCGACTGTTGAGAATGTTCAGGATCTGGTGGAAAAAATCCTGATCGAGAATGGCCATGCCCAGGTTGCAAAATCCTACATTCTCTATCGCAAGCAGCACGAAACTCTGCGCCGCACTCGGGAGTTCATGGCCGAGTCGATCGCCGCTATCGATTCCTATCTCACCCAGGAAGACTGGCGGGTCAACGAGAACGCCAATATGGGTTATTCCCTGCAAGGGTTGAACAACCACATTGCCGCCAATTTGACCAGCAACTACTGGCTGCATAAAATCTATCCGGCTCCCGTCGCCGCCGCCCACCGGGACGGCGATTACCACATTCACGACCTCGGCATGCTGTCGGTTTATTGCTGCGGTTGGGACCTGAAGGACTTGCTGTTGCAGGGCTTTACCGGCGCCTACGGCAAGATCGAGAGCGGCCCGCCCAAACATTTCCGCACCGCCCTCGGGCAGGCGGTTAACTTCTTTTATACCCTTCAGGGAGAGGCGGCCGGGGCTCAGGCCTTTGCCAGCTTCGACACCTTGCTGGCCCCCTTCATCCGCTACGACAAGCTCAGCTACAAGGAGGTCAAGCAGTCGCTGCAAGAGTTCATTTTCAATATGAACGTGCCGACCCGGGTCGGCTTCCAGACCCCTTTCACCAATATCACCATGGATATGACCCCGCCGAAGAACATGGCCCAGGAGGCGGTTATCATCGGCGGCCAGTTGATGGAGGAGAGCTACGGCGACTTCCAGGCGGAGATGGACCTGTTCAACCGCGCCTTCTGCGAAGTGATGATGGCCGGCGACAGCTCCGGGCGGATTTTCTCTTTCCCGATCCCGACCTACAACATCACCGTCGGTTTCGACTGGGAAAGCCCTCGCTTTGAACCGATCTGGGAGATGACTGCCAAGTACGGCATTCCTTATTTCAGCAACTTCATCAACTCCGATATGGACCCGGAAGACGCCCGTTCCATGTGTTGCCGGTTGCGCCTCGACAACCGCGAGCTGCGCCGCAGAGGCGGCGGTCTGTTCGGCTCCAACCCGCTCACCGGTTCCATTGGCGTGGTCACCCTGAACCTGCCCCGGGCCGCCTATCAGTCCCAGGACAAATCGGAGTTTTTCTCCCGCATCAGTGCGTTGATGGAACTGGCCGCCGAGTCGCTGGAGATCAAGCGCAAGCAGCTTGAGCGCTTTACCGACGACGGTCTTTATCCTTTCAGTAAGCACTATCTTTCGGCGATCAAGCAGCGCAGCGGCCGCTATTGGGATAACCATTTCTCCACCATTGGCTTGATTGGTATGAACGAGGCCTGCCGCAACCTGATCGGGGTCGGCATCGACACCCCTGAGGGGAAGGCGCTGGCGCTGGAAACCCTCGATTTCATGCGCGGGGTGCTGGAACTGTTGCAGGAGCGGACCGGCCACCTCTACAACCTTGAGGCGACTCCCGCCGAAGGGACCAGCTTCCGTCTGGCCAAGGCTGATCGCGAGCGTTTCCCGGAGATTATCACCGCCGGAACCAGCGAGCCTTATTACACCAACTCCACCCAGTTGCCGGTGGGGAGTACCGATGACATCTTCCAGGCTCTCAACCATCAAGATGGTCTGCAGACCCGCTATACCGGCGGCACCGTGTTCCACGGTTTTCTCGGTGAGCGGTTGGAGGATGCCGGCAGCGCCCGCCTGCTGGTGCGGCGGATCGCCGAAAAGTTCCATCTGCCCTACTTTACCCTCAGCCCGACCTTTACCATCTGCCCGGTCCACGGCTACATCAGTGGCGAGCATTTCGACTGCCCCCATCACCAGGCGGCGTGACCGCGGCGATGACCCCCTCTTACCCAAAGGCCCAAGGAGTTCAACCAATGAACAGCAAGTGCGAAGCCAAAGTGGAAGTCTATTCCCGCGTTTGTGGATTTTTCCGTCCGGTGCAGCAGTGGAATCGGGGGAAAAAGGAAGAATATCGCGACCGCGCCGAGTACGTGGTGGCACCGGCCAAGACCCAGGAATAAACCATGGGGATAAAGGGCTTTCAGGGGACCAGCCTGCTCGATTTTCCCGGGCGGATCGCCTCGCTGGTCTTCTTTGGCGGCTGCAACCTGCGCTGCCCTTATTGCCATAATCCGGCCCTGGTACTAGAACCGGAGAGTTATCCTGATCTTCCTTTGGATGAGGTTCTTGCCGAGTTGGCCGACCGGCGCGGCTTCATCGACGGCGTCGTGGTCACTGGCGGCGAACCGACCCTGGCTGCCGACCTGCTCCCCTTGTTGCAAGGGATACGGGATCTCGGTCTGCAGATCAAGCTCGATACCAATGGCCTGGCGCCCAAAGTGCTGGAAATCCTGCTGCAGCGGCAACTGCTCGACAGTATCGCTTGTGACCTGAAGACAAACCCTGCCAGGTATGGGGAACTTCAGTGGCCAGGAGGCCAGGGGGTGGGGATTCAGGAGGGATTGGCGCTGCTGCTGGCGGCGCCGGTGCCGGTGGAGTTCCGTACCACTTGCGTGCCCGGGCTGGTGGAGAGTGACGACATACAGGCGATGGGGGCCGCTATCGCCGGGGCCAAGGAGTGGGTGCTGCAGCAGTTTGTCCCCAGCCATGCCATGGAGCCGAGTTGCCAGGCACTGACGCCGCATTCTTCTGAAACCCTGCAGGCTTTTGCCGAGTTGGCCCGCGAACACGTGGCCGCAGTGAGGCTGCGGGGACTCTGATCTGCAACCCGGAAGACAGAAAAGCAAGAGGGCCCCGATTGAATCGGGGCCCTCTTGCTTTATTATCGCTTTTTTGCCGTAGGGTTATTCCTTCACCAGTTCGATGCTGGCGGATTCCTGCAGCTTGCTGGTGTGATTGGCGATATTCTGCCGCAGCACATCATTCTCCAGGTAGCGGATAATTACCGGGCGAACCTCTTCCAGCTTATAGACTCCGGCGGGGCGTTTTTCCAGAACCTGCAGGATATGCAGACCTTCCGGGCCCACCACCACCTCACTGGTGCTGCCGGGGGGAAGGCTAAAGGCCACCTCTTCCAGGGCCGGAGGCAGGTTGCCCCGCTGGATAAAACCGAGGTCGCCGCCTGAAGTCTTCCACCCGGCCGCGGTCAGTTCGGTCACCAGGGGCATCAACTCCTGGCCGGCGAGGAGTTTGTCCCGGGTCAGTTTCGCGGCAGTCATGGCTTTTTCGGCAGCGCCCTCGGCTTTGGGGTCTTCAGGGGCCAAGCCGATCTGCCGAACCTTAACGACTTCAGGGTGACGCCAGGATGATTCGCTCTGCTGATAAAAGTTGGCAATCGCCTCTTCGGGCACGATCACCGGGACCAGGCCGACCTGCTCCAGATAGGCTTGTTCGCGGATTTTATAAGCGAGGGTCTTGCGGTATTCCGCCGGGGTGGTTCCCCGCATCCGCAGATTGGCTTCGAAGTGTTCGGGACCGCCGATGGCCTTCTCCTCTTCGCTGAAGAGAGCTTCGACCTTGGCGTCAAGTTGAGGAATCGGCAGCTTGGAGACGGTTTGATTCAGCAGTTCCTGTTGAATCAATCGGTCCAGGACCGCCTTGGTCAGATCCTGCTGCTCCTGAGGCGAAAAACTGCGGCCGAACTTCTGGCTGCGGGCCATGGTCTTGTTGACTTCGGCCTCCAGCTCGGCGCGTAAGATGGGAGCCCCATTGACTTTCGCGGCAATGGCCCCTTCGCTGGATGCCGAAGCAGGAGCAGTGGCAGGAGGATTGGCACTGGCAACAGCCGGGCCCAGCAACAGCCCCAGCAGCATGGCGGAAACGATGTGGTTGCAATGAAGACGGATCATGGCAGATGTTTATATTTCCGGTTGATCCCCTTGACTGCGCCCGGCAAGGCCGAGTCGGGGGCGTTGAATAATAGGGTCGCCGAGGCGCCGAACTTTCCGGTCGGGAGGAAAACTACTTGGTAAGGCCCGGCGGTTGCATCGAAGGGAAGAGTCACTCCCTTAGCGGTTTTTCGGTTGAAGGTCAATGTTCCTGAGAGGTCCTGTACGAAAACCTCATTTTTGTAAACCTTGACGGTGATTGACCTAAGGCCGTTGTTGAGAACAGTGATCGCATACTTTCCGCCGCTCAGGGTTGCTTCCTGGGCATCGTCCTCGCTGTGGCGGGCCTGACGGGTCAGCGTCACAGCGGCGACCGGGTCGCCGAGCCCAGAGCAATTGATTGCTGTCGGCAGGGCTTCCAGTCCAAGGGCGCGGGCGGCGTTAACAAGCCCGTAGCCGAAAACCGTATCCTTGCAGGGGGCTCCCAAGTCTTCAGCCGTTCCAAACAACTGCGCCTTGAGTTCGTCGAGCTTGCTGCCGTTGCCATTGCTGTCGGTTAAACCATTGGAGAGTAGAAGTGCAGCTACTCCTGTAACCTGAGGAGCTGCCATGGATGAACCGCTTAGGGTGTCATATCCACCTACTACAGTTGATGTGATGTCGATACCGGGAGCAGCCAAATCGATTTGAGCCCCACTCGGAGCGAAATTGGCGATTTGTTTGTTGCGGTCGGTGGAAGTGACGGCGACGACCGACGGTGTGGCAGCGGGAAAGGAAACCGGGCCGATTGAGTTGCCCGCTGCTGCGACTACCAGAATGCCAGCAGCCTCTGCTCGAGCCATGGCGTCGGTCACGGCGGCATTTTCGTCGGATCCAATTCCATTGCTGAGATTGATAATATCCATCTGGTTTTCAATCGCCCAGTCTATACCGGCGATAAGATGCTCAATGGTGCCAAGGCCGCCATTGAATACCTTGACGGCATAAAGAGAGACACCAGGTGCAATACCTACGATACCGCTGTCGTTGCGGGCGCCGGCGATGATACCAGCCACATGAGTGCCGTGGGAATTGGTCGACTCATCGGTAGGGTCGGCATCGTTGGCAGCAATGTCTATACCCCCTTTGTAAGCATCGACCAACTCAGGGTGGGTAGTGTCAATGCCGGTGTCGAGCACCGCCACCTTAATACCCGCGCCAAAAATAGAGGCGGTATGTGCAGCCTGAGCGCCAATCTGCTCGACTTGCCAGGAGTTCTGGAGCTCAGTGCCAGGTAAAGTCTCAGCGACGGCGTATATAGTGTTTTCGGCCACGTAGGCTACGTTGGAGTTGTTGCGTAGTGCCTCAATGTCCGCCTCGGGAAGTGTTGCCGTGATCGCCGAGAGGTGGCGAAACTTGCGGTTGATCCTCCCCTTTTTGCCGGCAACCAACGCCTGCTCGGCAGCTCCGGGCGCTTGCCGGAAGCCGATGATCACCGAGCGCTCAGTTGGTGGAGCAGCTTCGACGGCAGACAGAGAGCAGAGCAGAAAGGCGAGAACGGTGCAAAAAAGGCGGAAACCTGAGTTCATGGGGATGGGGCTCCTTTGCGGCAGGCGAAGGTGGTGCTGGAGGTGCAGCAGTTCTGGAAAAAAGGGGGGCCGAACAGCGGCCCCCCTTAGCTTTCCAGGATCACCCACAGGGGGTGATATCAACAGTCGAACAAGTCAGAACAGAGTGTGTCTTAGCCTTTACGGCTGCGGCCGGACTTGCCACCTTTGGTCTTGCCGCCGGTGCTGCCAGCGGTGAGGCTGGCCGAATCGGTGGCGCCAGTGGCGGAAACCACGGTGACTTCTGCCCCAGTATCGGCCTTCATGGCAACGCTGATCTCGCTGTCGCTCCAGCTCAGCACGCGGCCGGCAGCAGCGCCGTTGAAGACCGAGCCGGCTGCTTTGCCGAAACCGGTGCCCTTGATGGTGACGACGTCCTTGGCCACGGTGGCCGAGGAGACGGTGATCGGTTGGGCAACGACCAGGGTCAGCTTGTTGCTGAGGGCCTCGTCTTTGACAACGCGCAGCTCGTAGTTACCGGCAGCCAAGCCCGGAACGGATACTTCCAGTTCACTGGCGCTGGAGCTGGTGGGGTAGAGGCGGGTTACGACGTCGCCTTTGACCAGTTCCACGACCGGCTTGTAAACGGTGGTGCCGGAGGTGTTGACGAAGGTCTCGCCCTTGAGGGTCAGGGTAGCTGCCTTGTCTTGGGCCAGAGTGGTTTGGCTAACGCTGGCGATGGTAGCAGGCATAGCGCTCTCCATGCCGCTGGCGTAGGGGAGCATGGTGCCGATGTGGCAGCCGACGCAGTCGCGGTTGTTGCCGATGTGGCCGTAGCCCATGCTTTCAGCCCCTGGGACGATGGTGCCGACGTTGGCAGTGGCCGGAGTGTCGGCCTGGATGTTGTGCAGCGACTGGATGCCGTGGCAGTCTTCGCACTTGCGGATGTTGAGGAAGGTGGTCATGTCAGCCTGGGAGCCGGCGTGGCACCATGCGCAGTCGCCACCCGAGCCGCCGGAAGCGACCGGGATGCCGATGCCGGTGCCGTGGTGGGTCATGTTGTTTTCATTGAGGCCTTGGGCCACGTTGCCGCGATGGCAAGCCTTGCAGCCGCCAGCAAACTGGTCGGAGCCGGCAGGAAGCTCAACGCCGCCGGTCTTCGGGGTGACGCTGGAAATCGGGTAGGTCGGGATGACATGACCGTCGTTGAAGTTGTCAACCAGGGAGCCGTGGCAGGCGGCGCAGTTGCGGGCCTGGGCGGCAGCGGTGGTGTGGTGCGGCGAGGTTGTGTGGCAGTTGGTGCACTCGCGGAAGTCGGTGAAGGTGAAGCCGCCGCCGCCGGGAGCCAGGGTGTGACAGAACAGGCAGTCGAGATTCCGGGTAGCGATCAGGTTGTGGTGGCGCTCGACCAGGCTGCCCGGGTGGCACTGGGCGCAGAAGGCGCGATTAACGACCTGGGTCTGGCCGCTGAAATCGGTAACGCGATCGATGATACCGATATTTTGGTTGACCGGGGGCGGGGGAACGTCACCCCAGCTGGTAACCGCCATGCCCAGGATCAGAACCAGGGCGTACAGAACTCCAAAAGTCTTCTTCATTTTTTTCTCCCTTTGAATAATTTTGTCGAACGATCATTTATGTTCGGCTGATAAGGTCCTGCGGCTGACATGCAATCCGATCTGATTGCATTTTGGAACGTAGCGACTCCCACCTCCCTTCGTTGTCTGATTAACGGGTACTCCTCCCCGCAAGTGCATGCAGCTGCAAATAACAACAACCAACGGATGAATGATTGGCAGTTCCGCTGGTTCCCGCGGCAAGCGGGCATAAAAATAGGCTGCCTATGTTGTGTCGCTGCTAAGGCAACCCGGCGATCTCAATCCCTTGAGACCCGTGGCTTTCCGCCCCCACCTCGCGATAGGTTTGGCTGTATGGATTAAAGCAATGCTTTAATCAGAAGATGCCTAAGGATAGCCCAGGTGTAAAAGTGGTGTCAAGATTGAAGTCGGGGAAAATGCGGCGAAAATCAAAGCTGACGCCGTGCAATCAGTCGGGGGCGCGGCAGGGGGAGGAAGAGTCCGGTCAGCCGGATTTCACCCTTCATCCATGGATCTTCGCCGAAATCGAGGGCATGGACGAGATCGGGTTGTTTGCTGAGGCTGCGATAGAGGGTGAGCAGTTCGCCGATTTTCCGGTTATAGGCAGCGCGGGAGTGGCCATGGGCGTAGTTGCGGCCGGCAAAGCGGCGGATGTCGCCGTCGCAGGCAGGCGAGATGTGGTAAAGCTCGTGCAGAACCGTGGTAAGTTTCTGCTCCAGAGAAAGGCGCAGGAACCGCGGCATCAGCAGGGAGATGACATAGAGGATCTCCTGCTCGCCATGGATCAGGTCCGGCATGCGGTAGGTTTCCTGCTGCCGGCCGCGGCGGCGGGTTGTTTCTCTGGCGCCTTCGGCAAAGCGCATCGGCACGATGCGGGCGTAGGTGCCGTAGACGCCCTGGGCGCGGGAGCGCACCAGGGTGAACAGCAGGCGATCGGGGTCGATGTGGGCCAACTGCGGCAGGGTCGTGCAGATATCCCGGCAGAGGGCGTCGAGTCGTGCCGAATAATCGACCAGCGGTGCGGTCATGGCGGCCGGCGGTGAGTTACTGCTCGGAGAGCTTGTGGCAGAGCAGACAGCGCCGTTTCCCGGGATGCTCGGCGGGGAAGGGGACACCGTTTTCGTTGTGGCATTCCTCGCAGAAGGCTTCGGCCTTTTTCTTCCCTTCGGCTTTGACCATGGGGAAGAAGCGCTCATGGTTGGCGTCATGGGGGACGCGGTGAGTGGTCTCTTCCGGAGCCATCCAGAGAAAAATCAGCAGGATGGCGGCCAGTGCCAGCAGGATCATGTCACGTTTTTTCATGCAAAGCCTCGTCAGCGCAGTTGCCCCGGGGGGTTGGTGTGATGCAATTTGGATGGGCTGGGAAAGGGGAGCGAGGGGCCTAGGTCAATTCAGCCGATGGCTCCGGGGATTCAGTCGCTTTTGATAAACAGCAGATAGATGACCAGGATAATAATGGCGATCCCGCCGCCGGCAAAAACCAGCAGGGTTTCGCTGTTGAGTTGTTCGACCGCGGTGTCCTGCTTGAGGGTATAGTCGACCAGCCAGACAAAGCCGGTCGTCCCTACCAGGGTGGTCAGCAGCACCCTCCAGCGCATCATCAGCGCCAGCAGTGCCAGGACGCCGATGGCTCCGAGCACCCAGGGGTTGTGAACCAGGTCGCCGAGGTTGAGGTTTTTGAACAGTTGCAGCAGTTCCGTGGTCTCGAGTTTGCGCAGCCAGACGTTCAGGGTGTCGCTGTTCATGACCGGAGGCCTCGTTTGGGTTTTGTGGCTGATGCTCAGTGCCAAAGGCACGGCCCATCCTAGCAGTTCCGGGGGTAAAGGAAAAGGCCAAAAGGGGCATTCTCCTTGACTTTTTCCAGGCCATTCACTAGCATGTGCGCCTTGTTTCCTGCCCAATAGAAAGGACTTGCGTGTCCCAGCGAGCCATCGGTGTTTTTGACTCGGGAGTCGGGGGGCTCACCGTTTTTAAGGAAATCCTGCAGCAGTTGCCCGGCGAGGAATTGATCTACCTTGGGGACACGGCGCGGGTTCCCTATGGGACCAAAAGCCCGGCCACGGTGCTGCGCTATGCCACCGAGGCGGCCGAGTTTCTGGTCGGCCAGCAGGTCAAAATGCTGGTGGTAGCCTGCAATACCGCCTCCTCGGTCGCCTTGCCGGAGCTTGAACGCCGATTTCAACTGCCGGTCTTTGGGGTCATCGAGCCCGGTGCGCGCAAAGCCGTGGCCATGACCCGCAAAGGTCGGGTCGGGGTGGTCGGCACCGAGGGGACGATCAAGAGCGGCGCCTATACCCGCGCCATCCACGCCCTTAATCCCTCCATTGAAGTTTTTACTGCGGCCTGCCCGCTGTTTGTCCCCCTGGCCGAAGAAGGCTGGGCCGAGCACGCCATTGCCCATCTGGCCGCGGCCGAATACCTGGCCCCCCTGATCCGTCAGGGGATCGATACCCTGGTGCTCGGCTGCACCCATTATCCGTTGCTCAAGGCCACCCTGCGCCGGGTGTTGGGGGATTCGGTGGTGTTGGTCGATTCCGCCGAAGAGACCGCCCGCATGGTGGCCGGCCTGCTCTGGGAGCGCCAACTCACCCGCGCCGGTTCCGCGCCCCGTCCGCCGCGGTTTTTCGTCACCGATGTGCCGGCACGCTTCGAGCGGGTTGGCGGGGCTTTCCTCGGGGCGCCGCTCGAGGCGGTGACCCAGATCGAACTGGACTGAGCCGGACCACGCCCCCACCAAACTGATTTTGCCGGATTTGCTGCATTCCTAGGGGTGGCTATGACCCGTAAACAAAAAAAATCCAAATCGTCCTTGCTGTTTCCTTCCCTGATCCTGTTTCTGCTGATTCTGGGAGGCTTGGTGGTGCGCGAATATCTGCGCAGTTCCTCAGACCCGGCGGTGACCACCGTAACTGCGCCGCCGTTGCAGCGGGCCACGGTGACCCTCTATTTTGCCTCCCCAACAGGCGACCGTCTGCTGGCCGAGACCCGCGAGTTGGAGAACTGTCCAACCGCGGCCCCTTGTCTGACCGAACTGTTGCAGGCGCTGATTCAGGGCTCCAGCGCCGGCCTGGTTCCGGTGCTGCCGCCCCAGGCCAGCCTGCGCTCGGTGGCTGCGGAAGGCGAGACCGTGACCGTCGATTTCAGCCGGGAATTGGTCGATAATCACCCTGGCGGCAGTCTTTCCGAGTTGCTCACCGTGGCTGCTCTGGCCAATACCATCCAGAAAAATTTCCCCCAACTGCGTCAGGTCCGAATCCTCGTTGAGGGCGCGACCCTCGAAACCCTCAAGGGCCACGTCTCTTTGCGGGAGCCGATCGTTGCCGATGACAGCCTGGTGCAGAGCGGTTCTGCTCTAACAACCCCTGACCCCAACCAAGGAGCGCGCTGATGGCCGACTTCCTCCAGGCATTGCAGCAACGGGTGCTGATTCTTGACGGTGCCATGGGAACCATGCTGCAGGCCCGCGGTCTCCCCGCCGGCGGCTGCCCTGAAGCGATGAATCTCGATGCCCCCCAGGTGGTCGAAGGGGTGCATCGGGAGTACGCCGAAGCCGGCGCCGATATCCTGGTCAGCAACACCTTTGGCGGCACCCGCAGCAAGCTGGCCCACTACGGGCTTGAAGGGCGGTTGGTTGAAATCAATGCCCGCGGGATTGAAATCGCCCGCCGCGCCGTCGGCCCGGGTGGCTTCGTCGCCGCTTCCCTCGGACCGACCGGCCGCTTCGTCGAACCGGTGGGGGATGCCAGCTTCGACGAGATGGTGGAAATTTTCGGCGAACAGGTGCGCGCCTGCGCCGCGGCCGGCGCCGATCTGCTGAGCCTGGAAACCTTTCTCGATATTCGGGAATTGCGGGCCGCGGTGGTGGCGTGCAAGGAATTCTCCCGGCTGCCGGTGATGGCGCTGATGACCTTCGACGACGGTGGCCGCAGTGTTCTTGGCACCCCGCCGGAAGCCGCCGCCATCACCCTCGATGCTCTTGGGGTCGATGTCATCGGTTCCAATTGCGGGCTGGGGATTGATGGCATTTACGTCATTCTGGAAAAGATGCGCAGCGTCACCAATCGGCCGTTGATTGCCCAGGCCAATGCCGGCCTGCCGCTGCTGATCGATGGCGAGACGGTTTTTCCCGGGACCCCGGAAGAGATGACCGCCTACCACGATCGGCTGCTGGCCCTTGGGGTGCGGGTGATCGGCGGTTGCTGCGGCACCACTCCCGCCCATATCCAGGCGATGCAGCAGGGATTGACCGGTCGCAACCAGAGCTGGACGCCGCCAGCGCGCCGGGGGTATCTCTCCAGTCGCAGCGGCTTTGTCCCCCTGGGGATTGATGCCCCTTGCGCCATCATCGGCGAGCGGATTAATCCTACCGGCAAAAAACTCTACAGCGCCGAACTGCGGGAAGGAAAAACCGCCTACATCCGCCGCGAAGCCCAGGCCCAGGTCGCCTGCGGCGCCAGCCTGCTCGATGTTAATTGCGGCGCCCCCGGGGTCGATGAGCCGGCAGCGCTGGAGCGGGCCGTGTTCGCCCTCTCTGGAGTGACCAGCGCGCCGCTGGTGCTCGATTCCGCCGATCCTGCAGCGCTGGAGCGGGGGCTCAAGGCGGTCGACGGCAAGGTGCTGATCAATTCGGTCTCCGGTGAGGAGAAAAGCCTGAACGCAGTACTGCCGCTGGCGAAAAAATATGGCGCCGCGATCATCGGCCTGGCTCTGGACGGCCAGGGGATTCCCCAGACCGGCGAGGGCCGTCTGGCTATTGCCCGGCGCATCGTCGAGGCCGCGCAGGCGGTGGGGATTCCCCGCCAGGATATTCTCATCGATTGCCTCAGCCTCACCGTCTCCGCCGAACAGGCTCAGGCCCGGGAAACCCTCACCGCCCTGCGTCTGGTGCGCCAGGAGTTGCAGGTCGGCACCGTGCTCGGAGTCAGCAATATCTCTTTTGGTCTGCCTTGCCGGCCAATCCTCTCCTCGGTCTTTTTTGCCATGGCCCTGGAGGCCGGCCTCTGCGCCGCTATCGTCAATCCCAAGGAAGAGCGGATGATGGACGCCTTTCGCGCCGCCCTGGTGCTGCTCGCCCAGGATCTGCGGGCCGAGGAATACATCGCCAGCTACGGCGGTCTGACCGCAGCGCCGGCCCTGCCGGTGGCCGAGGGGACAACCCTTGGCATCCGCGAGCGGTTGGCGGCGGCGGTGATCGAGGGGGACAAAGAAGGGATTGTGGCGCTGGTCGAAGAGGCCCTGGCCGAAGGGTTGGCGCCGCTGGATGTCGGCAACGAAGGGCTGCTCCCCGGGTTGGAGGAGGTCGGTCGCCGCTTCGGCAAGAACCAGGTTTTTCTTCCCCAGGTGATGCTCTCGGCCGAAACCATGCAGACCGCCTTCGGTCGTTTGAAGCAGGAAATGAACGGGGTGGCCGCCACCCGCGGGCGGATTCTGATGGCGACGGTGGAAGGGGATATCCACGACATCGGCAAGAATATCGTCTGCACCCTGCTGGAGAACCATGGTTTCGAGGTGATCGACCTGGGCAAGAACGTCCCGGCGCAACGAATTCTGGAGCAGGCCCTGGCGCAGAAAGTCGATGCCGTCGGCCTCTCGGCGCTGATGACCACCACCCTGGCGCAGATGCAGGTGGTGATCGCCCGCCTGCGGGAGGCCGGAGTGCAGGTCTTCACCATGGTCGGCGGCGCGGTGGTCACCCAGGAATATGCCGACTCCATCGGCGCCGATCTCTATGCCGCCGATGCCCTCGAAGCCGTGGCCAAAATCAAGGCCTTGCTGCAACCCCGCAGTTGACCCTGAGGTTTCCCGCAGCATGCTTGTCGCTTGCGCCAAATGGCGCACTGTGCTAACTAGTAGGCAGTCATTTCACCGCTTCATGAGGGCTGCCCATGGTCGTCGGTTTCAATCATAATTTCCGCTACAAGGGCGAGCTTTATCACGTCCAGACCGAAGACAGCGGTGTGCGCAATCCCCACATCGTCACCCTGCTCTATACTGGTGGGACCATTATCTCCTCCAAAAAGACCTCCTACGCCAATCAGTTGCAAAGCGACAATCTGGAGAAGCAGGTCGAGGAGATTATGAAGGCTCAGCACCGGGAGATGCTGCGACGATTGCGCGACGGCGAGCTGGATGAGTTGATCCGCCGGGCTGCCCGGGCTGCAACAGCGGGCGCTCCGATGACGGAAGAAAAACCAGACCTGGTGCCAGCGCCAGTAGTGGCAGCGCCAGCGGTGCCTCGGGCACCAATGATTACGACTGCGAAACCAGTCCCAACGGTTGCGGCTGCGGCTGCGCCTTCGGTTCCCCCGGCAGTGATTCGTCCAACCCCCTCGGCTCCGGCGGTCGCCGCACCGGCTCCGAAGCCTGTTCCGGAATCTTCGAAGGAGCGGGTTGTCGAGGTTTCGCTGGATGACTTGATCCTTTCCTATCTGGCGGGCGATGATAAACGCTGACCCGCTTGCCCACCCTGCAATCGAACGGCCCGACCCGGGCCGGCACCAAGGAGCCATTGTCTGATGTTGACTGAACAAACCGTCCGGGACCTGGAAACAATGGCCCGGCAACTGCGCGTCGAAATTCTCAAAATGCTCAATACCGCCAAGTCGGGGCACACCGGCGGCAGCCTGTCGGCCATCGACGCTCTCACCGTCCTCTACTTTCATGCCATGCGCCACGACCCCAGCAATCCCACTTGGGAGGATCGTGACAAATTTGTTCTCTCCAAGGGGCACGCCGCTCCGGCTCTCTATGCCTGCCTGGCCCAGGCCGGCTACTTTCCCATGGAAGATCTCAAAAGCCTGCGCCGGTTGGGGAGTCATCTGCAGGGGCATCCCGACATGAACAAGACCCCCGGGGTCGATGTCTGCACCGGTTCCCTCGGCCAGGGGCTTTCCCAGGCCGTCGGTCTGGCGCTGGCCGCCCGCCTCGCCGGTCGCTCTTCGCGGACCTACTGTCTGCTCGGCGACGGCGAGGTTCAGGAAGGCCAGATCTGGGAGGCCGCCATGGCCGCCCCCCACTACCAGCTCGACAATCTCTGTGTGATCATTGATCAGAACGGTCTGCAGATCGACGGCGAAGTGGCCAAGGTCATGAACGTCGGCCCCCTCGGCCCCAAGTTCCTGGCCTTCAACTGGCACGTGCTGGAAGTCGACGGTCATGACCTCGAGGCGATTGCCCAGGCGCTGGAAAACGCCGAGGAGACCAAGGGTCAGCCGACCGCCATCATCGCCCGCACCGTCAAGGGGAAGGGGGTTCCCTTCTTCGAGCACAAAGCCAGCTACCACGGGGTGCCGCCGAGCGATTCGGAACTGAGCCAGGCGCTGGAGCACCTGGGACATTCGTAATGCCGGGTTTTTTCTAACGCAGAGAGCAGAGAGGCAAGGGGGGGGGAGGCGATCTCTCTCGGTCTCTCCTCTCTCAGCGTCTCGGCGTTGAAAGATAAGATCCAGAATCTTTTTTTGGGTTATATGCCCGAAACAAATATCGATAAGGACTTAATCCGTGAGTGAGATGATTGCAACAAGAGATGCCTACGGTCAGACTCTAGTGGAACTGGGTCGGGAAAACCCCAAGGTGGTGGTGCTCGATGCCGACCTTTCCGGCTCGACCAAAACTGGGGTGTTCGGCAAGGAATTCCCCGAGCGTTTTTTCAACGCCGGCATCGCCGAGGCCAACATGGTCGGCATGGCCGCCGGTCTGGCCGTCGGGGGGATGATCCCCTTCGCCTCCACCTTCGCGGTCTTCGCCGCTGGCCGGGCTTTCGAGCAGATTCGCCAGTCGTTGGCCTACCCCAAGGTCAACGTCAAGGTGGTGGCCACCCACGCCGGCATTACCGTCGGTGAAGATGGCGGCTCCCATCAGGCGGTGGAAGATCTGGCGATCATGCGGGCGCTCCCCAACATGACCGTACTCTGCCCCGCCGACGGGCCGGAGACCAGTGCCGCCATCCGCGCCGCCGCCGCCTTTCAGGGCCCGGTCTATATCCGCCTCGGGCGCTCCAAGGTGCCGGTGGTCTTCCCGGCCGACTGCACCTTCAATATCGGTCGCGGCGCCACCCTGCGCGAAGGGAGCGACATCAGCTTCGTCACCACCGGCCTGATGACCGCCATGGCGATCACTGCGGCGCAGATTCTGGAAGCCGTTGGTATTTCCGCCCGGGTGATCCACCTCGGCACCATCAAACCGATCGACGCCGAACTGGTGCTGAAGGCCGCCCGGGAAACCGGCGCCATCGTCACCGCCGAAGAGCATTCAGTAATCGGCGGTCTCGGCAGCGCCGTCTGCGAAGTGCTGGCCGAAGGCTGGCCGGTGCCGGTGGAGCGGGTCGGGCTGCATGACGTCTTCGGTCAGTCGGGAACCGGGGATGAGCTGTTGGCCCACTACGGCCTGACACCCGCCCACCTGGTGGAAGCGGCCGAGCGGGTGCTGCAGCGCAAGTAATTATGGGGGGGAGGGCGGTGAACAACCAGCGTGGCATCACCCTGATCGTGGTTCTGGTCATGATCGTGATTCTCGGTCTGTCGGCCGGACTGGCCGGGCAGACCATGAGCAGCCTGGTGCAGCGGGAGCGGGAAGCCGAACTGCTGTGGCGGGGGGACCAGTACCGCAAGGCGATCGCCAGCTATTTTTCCTCCGCTGGTCAGGGCGGGGCCGGATTGCAGGCCTACCCGCTGAAGCTCGAAGATCTGCTGCGCGACCCCCGCTCCCTGGCGACCAAACGGCATTTGCGCCGACTCTACATCGACCCGATGACCGGCGAGCCATTCCAGATTCTCAAGGATCCGGCCGGACGGCTCAACGGCGTGCGCAGCGCCAGCGAGAACCAGCCCTTCCAGCAGGATGGCTTCCCTATCGAGTACCAGGATTTCAAGGACGCGGAAAAGTACAGCGCCTGGGAATTCCGCTATACGCCGCCGAAGGTTCAACCTGGGACTGTACCACCTGGGACTGTACCCCCTGGGACTGTGCCCCCTGGGACTGTGCCCCCTGGGACTGTGCCCCCTGGGTCCGTTCCAGCGCCCAAACCCGGAGGAGAAAATCCCTTTGGCGACCAGGGCTGGCCGGAAGGCTGGACCCCCTGGAAAATGCCCGGCAAGTAGTGTGATCTCCCCAGCTTTGATTTAGTGAACAACCTCGATAGGAGTCTCCTGTTGTTCCAGAGCCTTGTCAGCCGCGTCATCATTCTGACCATTTTGCTGCTGACCCTGGTTATCGGGATTTTCAGCCTGTTCCACATTCGCCGGGAGCAGGATCATCTGCTCAGCTCCACCCGCGAGAGTGCCGAACTGTTGCTGACCACCATCGAGCGGGCGATCTTCAACTCGATGCGGGTCGGCAACAGCGAGGATGTGCAGGCGATCCTGGAGATGGTCGGCAAAAGCCATCGCCTCGAGGGGGTGCGGATCTTTCATCCCGACGGCACGGTGCTCAAATCCTCCCACCCGGAGGAGATCGGCCGGCAGGTCGAGGCGGAAACCCTGGTCATGTTCCAGAACCGCCGCAGCGTCGGGATTTTTCCTGTCAATGGCAGTGATATCCTCGGCATGGTGCGGCCGATCGTGGCCGATGAGCGTTGTGGCCGCTGTCATGGCAAGGGACCACAGCTGGTCGGAGTGCTCAACGCCAATTATTCCCTGGCGGACACCAACGAGAAGCTTCAAGCCTCGACCCGGTTTTTTCTCCTCTCCACCCTGGTGATTCTGACGGTTCTGGCCGCTGGAGTTTCCTTTATCCTGCTGCGGTTTGTGCGTCGGCCGTTGCAGCAGATGGCGGACAAGATGGCCCAGGTCGAAGCCGGCGACCTCTCGGTGCGCCTGCCCCAGGCCGGCCAGGACGAGGTCGGGAGTTTGATGGGGAGTTTCAACTCCATGGTCGGCTACCTCGAAGCGGCCCGTTCCGAGCTGGAACAGTGTCACTTCAGTCAGATGGCCCGAGCCGACCGGCTGGCGTCGGTGGGTGAGATGGCCAGCGGCATCGCCCACGAAATCAAGAACCCCCTGGCCGGCATCAGTGGCGCCATTTCTGTACTGGCCGACGATTTCGACCCCGAGGATCCGCGCCGGGAGATCATCCGCCAGGTGCTGGAGCAGATCGGCCGACTCGACAAAACCGCCGCCGACCTGCTCTCCTTCGGCCGGCCGTCCAAGCCGGAGCTCTCCTACGTCGATGTCAACAATCTGGTCAAGAACACTCTGTTTTTCGTTTCCCAGCATCCCGAAGCGGCAGGGATTCACCGGGTCAACGAACTGACCCGCGATCTGCCACCGGTCTGGGTCGACGAGAAGCAGTTGCAGCAGGTGTTGTTCAACATCATCATCAACGCGATCCAGGCGATGAAGGGAAGCGGAACCCTGACGGTGCAGACCGAAGGCCCGCTGGTCGAAGGTCGACGCTATGTGCGGATCGCCGTTTGTGACACCGGCGGTGGCATCCCGCCGGCGGATCTGGAGAAGATTTTCATTCCCTTTCATACCACCAAGACCCAGGGGACCGGGCTGGGGCTCGCCATCTGCCGGCAGTTGTTGGAGCAGAATGGCGGCACCATTGCGGTGGAGAACCAGCCAGGTCTGGGAGCCACTTTTCTGATCGACATTCCGGTGCGGGCGGGAGCGCCCGAGGCCGAGAAAGAGGACCAACGTGCGCAAGTATAGAATCCTGGTCGTTGACGATGAACACTTGATCCGCTGGTCGCTGGAGCAGAGCCTGAAGCGTCAGGGCTACGAAGTGGCCACAGCCGCCTCCGGTGAAGATGCCCTGCGGGCGCTGCGGGACGATCCGCCGGACCTGATGCTGCTCGATATTCAGCTCCCCGGCATCAACGGTCTCGACGTGCTGGAAAAGGCCAAGGAAATCGCCGAGGAGGTCATCGTCATCATGGTCACCGCTCTAGGGGTTCTGGAGACGGCGGTCAAGGCGATGCGCATGGGGGCTTACGATTACATCAACAAACCCTTCAACCTCGACGAACTCGCCATCATCATCAAAAAGGCCTTGGAAACCGGCGAACTGCGGAGAGAGGTTCAGCATCTGCGCTCTGAGCAGACCCGCAAGTACGGAATCTCCAACCTGATCGGCAGCAGCCGCCACATGGTCAACGTGCTGGCGATGGTGCAGAAAATCGCTCGCAGTGACGCCAGCACGGTTCTGATCCAGGGGGAGAGCGGCACCGGCAAAGAACTCATCGCCAAAGCCATCCATTACGAAAGCGCCCGCGCCGACAAACCCTTCATGGCCATCAACTGCGCCGCGATGCCCGAAACCCTGCTGGAAAGCGAGTTGATGGGGCACGAAAAAGGGGCCTTCACTGACGCCAAGGTGCAGAAAAGAGGGTTGTTTGAAATGGCCGACGGCGGCACGCTGTTTCTCGACGAGATCGGCGACATGGAGCCGGGGATGCAGGCCAAGCTGCTGCGGGTGCTGGAAGAGCGAACCTTCCGCCGGGTCGGCGGCACCAAAGATATCCAGGTCGATGTGCGGATCATTTCCGCGACCAACAAGGATCTGCTCAAGGCGATGGAGGAGCGCACCTTCCGTAACGACCTTTATTACCGCATCCAGGTCATCCCGGTCTTCCTGCCGTCACTGCGGGAACGCAAAGAAGATGTCCTGACCCTGGCCCACCATTTCATCAGCCACTTCAACCGCGAGTTCGGCAAGCAGGTCAAGGGGATCTCGCCAATGGCCGAGAAGTTCCTCTCCGAATACCACTGGCCGGGGAATATCCGTGAGCTGAAGAACGTGATCGAGCGGGCGATCATTCTGGAGAGCGACGACATCCTGATGCTCGAGCACCTGCCCCATGAAATGGTGGCCAAGGCAGGGGCGGGCGGCAGCGGGCCGCTGAACCTCACCATCCCTCCCGAGGGGATCGACATCGAAGATGTGGAGCGGGAACTGATCCGGCAGTCGCTGGAGGTCTCCGAAGGGAATCAGTCGAAGGCCGCCAAGAAATTGAATCTTGGCATCGATGCTTTCCGCTACCGGATGAAAAAGTTCGGTTTTCTCTGAGCGGGCGTCCCTAAAGGTCAAATAACACAACAAAGCCGGCGTTTGCCGGCTTTGTTGTGTCTGCTCTGTGGCATTGAATGAGAAATGCTGAAGTTGGGTCCGATTATTGCACATGACCCCCTGCAGAGACGGCACGCCCAGGAAAAAAGCCAGTTGGGCTAGGGCACAAAGGCCGTACGCATCAGGAGGCCATATGATGAAATGGATGACCCCAGGTAGGCTCACTGTCGCAGTGATTTCACTGTTACTTAGCGTGATTTGGCTTGGAACGGCATTTGCCGCCGCTCCGGTCTTCACCTCTTTGGGGCAGATTCGCGACGGCTTAAAAGCGCCGACGCGGATTGACACCGACGCCCTGGGCAATCTCTACGTGGCCGACCCCGGATTGGGGACGGTACTCAAATACGATAAATACGGCCGCCTGCTTCGCAGCTTCGGTGGACTGACGGTCTCCGGCGGCGGTTTGGCGGTCTCTGCCGACGGCAGCCGCCTGTATGTCGCGGCCGAAAAGAGTGTTGCCGAAGTTGATAGCGCCAGCGGCGCGGTCCTCGGGCTGCTTGGCAGCGGGGCCGCCGAGTTCAGCTACGTTTATGACATCGATCTCGACGCCAATGGCTACATCGTGGTCGCCGACTCCTCCGCGCTTAAAATCAAGGTGTATCGTCCCAATCGGGCCTTCGATTATCAATTCGGTAGTCTTGGCACTGCCCCAGGGCAGTTCCGGGGGATCTCGGCGATGGCGGTCGATGCCGCCGCCGGTGAAATCTACGTTGCCGACCCAACCACCGTGGGGACCACCTGGCTGCCGAAAATTCAGGTGTTCAATCTGGCCGGTGTGCTGCAGCGCAGCCGCAATGGCAACGGTGGTTTCGGCTCGGTGGCCATGAGCTATTTCGGCGGCATGGCCTTCGACGAGCAGGGGCGCGGCTACTTCCTCGACTCCCTGGCCTCCCGGGTCAACGTTCTGGCACTTCCCAGCAGCTACCTCTCTTCCTACACTGCTGCCGGTTTTGGCGTCGGCAAATTGCAGGGTCCCCGTGATTCGGCCTATGACCACTTGACCAAGCGACTGTTCGTTCTCTGCGAAGATGGCCGGATCGAAATCTTCGGCATTGATGGCGGCATCACCCCGGTGCGCGTCAATAACATACCGGCGGTGCCGACCGTGCTCAGCCCCATGGGCGACACGGTGCTGAATTCGGCCCGTCCGCAACTCAGTTTCCAGACCGTGGTCGATGCCGACGGCGACCTGGTCAGCTACAATCTGCAACTGTTTCAGGGTCAGACCCTGGCCGCCGACCTCAAGGCAATCGCCGGCAGTGCAGGGGTTACGGTGGTGACTCCTGGCTCCGATCTGCTCGAAAACGCCCGCTACCTCTGGAGCGTGCAGGCCAGCGACGGCGAAGCGATGTCGGCCTGGAGCGCTCCGCAAGGGTTCTACGTCAACGCCGTCGGCGAAGCACCGAGCGCGCCGCAGCTGCTCAGCCCCCTGGCCGGCGAAAGCCTGGCCGGCGACGGCATTCTGAGCTGGTCTGCGGCCAGCGACCCTGATCCCTTCGACAGCCTGAGCTACAGGTTGGACTTGGCCGGCGAGGCGGGTTTTGCCACTCCCCTGGCCACTGTGGCCAGCAGCGCAACCAGCCTGGCCCTGGCCAGTCTCCCCAACTATGCCGACCTGGTCGACGGAAGCCGTTATTCCTGGCGGGTGGTCTCCATCGACAGCCAGGGGCTGGAATCCCCGGCCGGGATGGTCGGTGAATTCGTCTACGACACCACCCTGGTGAAGATTACCGCCAACATGCCTGGCGTCCAGGTCTACTTCGGCGGCAATCTCGGTTTTGCCGGTCGTTATGTCGGCGAGGCTCCCCTGGAATTGCGCGACCTGCCGCTGGAGCCGCTGTCGGTTGTTATCGAGCGGGCCGGCTTTGAGCCCTTCGTGGCCCAGTTGCTCCCCGCTACCGGGGAAAACCTTAATCTCCATGCCGTGTTGGTCCCGGTGCTCGAGCCGGTGCTGCGCCAGGCGCTGCCGGTTTTGGCCGGAGCGGCGCCGGTACAGCTCTCCGGTTCTTCGGCCCCCTACGCGGTCGATTTTAACAACGACAACCTGCTCGATCTTGTGGTTGGGGATAGCGCCGGAAATCTGCTGCTTTACCGCGGTCAGGCCGCATCGACCCAGGATGGATTGAACCTGGCTCCGGCAGTTTCCCTCGGCTTGCCGCTGATTCCCGGGGCGATCCCTGCGGTGGCCGACTGGAACAATGACGGTCGCAAAGACCTGCTGGTCGGCGCTGCCGACGGCACCGTCTCCCTGTTCCTCAATCAGGGGAGCGAGAGTGCCCCGGCCTTTGGCGCCCCCAGTTATCTGCTGGTCAATGCCGCTCCAATCAGTGTCGGTGCCGATGCCGCTCCGGTGGTGATCGATCTCAATAGCGATGGTCGCAAAGACCTGGTGGTTGGCGCTGCCGACGGCAGCGTCTGGTACTTCCAGAACGAAGGGAGCGATGAGGCCCCGGTCTTGACTTCCGTAGGAGCGCTGGTGGCTCTGAAGCAGCCGGTGGCCCCCTTCTTCAGCGACTGGAACGGCGATGGTCTGCGGGAACTGCTGCTGGCCAGCGGCGGTCAGTTGCTGCTCTGCGAGCAGCAGGCCGATGGCCGTTTCGTGGTTGGGTCCAACCTGTTCGCCGCCGATGAAAAACCGGGCCGCAAGGACCGCAAGTCGGCCAAGGCGCGCACCGAGGCGGCTGTCAGAACCGATCTTGGCAGCAAGGTGCGGGCCTTTGTCGGTCCCATGGCCAATAGTCAGGGCAAGGGTTTTCTGGCCGGTAATGCCAGCGGCGAACTGCTCTGGGTGCCCTCCCGTGGCACCAGCGTGGCGCCTGCTTTCCTGCGGGCCCTTGACGACAAATTGACTCAAATCTCCACCCTGCTCGGTGGTGAGGCCGTCTCTGCCGCTCCTTATCTTGATGCGCTCAAAAGGGATGTTGCTGCCGGTAATCTCAAGTCGGCGCTGCGTCAAGGGCGGGCTCTGCAGGCCCTGCCCGGTTTGGGAACAGATGTTGCAATTAAAACGGCCGAGCTGGTCGAACTGCTCAAATAATCTCTACCGATCTGTACCGGCCAAGAGGATCAAATGACCAAGACACTTTCGAGCTTGATGATTGCCGCTGCTGTCACCCTGATTGCCTTCGGCACCGCCTGGGCGGTCAAGGGGCCGCCCGATATCCGCAACACGGTGCACAACCTCTCGAGCGGAGTCGGCAACTTCAACGTCCAGTACAAGTCGAGCAATGAAGATGAGGTCTGCATCTTCTGTCATACCCCTCACGGTGGCAGCCTGACCGGTCCCCTCTGGAACCGGGAAAACACCACCACGGTCTACACCCATTACAGCAGTTCTGGGGCATCGGCCTATCTGCGGGGGTTAAGTGTCAACCGGCCGGTGGGCAATGAGTCAATGCTTTGTCTCAGCTGCCATGACGGCAGCATTACCGTCCACTCGATCCTCAATACCAGCAACCGCACTGGAGGCCCGCCTGAGGCGGACTGGGATCCGATCAATGGTGTCAAAGTTACGGCGCTCGACCTTGGCTTTGTTGCCGCAACGGCCGCCAAAATTGGTGCGTCGCTTGATGCCAGCGGCAACCTGGTCGATGTCTCCACCGACCTGATGGACGATCATCCGATCTCCTTCCTCTACGATTCGGTGCGGACCCAGAAGCCGATCGAGTTCAAGACCATCGCGACCGCCGAAGCGGCCGGAGTGCGGTTTTTCCCGCAGACCGCTGCCGATGGTCTGAAGCGGGTGGAGTGCTCCTCCTGCCACGACCCCCATGTCGACTACTTCAGCGGTACCGGTAACGCCGCTTACACCCCCTTTCTGATTACCCCCAATGATGGCAGCAAGCTCTGCCTGGCTTGCCATACCAAGTAATCCGACTCGCTACATCGCTTATTACTTTAAGACCGGAAGCGCAGACTGCGCTTCCGGTCTTTTCGTTGGAGTAGGTGTTGATCCACCAGGTTTCGCTCGTTCAGCCCTGGACGGTTGTATTAAGTTTCGGCCATTAAGGGGGTTTGCTGAGGTGGGATGCTGTTTGTTGGTCCGGTATTTGCTTCTCTAATGATTAACTTGAATCCGCACCCCCTGTCCCAATACGGCTTAAGTTTTGTAACTTGCCGAAATTAAATGGTTCATTTGCTCTTAGTTAGGGGAAAGCCCGGGGCGACCAGGGAGTGCGGGATTTGACGGAAATTTGTAGTGAAATGACCAAAGACGATAGGCGATCGGGGCCAGGGGCCAGGGTCGATGCCGCAAGTGTTGGATTGCAAAAGGAGTTCCCCATGAAACCGAAGATGCTGCTTGGACTGCTGGTCGCCCTGTGGTTGATCCTCCCCGGGTCCGCCGAGGCCCGCCCGGTTCACTTCTTCGATTGCAAGGATTGCCACACGGCGTCCATCGACCTGTTTTCGCTGGGGAACACCAACCTCTGCCTCAAGTGTCACAAGGACACCCCGCCGGCAGTCACCTTCAATGACCTGACCACCGGCCACAAGCCCAACGGTCTGTTTCACCCCAACGAAATCAGCGACGCTCTCGGCTCGGCCACCTCGGCCGGCATGGCGCCGGCCCCGACCCTGCAGACCTCCCACTTCTGGGCGGCGAAAAAAGATGTGGTCCCTGCGGCCGGGTCGCTGGCCCCTTCGAAAACCCTTTATACCTCCCGCTACGGCATCTCCACCGGCAAGGTCACCTGTACCCGCTGCCACGACCCGCATCTGCCGATCGAAACCGATCCCAAACTGCTGCGGATGACCGAAGCCGGCGACCTGATCTGCCTCGACTGTCACCGCCCCTGGAAGGTCTCCAACAACCGCGGTGTCACCACCCATCCCCTGGTGGCCGATTATGCTGCTGTTGCCACCGCCAACCCGACCAAGTATCAAGCCAGCGTAACCAACACCGGCAGCGGCGCGGTGCAGTTGATCGGCGGCGGGGTCTCCTGTTCCTCCTGCCACGGCGTGCATTTCAGCGATTCCCACTCCGGTACCGTTGACGGCCTTTCCAACCGCGCCGGGCTGCAGCCTGGCGACGGCAAACTGCTTCGCACCGACGGCCCGATGCGCACCGGTGGCAGCCTGGCCGCCACCGCCCAGCTGCGCTCCAACCTCTGTCAGGCCTGCCATACCTATAAAACCCACGGCGACGCCAACCCCATCGGTTGTCTCGATTGCCACAGCGGCCATAACTACAACAATGGCGATCCCAACTACTTCGTGCTGCGTGGCAGTATTTCCAGTATCTACGTGCCGAAGAACGCCGCGGTGGGTCCGGTCAGCAATATCCAGTTCAAATCCGCCGCCGCCCCGTGGATGAATGCAGGCGGCACCGGTTACTGCCAAAGCTGCCACAACCTGCCGGCGCCGCACAACGGCCTCTCCAGTGGCACCAGCGCTGCCAACTCCTGCGGCGAGTGCCATGCCCACGGCCACGCGACCCGCTCTTTCACCGCCAGTTGCGCCGATTGCCATGGCACCCCGCCGACCTCCGCTTCGCCGGCGCCGGCCGCAGGTGGTTATGCCAAATCCGGCAGTTTTGATTACTCGACCTCCGGAGTTTACAAAAACGAGACCCTGACCCCCCACGGCAGCCATGCCGGCGGCACTGATTACCGCTTTGCCTGCGACGTCTGCCACCTTGGCAAGAGCCACGCCAGCGGCACCTTCCAGGATGTGTTCAAATCCGGTAGCATTCATGCTCTGGCCAGCGGCTCCGGCGTCACTGCGCCAGCCTACAATGGGACCGGCAGCGGCACCTGCTCGGCCGTATATTGTCACAGCAACGGCGGCGCCCGCGCTGCCGCACCGGTGGTTGCCCCTGGCTCGGAATGGGGCAACGGCGCCTGGGCCAACGGCAAGGACGTGATCAGCGGCAAGATTCCAGCCGATCGCTGCAAGTCCTGCCACGGTAACGACAGCGCCAGCATGACCGCCCGCAGCAACTCCGCCAGCCACCAGAAACACCTGGCCAAAGGCTATGCCTGCAACGTCTGCCATGAGCAGACCGCCAGCAGTTCCACCGCCCTGGCCGCCGGTGCTATCGGCACCACCCACGTCAATGGCAGCGGCGATGTCTCCTTCGATAACAGTTATGAACTCAGCGTCGGCCGCCCCCTGGGGACTGGAACCTACGCCTCGGTCGCTGGTACCTGCAGTCTCTATTGCCACAGCAATGGCCTGGGGACTCTGGCCACTCCCGACTGGGACAGTGCCGCCAGCGGCGCCTGCGGTACTTGTCATGGAGTGACTTCGGCCACCCTGACCAGCGGTTCCCACGCCGCCCATCTGAATTCCAGCGGTGCCAACCTTTCTTGTGATTCCTGCCACGGCGCCGGGGCGGTCAGCGGCAGCCATGGCGGCCATGTCAATGGCACCATCGATCGTCTGACCCAGGTCGCCTCCTGCAACAGCTGCCATGGCGTCGAAGGGGCCGATGTGGCACCGATCTGGGGCAATGTCTCCAGCGCCAAGTGTGACCATTGCCACGCCGGCAGTTTGACCACCAGCTACACTGACCGCTCCGCCGTTGTTCGTACCGCCTCGGCCAAAGCCGCCTATGCGACTGCTGGCCACGGCAAGGCCGGCGTTGCCCAGGGTTGCACCACTTGCCACAACACCGCCAATGACCCAGCGCATATGGGCGCCGGCAGCACCACCCGGCTTATGGCTGTGAACGGTCAGACCTACACCGCGGCCACCCCCACCGCCTTCTGCGGCGCCTGTCATGACGGCGGCAGCGGCAACGAAACCAATCACTACGCCACCACCGGCGCCAGCATCGATGGCAGCAAGTGCAATATCTGTCACGATCCCCATGGCGTCAGCGGTTACGACGCCATGGTCCGCGCTACCATCGGTGGCCGCTCCGTCGCCACCTTCAGCGACAAGACCGCCCGCGCCAGCTACGCCAAGGCCAGCTTCGACGGCGTCTGCCAGGTCTGCCACGTCGCGGCCGATGTGCGTCGCTTCAACCAGACGACCAATCAAACCACCCACGGAGGCAGCCAAGTCTGTACCGATTGCCACGTCCATAACGCCGGCACCGCCTTTGAGCCCAAGTGCTCTGGCTGCCATGGTGGCGGCACCACCGGCTCGACCAGTGGGGTGAAAAACTTCTGGCCCGACGGCAGCAGCGCCCATGCCTCCAATGACGCCGGGGAGCATCCGGTGCACATGCAGCAGCTGATCACCAAGGCCGGCTATGCCAGCGTCAATGTCTTCCTCAACACTGCGACCAGCGCCCAGCAGAAAGCGCTCTGCGAATACTGCCACGCCGCCGACAAGAACGACGACGACCACATGAACACCGGCAGCGCCGAGGTCTTCGTCACCACCTACAACAGCGTCTCCACCCGCTACGCCAAGCGGATCTGGGATGGCGGCGCCGATGCCGATGCCGCCTATGCCGCCGGTTCCTGCAGCGCCGTCGACTGCCATAACGGCAAGACCACTCCGGCCGGTTATACCTGGTATGCCGGCGGCAGCAGCGCCTGTGTTATGTGCCATGTCAATGTGACCACCAACACCCCGCATCTGGCTCACACCGGCGCCAGCGGGACCTATGGAATCACCATCGGCTGCAGCGCCTGTCATGATGGGGCCACCAACTGGAGCACCAACACCAAGCCGGCCAGCAACCATCTCAACGGCACCTTCAATATGGGTGGGACGGTTGCATTCACCTATGGCGGCAGCTATCCGAGCACCCAGGGTTCCTGCGGTACCAACGATTGCCATAATAACGGCCGCAATGGCGCGCCGGCCACCACCGTCTACACCTGGGGCTCGGTCACCAACAGTGGCTGCACCTTCTGTCACCTCAACAACGCCCAGGGGCATGCGTCCCACTTCCTGGCTGAAGGATCGATCGTCAGCCCGGGCTTCTTCGGTCTCTCATGTTCCCCTTGCCATCCCTCGCCCTTCTCGGCCCAGCACATCAACAAGACCATCAACGTCCAGGCCGGCATGAACTACGGCAGCCCCGGGGCCAACATGCTGGTCACTGCGGCACCGGCCTATTCGACCTGCAACACCACCAGCTGTCATCAGACCGGCAAGGGTGTGGCGGTGGTCACTCCGCTCTGGAATCGCACCCCGCAGACGGCTGATAACTGTACCCTCTGCCACGCCGGGGTACCGCCGACCGGGTCGCACACCAAGCACACCCTCAGCGCCACCACCAGTTACGGGGTGACCGGTAACGCCACCACCGCGACCCAGTACGACTTCCGCTGCGGCGAGTGCCACGGCGCTACCCTGAGCAACCACATCAACAGTTCGATCAGCTTCAGCGCCGTCGGTTTCAATACCGGGCCTAAAACCTGCTCGGCCAGCTACTGCCACTCCGACGGCAACGGCACCTTCGTCGCCTCACCGGTCTGGGGTACCACCCCGGCTGGCGACAATTGCGCCATCTGCCACGCCAACACCCCGACCACCAACGGGCACAAGACCCATGTCATCGGCTTTCACTCCAAGGAGATCTACTCCGGCCTGACCGGCTTCCTGCCGGTGAAGGATTCGGATAGCTACGATGGCGGCCTCACCGGCAGCATCGACCAGCTCCGCGGCCATGGCGGCAACGTCAGCGGCAACGGCACCGCGAGCACCTCCACCACCCTGAACTGTCACATCTGTCACCAGGATACGGTGATCGCCCCCTACAACGCCAAAGGCTCCGACTGCGTGGCCTGCCACGTGGCCAACCCGAGCCCGAGCGATGCCGACAAGTGGGCCGGCAATGCCGCGGCCGAAATCACCAACAAAACCAAGCATGTCAACGGCATCAAGGAAGTGCGCTTCATCGCCCAGAAGATTCGCTCCAAGGCGCAGATTCGTGATAATCTCAGCGCCGTTCCCGAACTGGGCAACAACTGGGTCCGGGTCAATGGCTACAAGGCGGCCAGCGGCCTCTCCTACGACGAAACCACCAGCACTCTGGATGCGATGACATCGTTCAACAACACTGATAAAACCTGTACCACGGCCTGTCACCTCTGGGAGTCTGGCCGGGTCGATAAGGTTCCTGTCAGCTGGACCGGCGGTGAAATCATGTGTATCGATTGCCATACCCGGCTGCCGAAATAAGGAGGCGTGATGAAAACGATGCGCCAGACCGTCGGCAAGGACCAGGGAATGACAACCAACAGCCAAAAACCTTCAACAAAGAGGCCTGCAATGAATAGAATCCAGTATCTGACATCCACCCTGAAGCGCGGGATGGGTCCATGGCTTCTCGGCATTCTGGCCTTTGCGATGGTTGCCGGTCTCGGCAGCAGCCTGGCCTGGGCCGCGCCCCCGAATATCGTTGCCGCCGGCACCTACATCGAAGCGGAAAACTACACCAGCATGGGCGCTCCGGCCCCCTGGGCCTGGGAGGTGCAGAGTGGCGTGACCGGTTTCACCGGCACTGGCTACCTCTACACCCTCAATGGCGGCACCGGCACCACCCAGAACGGTTCCCGGGTCGACTACCCGGTGAACTTCACCACCGGCGGCACCTACTACATCTGGCTGCGGGCCCGGGATCAGGCCGGTACCGGTGGCGGCGACTCCACCTTCTGGGGGATCGACGGCGTGGTGATGGGTGCCCTGACCCAGACCGCGGACAATGCCTGGGCCTGGACCACCACTCTGCAAAATGGTGGTAACTCGGCGGTCATCAGCGCCGGCAATCACACCATCAACCTCTGGCCGCGAGAAACCGGTCAAAGCACCGACGGCTTCCTGATCAGCACCTCGGCGGCCCCCTTCGGCCTGACCAACAACTCCACCGTTGGTATCCCCGGCGGCGCCACGGTGGTCGACCCCACCGGCGGCGGCGGGGCCGGCACCGGTGGTGGTGGCGGCGCCGGCACCATCACCATTCCCGACGGCCAGTCGGTCAAGAACATCACCGCCCTGCCAAACCAGATCAAGCTGGTCGGCGTCGCGGTGAGTAACCCCAACGAGCTGCGCTATACCACTGCCGAGACCGGCCTGACCTGGCGCGCCCTGGGGGGGCAGAGCGATGGCTTCTCCTCCGGCATTGGCACCAAATGGACCAAAACCGATATCGGCGGCGATACCACCGGCGCACCGAGTGCCGCCGGCGGGGTTCTTACCCTGACCGGCAGCGGCCAGAATATCTGGGGAAACACCGACTTTTTCTCCTACCTCTACCAGCCTAACATCAGTGGTGATTTCACCGTCGATGTTCAGGTCAAGGGGATGCTCACCGGCACCGCCGCCTATGCCAAAGCCGGCATCATGGTTCGCCAGAGCCTGGCCGCCAACAGCCCCCACGCCACCGCCCTGGTTACCCGCAGCAACGGCGCCGGCTTCTACCGCCGCGTCACCAGCGGCGGGACCTCCACCAACACCCTCAGCGGCACGGGGAATCTGGCGCCGGAATGGGTGCGGATCAGCCGGGTCGGCAACACCTTCACCACGTTTCACTCGGAGGACGGACTCAGCTGGACCACCATCGGATCCCAGGCGATCACCATGGCCAACCCGGTCATCGTCGGTCTGGCGGTCACCTCGGCCAATGCCGCCGAGGACAACAGCGTCCAGTTTGACAATTTCATGTTCATGCCCGCCGGGGTCACCGGCATGACCACGGCCTGGACCAACGTCGCCAGCAATATCAGCACCAGCGGCTGGGCTGATGGGACCTACGGCGTTGCCCTGCGCTCAAGCGCCGCTGTTGCCTATGACACCAACACCTTTACCTACAGCAGCTGTGCCGACGCCACCCCCTCGACCATCACCATTGGCGCCGGGCAAACGGTGAAAGGCTCGGCGGTCAGTCTTCCGGCGCTGTTCGGTCATACCGGCAACGTCAGCGGATTTACCTATCAGGTCAATGGCGCCACCGTCGCCAATCCCTGGAACAGCCTGGCCCTGGTCCCTAACGGCACCTCGGGTGTCGTCTCGCTCAAGGTTTCCGGGGTCGATCCTGATTGTGGCGGCGTCACCATCAGCGCCACCCAAAACATCACAGTCGACAACATATGCAGCGACGCTACTCCCTCGACCATCACCATCCAGACCGGGCAGAGCACCGGCGGCTCCAGCGTCGATCTGACCAAGCTCTACAACAAGACCGGCAACGTCGGCACTTTCACCTACACCATCAACGGCGCTCCGGTGACCAGCCCCTGGGACAGCCGCAGCTTCGGTGTTGGCAGCCCGGTCGGGGTCACCTTCGAGGTGCGGGGCACCGACCCCGACTGCGGCGGCAGCGTGGTGCTGGCGACCAACACCATCGAGGTCAACAACACCTGCGTGCTCAATCCGCCCTCGCTCAGTTACGACAAGGATCTGAACTACGTCGGCGCCGGCCGCGCCATCCCCTATGTGGTCACCATCCGTAACGAGGACAGTCTCAACTGCCCCTCCTCGCTGCTGACCGTCTCCATGCTCAGCGATTCCAACCTGACCGATTTCGACGCCTCTTTCTTCAGCAGCGGCGCCGGATTCACCATCGCCGGCGACAATAAATCGGCCACCATCAACCTGGCCGGACGGGTTTCGGCGACCATCAACCTGGCGGTGACCGCGAAAGCGGGAGCGGTTGAGTGGAATACCAACAACACCAGCGTCCGGGTCTCCTCGGCCAGCGGCCAGAACACCAAGATCGCCACCACCGGGGTCTTCCTGGTCTCGCCGATCACCCACAACAGCATCACCACCGGCTCGACCAAGTGGAGCAGCAACTGGGGGACCAGCAAGGCCGGCTCCCAGTACGGCAACTTCGACTGCCTGATCTGCCATGTCAAAGACGGCACCAACATCAAGTGGATGCGTTCGGAAATCCGCCTCCCCGGCGCCAACTGGGGTACCGGAACCACGGTGGAGGATCTGCCGATCTACTTCCAGGATGCCCGCGATGGCTCCGCCGACTGGGGCAATGACGACCACACCATCGCCGACGGCTACGATCCGGCCCCGCCCGGGATCGGCCGCAGCAGTTCGAACAAGGCCTGCGAGGTCTGCCACACCACTACCCTGTACCATCGCTACAATACCGAAGCCGATCCCGACGCTGGCGGTCCGCTGACCAAGCAGACGGTCTACGACCACTTTCCCAATCGCGACTGCACCGACTGCCACCGCCACAGCCTCGGCTTTACCGCCTCCTGCGACGGCTGTCACGGCAATCCGCCTGTCGATGCATCCCTCGGCGGCCCCACCGGCCTGGCCAACATCCCGTCGGTCACCGGTTCGACCACCCCGGGGACCCACTACAAGCACGTGACCGTTCTCGAGTATCCCTGCACCTACTGCCACGCCAACTATCGCACCCCGGGGGAGATGCCGAAACTGGCCGGCAACGGCAAGTACGACATCAACCACACCTTCGCTGTTTTCAACTCGGTTGAACCGGCCGCCTCCGCCGGCCACTACACCGGCCAGGATGGCGTCTCCTACGAAGGCACCATCGTGCCGCCAGGGCAGGGAACCCTGACCTGCGAGAATATCTATTGCCACGGCGGCACCGACAACATGGGGGGGAGCAACCCTCAGTGGAACGGCAACATCAGCTGTAATTCCTGCCACGGCACCAGCGCCACCAATACCCCGCCGGGCTACAGCCACACCACCCATGTCGGCAAAATGGGGCTGGCCTGTACCCTCTGCCACGGCGCCTCCACCGGCCTGGGCGCCAACGGCCATGTTAACGGCAGCGTGCATGTCGATCTCTCCGGCCTTTCGACCAAGAACAGCCCCAACGCCATTTATACCGGCGTCGGCGGTACCGCCAGCGGTTCGCCGTCGGGCAAGATCTGGGATTCGGGCAAACTCGCCCCCAGCGCCAGCTACGGCACCTGCTCCAATGTGGCCTGTCACTACAACCGGGTGACCCCGATCTGGAACAACAACAACCAGCCGGCCACCTGTACCATCTGCCACAATAACGGCACCGACAGCGGCCTGCTGGTCAATGCCGCGCCCAACACCGGCGCCCATGCCAAGCACGTCGACCCGGCCCCAGGGGTCGACACCCTGATGGTCAACGGCTTCGTCAACAAGTGCGAGAGCTGTCACGGCGCCGGCGCCAACACCGCCAACCACGGTGGTCACGCCAACTTCGTCACCAACTTCGCTGCCAACGTGACCTGGACGGCCCCCAACTGCACCAACGCCTGCCACGGCCCCTCCAGCCTCAACGACTGGAATTCGCCGAGCCATCTGGCTTGCCAGGCCTGCCACACCGCACCCTATATCGGTCCGACGGTGGTCAACCCGGCCGGCACCGGGATGATCAGAAACAACGATGCCACCAACCAAACGGTCCCCGGCTACGGCTCGCACCTGAAGGCGACCAAGGTCGAAACCCTCAGCGGCGCCACCAACTGGGACAGCCAGTGCAAGAAGTGCCACGGCTACCATGACGGCGTCGAAGTGCCGCTGCCGCCGAGCAACTGGACCGCCGCTTCGGGGACAAATAGTCCTTTGCTTGGGACCAACATGCAGGAGAAACTTGGACTGCAATATCCGATCACCGGCGGTATTCACCTCGGCGGCACCGCCACCAGCGGCAGCACCGAAGCCGACCTCTGCTGGAACTGTCACGGGACTGATACCGCGATCAACGAGTGGGGTTTTAATTACGACAGTTCCCCCGGCTTCCCCGACAGCAAGAACACCTGGAGTGGTTCTTCGCACAACTACGGTGTTGTGTACACAACCAGTAACTGGGCTGCCGGGACCGAAACCAGCGCCTGGGTCGATTTGAATGGCCGCGGGATGTACCGCAAGGATCATTATCAGCATTCAACGCAGACCACGCCAAGTTATGTGTTGAGCCAGAGAATATCCTCGGTTCACTCGGCTGATTTTTCCTTGACCGAAACCGACGGATCGAGCGTCAAGAACAATATCCACACTGATGGAAAGATCAAACGGGACGACTCGGGAACCTATCAACAGAAACTGGAGGGTCGCGGCCAGATTCGCTGCACTTACTGTCATGATCTCCACGATATGAACCGGGCTCTGGTCGATGTGAACTCCAGCATTGCAGAAAGTCAGACCGGGCGGCCTTACCTCCGGGGCTCGTGGATGGGCAACCCCTACGGGCCTGATGCACCGCCGATCTCTGGCTACACTTATCCGACAACCGGTGGTGCTAGAAACGTCGGGAACCGGTTCAACAGCCTAAGTTCCGAGAACAATAATCGGGGCAACATGCAGTTCAGCACGGCCGTTCCCCGGCTCTATACCGATACGGAGCAAAGGATCGGCGGCTACTTCATTGATCAGAACAGTGGCTGGCCGACCGACGGCAAGGCAGAAGACCTCTCGGATACCGCCGGTATCTGCGTTCTCTGCCATGGGAATGACGTGGACAACATGAATTATTATGCTGACTCCATGTGGCGCAGCGGCATGACCAATGGCCACAGCAACGCTGCTCTTGGCGGGACCGGAGTCAGGAAGGCCAATATTTTCGATGCCCGGCGAGGAGCCACGGGGCAGATGTGGATGGCGGCCCAAGAAGGGGTGAACATTCGTGAATACGGCAAAAACCCGCCTGGAGGTGGCTATCAGCCAAGGACTCTCGGGCCCTTCCGCGCCAACTTCTACGAGCCAAGTCCTGCCAACAAAGCGGCCAAAGACCTCGCTGCGGGGGCTCCACCCAGGAATACCGGTTGGTACGGCGGTACTGTTGGAAGCACAACACGGGGTGCGCAATACACTGCCTGGTACAGCGCCACAGGGATCGGTTCAAATGGTGGCGCAAAAGGGCGAGCCCATGACTTCAGCTGTTCGAAATGTCATACCCCTCATGCGAGCGGTTTGCCGGCGCTGCTCATAACCAACTGTCTCGACAAGTCGGTCGCCAACTGGACCGGCGCCAGTGGCGAAGCTGGGCCGAACGGGTCGACAACCACCGGCAAAAATGTGGCGAACAACTGTCACCGTAAGGAGAGCGTTACGACCGGTTGGCACAGGTTGTTCCCGGGGCAGTAATTAGTAAGTGGATTTTTGAAAAAGGAGAAATGAGATGAAGAAGTACAGCAAACCGCAAGTGGTGGGGAGCAGCAACGTTCATCCCTGCTGAAACCTGCAAAAAACGGCAACGGCCGGAGCAAAAGCTCCGGCCGTTGCCGTTCGAACTCTCATGCTCAGGAATCTGGCAGGGGTTTGAGGCCGGTTTTGTGGAGCAGGGCAAAGAAAAGGCCGCACCTGGTATCGGGTGCGGCCTTTGGCTTGTGGCGATTAAACATTGAAATGTAGGTGCGCTGCTTGCTCCGCCCTGGGGCGCAGCAAGCAGCGCCCCTACCTCATGGTTTCTGCAATGTTGAGATGCCAACCGAGGCCGACAGTCCGATGGACCCCACCCTTATGAGCGATCAGTTCGCACCCTTGGCCGGCGTGGACTGAGCATCCTTGCTCATCCGTTCCAGCAGCGCGGGAATGTCGTCGTGGTAGGCTTTGGACCAGGTCAGCTGTTTGAGCGGCTGCAGAATCTTCAACGCCTCCTGCGCGGCGCCGGTGCTGATCTGCACGTCGGCCATCTGCAGGGGGATGAAGGGGTTTTCGGGATAAGCCGCGGCGGCCTTGTTCAGCAGTGTGAGGGCGGTCTGGGCATTGCGATCTTTGATCGCAATCTGGGCCAACTCGGCATAGGCGTAGGCGTAGCCCGGATCGCCGGCCACCGCGCGGTCAAGGGCAGCGAGGGCGTCGTCGATTTTCTTGGCTTCCAGCAGGGTGGTGTAGTGATCGTACTGAACGCTCGGGTCCTCGGGGGCCTTGGCGACCATTTTTTCTACCAGTTCGAGCATCTTCTCGGCGGTGAAGACATCCACTCCGTGGAAGGCCTCAGCCCGCTGGTTCCAGTGCTCAGGCGGATCGCCGTCGAGAATCGCCGGTTGCCGCAGCAAAAAGGCCAGATCCCGCAGCAGGAAGCGGGTGTCGAGGGAGACGGCCCCCTCTTCGGTGGAGAAGGAGAGGCTCACCGCCTCCGGTTGCCAGCCGCTCTCCCGCAGGGTGGTGGCGGTCTGGTGCAGCAGCTGGTAGATCGGGGTGGTGGCGCTGTCTTTGTAAAGGCCGCGGAAATAGCTCAGGTCGATGTGCAGCAGCAGCGGCCCCTCCAGCTGGGGCAGAGCCCAGGGGTGAATCGCCTGAAAGGGGATTCCCCGCAGGGTGCCGCTGTAGATGCCGTCGGCCAGGGCCAATCCGGCGGCTTCGGCTTCGCTGAAGAATTTGGCGTCAGTCATCTGCTTGCGGAACAGTTCCAGGGTCAAGTCTTCCGGCTTGACCGTGGAGGGGAAGACCCAGCAAAGGCGGGAGAAGAGACCGGCCTCAAGTGCGGCGCTCAAGGTCTGGGTCGGCAACAGCGCCGGGTCGGCCCGGAAAATCCGAGCCCGGGCGCCGAGCTCGGCGGCACTGCCGCTGCTGGCCAGGGCGACCGCTTCGCTGCGCAGCTCTTTGGCGAGGGGCTGCAGAAAGGGGTCGAAGGAGAGCAGCACCAGGGTCGGTTTGGCGTCGCGGAACTGCCGCCAGCGCACCAGGGCATCAGTCGGCTGTTCGAACAGGTCGGGCTCGATGGGGCTGGCGAAGACGGCGCCGGCTGCGGCGGCCGTCGGCTGGCTGGTCACTGCGGCGGCCGGCGCGGGCGTTGCAGCGACCGGGGTCTCAGGCTTTTTCTCGCAACCCAGGAGCAGGGCCGGAAGCATAAAGGCGGTCAGAAGGAGCTGTTTCATGGCTAGGCCTTGTCCGGAAAAAGAGTTATTGGGGTTTGGTCTCTGCAGGAGCTTGAGCTTCGGGGGGGAGCCCTTTCTCTACCATGTAGCGCACCGCCAGAGCTACGGCGTCGATCTGCATGCTGGCATCACCCCCCCGCGGCGGCATGACGCAGGCCGAGCTCTTGAATCCCTCGATGGCGTGATTCACCAGGGTTTCCATCCCCTGGTCGATGCGGGATTTCCAGATGCTGGCATCGCCGAGCAGTGGCGCGCCGCCGGCGCCGGAGTCGTGGCAGGAGGCGCAGCTGCGCTGGTAGTAATGTTCCCCCTGTTCCAGGATGCTGGCAGGGTCGCTGCTGGTTTGTGGCTGCAGAGCAGGAGCGGTGTTGGCCTGAGCTGGCAGCGGTGGCGAGGGTGTCTGGGGGGCTTGCTCGCGGCTACAGCCTAAGGTCAACAGGAGGCTGGCGCAAAGGATGGTGAACCAAAACTGCATGGGGCAACTCCTTTTACGTTGACCGGCTGAAAAAAGTTTCCGCAGCCGGCGACGGGACAGATCAGTGGGGCAGAAGCTCGATGCGGATATCGTCAAACAGAACGGGCCGGCGGTCGCTGGCGCCTTCGCGATAAAAGACCAGATGCACCATGCCGGTCTCGGCCCCGGTGGTGAAGCGGAACTGGTGGTTCTGCCAGGGGTGCTCTCCCCGCAGTTCCAGCCCCTGTTGGGCCCCGGTCTGGTGCTCCTCAACCAGGGACTGGGTATATTGCTCGCCGACCCAGAGGAAGCGGTCGAATTCCAGAATTCCTATGCCGAAGATGCCGTCTGCCGGCAGTTCGGTTTTGACCTGCAGACTGACCTGATAGCTGCGCTGGGGCAGAACCTCCAGCGGCGAGAAATAGCCGAGGGAATCGAGCCCGGCGACGCTGCGCAGGGCAAAGACCCTGCCGGCCTGCTGCTGCGGCGAGGGGATCTGGTGCAGCCCGGAGGTTTTGGTCAGATGCAGCAGGAAGGTTTTCCAGTAGGCCAGGCGTTCAGTCTCTTCTTCGGCCGGCCGGTAATCGCCGATCCGGGGGAAGAGACTGAGGCGGGGGGCCGTTTCAAAATCCTCGTGCAGTGGGGGGCTGGGCGGTTTCTGCTGATCGCCTTCCGGTGCCGCAGCAGGTGCGGTTTGGGGGAGCGCGGCAGCCGGGGTAGTCGGTTGCTCGCAGCCGGTCAACTGAAATAGGGCCAAGATGGTAAAGATGATCCAGAATTTCATGGTCTGCCTGCGCTGGAGGATGGATGAAAGCACTCCATCTTAGGGAATCTGGACTGAAGCTGTCAGCAAAAAAATGGTAGCGCCAATCAGGAAATGCTCAGTCGATCTGGAAAATTAACTCCCTTAAAGGGTGGCCTGTTCTTTGCATGACCCTGGGGGAGTCATAGGGTGGCCCGTGGAATCAGGTCCTTCAAGGGCTGGTATAAAACCAGTTTTTGAATCCGATTGAGTCTGTAATAGGTCGTTAAAAAACGTAGTGAAATTGTAATTGCCGTGCTTTGGCGATTGGCTTGTAGACGGTGTTGCTAGGGAAAGGGATCCTCCATATGCGCTTTGCGAGCATTTTCGGTCTGGCTCTGCTGCTTTTGACCGCTTCTCTGGCGCAAGCCCGGCCGGTCCACTTTTTTGACTGCAAGGACTGCCATACCGCAACCGTTGACCTCTACTCCATCGGCAGCACTAACCTCTGCCTCAAATGCCATAAAGACACCCCGCCGGCGGTCACTTTCAATGACCTGACCCCGGGGCACCTGCCCAACGGCCTGTTCCATCCCAACGACGCCAGCGACGCTCTCAATTCCGCGACCGCCGTCGGTCAGAATCCGACCCAGCAGACCTCCCACTTCTGGGCGGGGAAAAAGGATGTGGTTCCGGCCGCCGGGGCGCTGGCCCCGACCAAGCCCCTCTATACTTCCCGCTACGGCATCTCCACCGGCAAGGTCACCTGCACCCGCTGCCATGATCCCCACCTGCCGATCGAGACCGACCCCAAGCTGCTGCGGATGACCGCAGCCGGCGACCTGATCTGCCTCGATTGCCACCGCCCCTGGAAACTGTCCAACAATCAGGGGCGCGAAACCCATCCGATCGTTGCCGATTACGCCGCCGCGGTCGCCGCCAGCCCAACCAAGTACAAGGCCAGTGTGACCAACATCGGTAGCGGTGGGGTGCAGCTGGTGGGGGGCGGGGTCTCCTGTTCCTCCTGCCACGGGGTGCATTTTGCCGACTCCCATTCCGGCACCGTCGATGGGCGGGATAATCGCGCCGGCCTGCTCGCCGGCGACGGCAAGCTGCTGCGCACCGATGGCCCCAAGCGCACCGGGGCCGATGCGGCAGCCACCGCGCAGTTGCGTTCCAACCTCTGCCAGGCCTGTCATACCTACAAGACCCATGGGGAAAACAACCCGATCGGCTGTCTCGAATGCCACAGCGGCCACAGCTATAATAACGGCAGCCCCAACTATTTTGTGCTGCGGGGGAGTATCGCCAGTGTCTACGTGCCGAAAAACGCCGCCGTTGGCGCCGTCAACAACCTTTTGTTCACCACCGCCACCGCCGAATGGATGAACCCCGGCGGCACCGGCTATTGCCAGAACTGCCATACCCTGGTCGCACCCCACAACGGACTGAACAGCGGCAACGGCAGCGCCACGTCCTGCGGTGAATGCCACAACCATGGTCACGCCGACCGCTCCTTCACCGCCAGCTGCGCCGATTGCCATGGCACCCCGCCCAGCTCCGCCTTGGCCGCCCCGGCCTCTGGCGGTTACGCCAAGTCCGGCGCCCTCGATTATTCCACCTCCGGCTTCTACAAGGATGAATCGCTGACTCCCCACGGCAACCACGCCGGTGGCAGCGACTATCGTTTCAGTTGTGACGCCTGCCATCTGGGCAAATCCCACGCCAGCGGCAGCTTCCAGGATGTGTTTCTGACCCCGCATTCTCTGGCCAGCGGCGCCGGGGGGACTGTTCCGGCCTACAATGGGGCAGGCAGCGGCACCTGCTCGGCCGTTTATTGTCACAGCAACGGCGGCAAGCGCACTGGCGATGCCAGCAGCAGCTACAAAACTGTTGCGGTGACCTGGGCAGGGCAGAAAAATACCATCAACAGCTGCGACGCATGCCATGGCAACTCCGCCGCCACCATGCTGGCGGCCAGCCGGGACAACTCCACCAGCCACCAGAAACACCTGGCCAAGGGTTATGATTGCTCTGTCTGTCACGCCAACACCGCCAGCAGCGCCACGGCACTGGTCGGTGGGGCGATCGGCACCACCCACGTCAACGGCAGCGCTGATGTGTCCTACGACAACAGTTACGAGCTCAGCGTCGGCCGCCCTCTAGGGGCGGGCAGCTATGCCTCGGTCGCCGGCACCTGCAGCATCTACTGCCACAGCAACGGCCAGGGGGTTAACGCCACCCCCGACTGGGACGTTGCCGCCAGCGGCGCCTGCGGCACCTGCCACGCCGCCCGTCCTGGCGATGCGGCAGTGATCAGCAGCGGCTCCCACAGCAAACACGTCAGCGATGTGAACGGCCCGCAGCTCGGCTGCGATGCCTGCCACGGCGCCGGCGCCGGCACCGGCGGCCATGCCACCCATGTCAACGGCATGGTCAATGCCCCAGCTGCCAGCATCTGCACCAGCTGCCACGCTGTCGACGCAGGTGAAACTACTCCCGTTTGGGGCAACAGCAGCACCTCCACCTGCGAAAGCTGTCACAGTGGCGCCACGGTCTCCACGATTAACAGCAAGACCGCCCCGGCCAAACCCCTGGCCGCCAGCAGTGGCCACAACAAGCCGAGCGGCAGCTACACCCTCTCGGGCAATGCGGCTGCCAATCGGAGCTGTGTTGCCTGCCACGATGCCGCCAGCGCCGGACACTTCGGCACCAGCGGCGATGCACGCCTCACCGGTGGTTTTGCCTGCAGCAGCTGCCACGCCGGCGAGCTGACCCATCAGGCCAAAGCCTGCGTCGCCTGTCACGATCCCCACGGCAGCAGCAACGGCTACATGATCTACAGCACCCAGGCTGCCCAGAACGCCAAGGACGGCAGCGCAAGCGGCAAGTTCGGCGGCGACGTGGTCTTCTCAGCCACCACCGGTGCCGACTCTTACGACGAAGCCGATGGCGTCAATACCGACGACATCTGCGCCAGCTGCCACACGGCCACCAGCCACAACAATCGAGCCGCCACCGGCTTCCATCGCGCCGGCGACCTGCGCGGCAGCGATTGCACCCAGTGTCACACCCACGCCAAGGCCTTCCGCCCGGTGGGGACCGCCTGCAACCAGTGCCATGGCAACGCCCCGAACAGCGGCGCCCACGCCTATCATGCCCTGGTCGCCGATCAGACCACGGCCGAGGACCGCTCGGATTGTGCCGTCTGTCATACGGGGGCAGAGCTCTACACCTACGACCCGATGGACGATATCGCCAACGGCCGCAATCACAGTGACGCCACTGGCCGCAAAACCCTGTTGACTGCGAGCGTCGGGTTCAACACCGGGAATCAGACCTGCACCAGCGCCTGCCACAAGTCGAGTGTCGCCGACGGCGCCTGGGCGGATGCCGATGGTCTGAACTGCGACAGCTGCCACTACTGGAGCGCTACGCCGACCTCGGCCGGCAATGCCGCCTACGTCAACGCCGCGGCGGCCAGTGCGCCTCTCTCCGGCAAACACACAACCCACTTTGCCATCACCACCGCTCCGGTGGTCTGCGGCGACTGCCACGGCACGGTGACCACCGATCTGACCTTCAAGCGTGGCCACAATAACTTCAAAACCGCCGTTGCCGACGCCGACAAGATTCGCTATCAGGGCTACCAGCAACTCAACCCCGGCGGACTGTCGGTACTGGTCGACGACAGCGCCCGCAACCATGGCAACGGCAACACCTTTGTCAACGGCGCCCCGGTGGCTAATGGTGACAACCTCAATACCTGCAGTAATATCGCCTGCCATAACCCGTCAAACGACGGTCACAAGGCCGACTGGGAAGGGGCGATCAGCGGTTTCTGCTCCTACTGCCACGGCTTCGGTCCCACCACCGCCAGCCACAATGTGCATCTGCTGCCCTGGACCTACGGCAACTCTACCGACGTTTTTGCCAAGTGCTCGGCCTGTCACCCCTACAGCGCCAGCAACAATCACCGCAACGGCACCCTCAATGTGAATGCTGGCCTCGGCTACACCGGCAACGTGACCGACTTCTCCAATACTACCTGGGGCAGCTGCGGCACCGGTTCTTGCCATAACAATGGCCGCGCCGGGACACCGGCGGTGGCGATCACCTGGGGTACCGCCCAGGCCGCAACCTGCGCCCTTTGCCATGCCGCAACCCCGACCAGCGGGGCTCATACCGGTCACGTCAGCGCGGCCTACGGTCCGCTGACCGGCAGCGACTGCAGCAGGTGCCATCTGTCCAACGCCAACAACACCGACATGACCGGTCAGGTCACCCACATGAACGCCACCAGAAACCTCATTGGCGGCAACCTGACGGCCACCACCGCTTGCAATACCTGTCATGGCAGTGCCGGAGCGGTCACCACCGCCAAGGCCAATTGGCCGACGGCCACCAAGGTGAGCTGCGAGTCCTGCCACGGCACCACCGCCAGCCTCGCGGTCATCGGCGTCACTGCGCCGGATAAATCCAACTACGCCAGCAAGGGACACGGCAAGGCCGGCGTCGCCAAGGCCTGCACCGAGTGTCACGACAGCGCCGTCGCCCATATCAGCGGCAGCCTTGGCGATGCCACCCGCCTGCTCACTCTCGGCGGCAAGACCTGGGGCGGCGATCCCAACGGCTACTGCGGCGTCTGCCACGTCAAGTCGATCAAGGTCCACTACGCCAACACCCAGACCGCTGGCGGCACCAGCGACACCGCAACCGCCTGCGCCACCTGCCATGACCCTCATGGCGAGGTGGGCAACACCATGGATGCCATGGTGCTGCAGACCATCGCCGGCAAGACCGTCACCGGTTTCGCCGACAAGACCCAGCGCTCCAGCTACTACATCACCACCCCCAACGCCGGGGCCAACGTCGGCAAGTACGGCATCTGCCAGGTCTGCCACGACTCGGCGGAGGTCAGCTTCTTCAACCGCAGCATCGAAAGCAATGCAACGCACATGGCCGGGGCAACGGTCTGTATCACCTGCCACGACCACACCAACAACCCCGGCTTCAAGGCGAGCTGCACCGCCTGCCACAACAACGGCATCGATGATGGCCAGCTGATCAACTCGGCCCCGGCCACCGGCGCCCATGCCAAGCACATCGCCAGCAACGCCTACGTCAACGACTGCGACAGCTGCCATGGCGTCGGCGCCAACACCGCTTCCCATGCTGGGCACAACCAGGGCAACGGCACCGTGTTGCCGGCCAACGCCAGCTTCGGCAACGCCGTCAGCTCCTACACCGCCGCCAACGGCACCTGCAGCAACACCTGCCACGCGGTGGTCGACGGCCGCGACTGGACCTCCGCCGCTCTGCCGACCGGCGAGCGTCTGGAGTGCATGGATTGCCACACCGGCACCTACATCGGCGGCGGCGCCAACCGGCCGACCAGCGGCCTGCACAGCATCGTGCCGACCGTCTCCGGGGTGACCCATGACGATGCCTTCGTCTTCGAGGGGGCCCTGTCGGCCAAGTGTCAGACCTGCCACACCGCCAGCCCCTCGAGCGCGCACCTCGACGGCACACTCAACACCAGCGCGCCGACCATTACCTTCAACGCCGCGATCGGCTTTGCCGACGCCGCCACCCCGACCTGCGCCCCCGCCGGCGGCACCGACATCTACGGCAACAGCCTGACCGGCTGCCACGGCCCCGCCACCGGCAATGGCGACCAGGGGACCTGGAACCGCAAGTGGAGCACCACCGCTGCCAACAGTAACGGCACCGAATGCGCCAACTGCCACGGCACCTTCGCCCTGGGCTGGACCTGGAACGAAGGCAACGCCAGCACCACTGACCACACCGATCCCTACGCTGGCAATACCGGTGACAAGATGCGCTCAGAGCATTCCGAATGCCTGCTCTGCCACGGCTGGGACCGCGGCAACAGCTACTACAACAAGACCTGGGCCACCGGCGACCACGGTGACGGCAAGATCACCATCAATGGCGGCGCTGCCGCCGGCGCCGGCTACACCACCGCTTCGGGCGGTTGCGCCCGGGCCTGCCACAGTGATGCCTTTGTCATGAAAACCAACAGCGGCTGGACCGAGAAATACCCGACTAGCAGCATCGGCAGCTGCGATGCCTGCCACGGCAGCGACCGGCCGACGGTCATGTACGGCGCCTCGACCTGGGGTGGCAAGAACATCAACATGGTCTGGCAGGGCGGCAACGCCACCGGCAAGACCACCACCTACGGCTCGCACCTGAAGATCAACACCGGTGAAAGCTTCGCCACCACCACCAACTGGGCGGCCCAGTGCATGAAGTGCCACCCCTACCACAGCTTCACCACCGTCGATGCCACCGTGCCGCTGCCGACGGCCTGGAACGATCGGGTCAACGATACCGGAACCGGCACCGGCACCGCTTATACCGCCGGCCAGATGCAGGCCAAGCTCGGCCTCGACTACACCGCCACCGGCGGCGCCGGCGCCATCGCCGGCCTGACCAGCGGCAGCCAGGGGATTCACCTCGGCGGCAGCGCCACCACCACCGCCAGCTGGTACTACAACAGCAGCGCCAAGACCGAGGCGGAGATGTGCTGGGGCTGCCACGGCCTCGATACCGCCATCAACGAGTGGGGCTACAACGCTGACACCAACGGCGCAACTTGGCCGGAGACCAGCATCGCCCCAGATACCACCACCCCCACCGGCCATACCTACTGGGCCGGCCCGGCGGGCAAAGGCTTCAACCACGGCTACCTCTACACTGCCTTCAACCGCGCCGCCGCCAGTGCCGATGCCGGCTTCACCGGCGCCACCAGCAAGTGGGTCGATGCCAGCGGCAAGGGGATGTACCGCCGCGACGCCTACCAGAACGTCACCGGCAACAGCTATGTCATGAGCCAACGCATCAGCTCGGTCCACTCGGTCAACTTCAGCGTACTGCCGAGCACCGGCTCCAGCGTGCGCAACAACATCCATACCGACGGCATGGTCAAGCGGCTCGACACCGCAGGCAACTACCAGCAGGCGGCCATGGAGACCGCCGGCCAGATCCGCTGCAGCTATTGCCACGATCTGCACGACATGAACAAGGCGACCAGCGATAACTCCAGCGGTCGGCCGCACCTGCGCGGCAGTTGGATGGGCAATCCCTACGCCCCCGACATGCCGCCGATCAGCACCTACACCTATCCGAGCACGGGTGGCTCTGACAATCGCGGGAACCGCTATTTCTGGGGGTCGAATGTCTGGACTACAGATGATGCAGTGCCGCGACTGTTTGTCTCGACAGGGAAAAACAAGGGGGGCTACTTTATTGATCAGAACAGCAACTGGCCGACCAAGGACGCCAGTTACGACACCCCGGCCGAGACCGCCGGAATCTGCACCCTTTGCCACGGCAGCGATGTTGACAATATGGATTACTACACAGGTTCGAAGATGTGGCGCACCGACCAGGCCAACGGCCACGCCAACTCCACCCTAGGTGGCAGCGGCGCGACCCATGGTAATGCCCGAAACATCTTTGACGGCAAACGGGGGGCCTCAGCCTACATTTTCATGGGATTCCAGGATCAGACCATCCCTCGCACCGTAAGCAACTGGGGAAAGAATTCCTATGATGGGGTCAGTGCCAATGGTTCCGCTCCCTACCGGCAATTTGGACAACCTGGTCAAAGCACCACTGCTATGCCAGGGCAGAATTCTGGTTGGTATGGCGGAACCGAGCGGGTGGATTATACAAACGACGCTAACCGCCTGACCAACGTCCCCCAGTATGGGGTGTGGTTCTACGGCAGCACCGACCCACTGCAAACCGCGGCCATCGGCACCGACGGCAGCACCGGCGCCATCCGCGCCCACAGCTTCAGTTGCTCCAAGTGCCACAACCCCCATGCGGCTGGCCTGCCCGCGCTGCTGACCACAAACTGCCTTGACCGCACCGTATCTAACTGGGTGGGTGGAAACAAGACAACCATCCGCTCCAATCCGACTAACGCCTGGGTACTTCGCACCCAGAATAACTGCCACCGGAAGGACGATGTGGCCACCGGCTGGCACAAGTTGGCGCCGGGTCAGTAATTCCGGGCTTTTAGCAGCTGCAGACCGCAGCTGGGGTGGCTCGCCACAATATCCACCCCTGCGATCGCAGTAAAACCAAAGCAACAACCATCCGGCGGCCGGGGCGAAAGCTCCGGCCGCCGCTCATTTTGGCACTTGGCCAGGGATCTCGCCGTTGCAACCCTGCCCGGGTCAGCTTGGCCCGAACGGAGAATTAATCCTCCTTGATATGAGACCTATGTTGAAAGATAAATAATTGTTTTATAGGGGGAATTGCCCCTCTATGTGTTGACTTTCAAGCCTTTGAATGGTGAGTATATGGCGTATACTGAATCCCTGCCCTTATCCGGGCAATCCCTCCTTTTCCCGCTGTTGGCCATTGATCGGGCTGCGGAGTTCCATCATGAAGCGACGCCTGGGCAAAATCATCCTCCTGGCTGGTTTGTTGTTGCTGGTTCCCCTGGGGGTACTGCTGGCTTCGGGAAAGCTGCGCCTGAGCTGTTGCGGCCATGGAGAAGGGATCTTTGCGCTGCGGGGGGTGGATGGTGCCTGGCTGGAGCTCAAGGATGACGTCTTTCTCGGCGAAGAGGGGCGGGTGCTGGCCGGTTGGAGTTTTGACCGTAGCCAGATTTTTTCTGCCGATCCGCTCGATCCCGAGGTGTTTCTGGAGTACCGCTGGAATGAGGTGGATGGCTACGGCTACGTGGTCAATCACCTTGGGGGAGGGCGGCTGTTGCAGACCAATTTCGCCCGCTACATCGACAGCGACAACCGCCTCACCCGCGGTCTGTTCGTCGGCGGCGGCCGTCCGGAGGCGCTGCGGATGGAGAGCCCCTGGCGCGGCAGTGACACCGGTATGGCCTATTTTGACGGCTCCTCCTGGTCGCACATCTGGTGCAACACCAACGAGGTCATCGGTTTCGGCGGCAATACCTTTGCCCCCTCCTCCTGGCAATACCTTGGCAGCCATGTGGAGCGCCTCGATCAGCAGCAGCAGCTGGTGGTGGTCAGCCGGCATGGGGTGAATTTCCGGAATATGCCCCTGGAAATCGAGCGGCGGGCGGTGTTTGTGGCCGGCCAGCCTTTTTTCGACCTGACCATCAGCCTGCGCAACCTGGGGGGGCTGCCGGCAAACTATTTCTACTTCTATGGCGATGAACCCTGGGTCGGCCGCTACGGCGGCTCTGTTGGGGATGTCGGCTGGGTAGCCGGCCGTCTGGTTAATTACGAGGAGAAAATCGACCCGCGGCGACACAGTTTTGCCGGCATGGCCGATTTCGGCAATCCGGCCATCGGCGAAGGCCGTCAGGGCCCGACCGCCAATTTCCTCGAATGGCGTGGGCCCAATCTACCCGACCAGGTTTTTTTCGCCAATTTTTACCAGGGCTTCAACCATCCACCCTCCACCCTGGTCCCCTTATCGGGCGATGGTCGCTCCATCGGGATGTATTGGGGGCCGAAGCAGATTCTCGCCGGCGAGAGCCAGAGCATGCGCCTCTCCATCGGCATGGCCGAGGTCGATTCCACCTCCGGTTTACCTCAGAAGCCGGAAGCCAAGCCTGCCGGTTCCCTTAATACCTCGTCTCGCTCACCGGTCCAGGCCAAATCCTCCTGAAGCTTTCTCCCGCAGCGGTTAATCCGCTGGACTCTCTGCTGAAATTCGATAAACTCATCCTCATCTGTCCCAATTGCGGCTATGGGCCCGTGCCGGCCGCGAATTGGTCGAATTTTTCGGAGGATGCGATGAAAATCAGCGACAAACGCCACAGCCTTGCCTATGACGACCTGGGCTCCGGCCCGGCGGTCATTTTGCTGCACGGCTATCCTCTCTGCCGGGCCATGTGGCAGCCGCAGCTCAAGGCCTTGAGCGTTGCCGGCTATCGGGTGATCGTTCCCGATCTGCGGGGCTTCGGCCAAAGCCCGCTGCCGAAGGGCGCGGTCGCAATGGATGATTACGCCGACGATATCATCGCTCTGATGGATGACCTGGGATTGGGACGGGCGGTGGTGGTGGCGATGTCGATGGGGGGCTACGTGCTGTTTAATCTGGCGCGGCGCTACCCCAAGCGGCTGGCGGGAGCGGTCTTCTCGGTCACCCGGGCGGCGGCCGATGACGAGGCGGGGAAGCTGCGCCGCAGCGCCTTGGCCAAGGAGGTAGCCGAGGGGCGGCCGCAGGCGGTGGTCGAGGTCTTTAAGGAGATTCTGTTCGCGCCCCAGACCTTGGTGAATAATCCGGACCTGGTCGCTCGGGTGCGGGGCTGGCTGGAGGCGACGGCGCCGGAAGGGCTGATCGGTGGGCTGCTGGCGATGCGCGATCGCCCCGACGCCACGCCGCAGTTGCCGGGCATCAAGGTTCCCACCCTGGTGATCGGCGCCGAATTGGACCGGGCGGTGCCGGCGGAGCACTCCCGCGCCATCGCCGCCGGTATCCCCGGGGCTCACCTGACCATCCTGCCGGGGGTGGGGCATCTGGCCAATCTGGAAAATCCGGAGGCCTTCAATTCATTGCTGCTGGAGTTTTTAGCGAGCCTCTGCGGTTAAACGAAATGTCTCTCTGTCAGCTCTTCTCATGCCCCTGCCGTCTTCGGTGGGGGTTTTGCTTTTTGTGCGGCATGTTTTAACGCGGAGGCGCGGAGGGCGCAGAGGGATCAGAGATTTTTTTCTTCCTCAGCGATCTTCGCGTTCTCTGCGCCCTCTGCGTTAATGCCTTGGATTTGATTATTGGTCTATTCAGTCACCAACCGCTTAAGGGGCGTAGCGCTCCAGGTATCCCTTCACCGAAAACTTGCGGGCGGTATTCTCCGAGCTCATGTAGCGGATTTTGCCGAAAATGGGTCGCTCAGGGCCCCAGGCACGGTCGTAGCGGCCGAGCACCCAGCCGATGCCGCTGTAGGAGTTGGGGTCGCGGCCGTCGAGGGCGTAGCGGTCGTTGAGCTCGACCATGATGGCGTGAGCTTCCCGGGGGGTGCGGCTCCATTCGAGAATTTTTTTCCCCCAGAGCATCCGCAGGTAGTTGTGCATTTTCCCCTCCCGCAGCAGTTGCCGCTGGGCGGCGTTCCAGAGTGGGTCGTGAGTGGCGGCCTGTTCGAACTCCGACCGAGTGTAGAGGGTGGGGCGGGGATCACCGGCATGCTCCCCAAGGGTTTTGCGGGCCCAGTCGGGGAGGGTGTCGTAGCGGGCGTAGCCGTTATCGAAAGCGCAGCCGTTGAAACCGAGTTCCCGCCAAGTGATGAACTGATCGAGAAAGGCTTCGGCGGAGGTGCTCATCCGCCACCAGCCTTCCTTCTGCCCCCGCCCGGGGGGGGCCTGGTCGCCAAGCCGCCAGCCTTCCGCGGCGGTGAGGGCGGCGAAGATCTCGTGGCTTGAGATGTGGCCGAAATGCAGATAAGGGGAGAGGCCGCTGGTCAGTTCCAGTTCGGGCTGGCTGCGTTCCTCGGCGTAGCGTTGAAGGTGCTCGTTCAGGAACCGGGTCAAACGCTGCCGGGCAGCGCGACTGCCGCCGGTAATGGCGGCCGGGGCGACGTTATGGTCGATGGGGAAGACCGACAGGTCTGCACCCTGGTCGAGATCAGCTGCTGGCCAGCGCTCGAGAATTGGTTTGGGTTGCCGCGTCAGACGGGGGAGTTCGAGGGCTTTTAGCGGATCTGGGGCTGGAAAAGCGGTTAGGTGGCCGGGGAGCTCCTTCTGCAGGAAACGGCGAAAGGCGTAGGCGGTTGGGTAGGGCTGGTCGGCGGCCCTTAAGGGGAGCAGGCCGTTGCTGTCGACGGCTTCAAGACGCACCGGCAGTTGGCTGGCCGCGGCGGCGAGCATCCGCGGGAGGAAGAAGGCCGGGTAGTCGTCGCCGACCACCAGGCTGGCCTTTTCCGCCAGGGCGAGGAGCAATCCTTTGCCGGCTCCCTTTGCCGGTTCGAGGTAGGGATAGTAGAGGGCGGGGCGGGTGGCGAAGGCGCGGGCATTGGCGCGCATGCCATCGATGATGAAGCGGTGCAGGCGGTCGCTGGCGTAGGGGTAGTCGCAGCGCAGGGCTTCGAGAACAATCAGGGGCTTGCCGAGGGCGGCGGCCTGTTCGGCGGCGTGTTGCAGGGCGAAGTTGTGGCCGCTGCGGCGGAAGGCGCTCATCCAGTAGAGGATGTAGTCGCCTTTCGAGTTGAGCGGGTGGTCGTTGAGCTGGCGGATGCGGATGGTTGGGACGTTTTCCATGACGCGCTCCCGATAGGTCAAAGGCCAGGTCAAAGGCCAGGGGTCTCGCCCCCTGACGGCGACCAAACTTTTTAACGCCAAAAAGTTTGGATCAAAAGGCGCCCCAATTCCCCTCGCCCGCCTGCGGCGGGTTCCCTGCGCTGCGCAGACAGTTGGCGGACCGGCAAAAACTCGCTGCGCTCAGACAGTTTGCCGGTCTTGATCGCCAACCGTCCGCTTCGCTCCGGCGGGGGCAAAGGGGGGGGACCAGGGCCAAGGCAAGGCCAGGCCAGGCCTGGCCTTGCCTGGCAAAATCAGTCGATGGCAGGGGCAATTGAGTGTTGCCGCAGTTGTTGATCGGTGAGCAGGCCGCGGGCGACGACCTCCTGCTTGATCCGCTCCAGCACGTCGCTGGCGAAAACCTTCTCGTAGCGCACATCGAGCACATAGGCCTTGACCTTGAAACGGGTCAGGAAGGTGTAGTCGAAAACATCCTCCACCACCACGTTGACCGGTTTTTTCAGATAGGCGTAGGGGGAGCAGGCGGCTGCCTCCCAGGCCAGGGCCTTGACCTCCTGCACATCGACGGTGGCAGGGAGGTGAAACTGGGCCACCACCAGCTCATCGAGGGCGCCGGAGTTGGAGTTGGAGACCGCCTGGCCGAGGACCACGGCATTGGGCAGGGTCACCTCGCTGTCGTCGAAGGTGCGGATGCGGATGGCGCGCAGGCCGATGTCGATCACCTCGCCGTAGTGGTCGCCGACCTGGATCATGTCGCCGGCCCGAAACGGGCGGTCGAGGAGGATAAGAATCCCGGCGATGACGTTCTTGATCAGATCCTGAGCGCCGAGGCCGACGGCGAGACCGGCGGAGGCGCCGACGGTGAGCAGGGTGTTGACCGGCGGGTTGAAGACCACCACGATGGTAAAGGCGATGCTGCCGACCCAGATTCCCAGCCGCAGCACCGGGTAGGCGCTGGCAATCTGCAGCCGGTAGCGGCCGAACTTGGCGGCGAGCAGTTCGGCCCCCCGGCGCAGCAGCCAGACCGCCCCCCAGGTCAGGCCGAGCATCCCGGCGGCGAGCAGGATGCGGGTGATGTTGAAGAAGTGCTGAGCGATGTTTTGCAGGTTCTGTTCGTCCATGGCGACCTCAGGCTAGTAAACGATGTGCATCGATTCCAGGGAGCCGGTGACGGCTTTGTAGAAGACTGGGCTGAGCACGTAGCGGCCGGTTCCACCCTCTGCGGGGGCCCCCTTGCACTCGAGCAGGGTCAACTGCTGCAGGTAGTCGAGGGTCAGCTGGCTTCTGACCGGGTCGAGGCGGAAGATGCTGGCGTGTTCATCGACGCTCAGCCCTCCATGGCAAAGGATCTCGGCCAGGCTGAAAAGATAGAGCCGGTCGAGTTTGCGCACAAAGGAGTGGTCGAGTTTTCCCACCGAGCAGAGCTGGAGCCGGTTTTCCTCGCGGTTATAGTCGACGCAGAGCAGCCAGAAGTAGAGGGCGGCTTTGATGTTCCCCCCGCTGGCTTCGAACAGTTCGCGGAAAAAGGTCTCCTTGAGATGCTCCTGGGCGGATTCCCCCTCCTCGTCGTCCGCCTCGCCGAGAAACAGCACCGGGTAGCCGGAGGTGCGCTGGCGCAGCATCAGCGCCTCTTCGATCTGCTTCTGATCGTGGAACAGGGTCGGGATCTGGTGGGTGAAGTACTGCTCGATCTGGAACTGGTCATTCATCCGCTGCCAGGGGTGGCGGCGGAAGGAGACCAGCCAGAGGCAGTGGCCCCGGGTCCCGACCAGAATCCGGAAAAAAGCCTGGATGGCCCCCCGGCCGCCGATGACCCGCAGCAGCAGATTATGGCCTTCCTCGGCGATGACGATGCAGCGGGGGCGGGAGCGGATGTGGGCGATCAGGTCGTTGAGAGAGACCACCTCGGCGTCGGCCTCGAACCATTGCTTGAGCAGCTCCAGCACTTGCGCCTCGCTGCGCAGGCGTTGCCCGAATTCTCTGCGCAGCACCGGTTGCTGGGCGCCGTATTCGCTTTCGAAACAGTTGAGCAGGGAGCTTTTTCCGCTCCCCTCGGGGCCGATGACGGCGACGCTGCAGGCCTTGCCCTGCTGCCAGCGGGTAAAGATCTGCTCGAGCTGCAACATGGGAGACTCCCGGCCGACCATGAACTCCCGATTGAGCAACGGCCCCTGTTCGAACATCCGCCGGTAAAGCCGGGGCAGAGTTTCGGTACGGCGAGCCAGTTCCTCAAGGGAAGGGAGGTCGGTGAGGGTCAGCAGAGTCGAATCTTCAGCGTCCTTTTCCCCGGTTAATTGCCGCAGCCCCCCCAATAACCCCAGGAGCCTGTGCTTCAGGCCTCGGGGGCCGCCTTCGTCTGCCGCTTCCAGTTGTTCCCGTATGCTGCGCAGCGGCAGCAGCCGCACCAGGCGCTCAGCGAACCGCTTGCGGGCCCGGCGCAGGCGGGCCCGCAGCAGTCCCGATTCGGCGATGTTGCGGCGAAGGGCTTCGCACAACTCCTGGTGCTCGGCCTGAACCCGGTCGGGAAGGTCGCTCCAGAACTGCTGCAGAGGTTGACCCGCCGCGGCCAGCTTTTCGGCGCTGGCGGCCAGGATGCCGGCCACCTGGTCATGGGCTGCCTGAAGCTGGTTGGCCTGGTCCTTCCCCTGCTCGGCGGCCTCGGCCGTTTCGGTTGGGGCGGAAAGCTCGGCCATGGTCGCTTCCAGGTGAAAGCGCAGGCTGCGCCAGAGATCGTCGAGTTGGGCCTGGACCGCAGCAAAAGCGGTCGCGTGCTCGGTCAACAGCGGATGCTTGCGGGTTTCTGTCGGTCGCGGCAGGGTGGTCTTGGCCAGCATGCGGATCGGGGAGACGACGGTGCGTCCTTCCCCTTCGCCGTTGGTCGGGCAGTGTCCGCAGGGAAGGGGGAGGGTTTCCGGAAGCTGATCCCCCTGTTTCGCATAGTCCCGTTGAAGCTTTTCCAGGGTCTGGGTCAAAGGGGTGCGCCCCGGAGACAGTTTGCGCAGCTCCCGGTCGAGCCCTCCCCTGACCCGCTTGTAGAGCCAGGCAAGCTGCCCTTCGATCACCTGCTCCAGATCTTCGAGTTTCTCCTGCGGGGGCGGCCCCTCCCCCTCGAAGCTTTCGCACAGCCCGCCGCACCCCTTGGTGAAATCCTCCTGGGCCTGGGCGATGAGTTCGTTGAGGGTCTGCAGCTGGCTTTCGACCAGGGGGGTCAGCTGGTCCAGGGCCCGGGTCAAAGCCTCATCAAGGCCGCGGAAAAACCCTTCGACGATGCGGCCCGGAGTTGGGACCTGCTGTTGCGAGCCTGGATTGTCGTTCATCGGATCGGTCATGTCTGGCAAGTTCCTTCGGTAGAAGGTCAAATTGATAAGCGTCAGGGACGATCCAGTCGTTTTTTCAGATGGTCAAAGCCAGCGTTTGCGTTTAAAAAACCGGAGCAGGGCCAGCCCGCAACCGAGCATCAGCCCCCAGGCTAGGAAATAGCCGTATTTCCAATGCAGTTCGGGCATGTAGTCAAAGTTCATGCCGTAGATGCCGGCGATGAAGGTCAGGGGGATGAAAATGGTGGCGATCAGGGTCAGCACCTTCATGATTTCATTCATCCGGTTGCTGATGCTGGAGAGGTAGAGGTCGAGCAGGCCGGCGAGAATGTCGCGCAGGGTTTCCACCGTGTCGAGGATCTGGATGCAGTGGTCGTAGAGGTCGCGCAGGAAGGCGCCGGTGGCATCGCTGATCAACCCCCCCTCATGGCGTTGCAGGCCGCTGATCACCTCGCGCAGCGGCCAGATCGCCTTGCGCAGCAGGATCATCTCCCGCTTGAAATGGTGGATTTTCTGCATGGTTTCGGGAGTGGGGCTGTGGATCAGTTCTGCTTCGAGCTCCTCGATCTGGTCGCCGAGTTTCTCCAGGATGACGAAATAGTTGTCGACAATGGCGTCGAGCAGCACATAGGCGAGGTAATCGGCCCCCATTTTGCGCACCCGCCCCTTGGCCTTGCGGATGCGTTCCCGTACGCCATCGAAAACGTCTCCGGTGAGCTCCTGGAAGGAGAGCACAAAGTTTGCCCCGAGAATCAGGCTGACCTGCTCGGTGCGGATTTCTTTGCTGGCGTCGTCGAACTGCAGCATTTTAACGACGATGAACAGGTGCTCGGGAAATTCTTCCAGCTTGGGGCGATGTTCGGTGTTGAGAATATCTTCCTGCGCCAGGGGGTGAAGGTTGAAACAGCGGCCGAGGGTTTCCAGGTAGTCGATCTGGTGCAGGCCGTCAAGGTTGATCCAGCTGACTTTCGCCTCCGGGCGCAGCTGGCCGCACTGCTCTGCCGTAGCGGCGTCGAGTTGTCGCTCCCAGAGTTGTTCCAGGTTGTATTCCAGGGTGCTGATCAGCGCCTGATCCAGTTTCTGCTCGCCGAGGTGGATCAGGGTGCCGGGGGAGACGCCGATTTTTTTGTGGCGTTTTTTTACCAGCTTCTTCGGCATGGCCTCACTCTCCTGTCGTGGCGCCGCTCTTCTGGTAGAATATAACCGACTTTTTGCCTAATGAAACCGGCTTTTTTTTCGGAAAGGAATGGCCATGGAGGAAAAAATCAGAATGGGAGCCAGCGCCTGCCTGCTGGGGGAGAAAGTTCGTTACGACGGCGGCCACCAGTGGGATCGTTATCTGACCGGCACTCTTTCGCAATATTTCGACTTTGTGCCGGTCTGCCCGGAAGTGGAGATCGGTCTGCCGGTTCCGCGGGAGGCGCTGCGCCTGACGGGGGAGGCCGAGCGACCGCGGCTGGTGACCTCCCGCTCCGGTGAGGATCTGACCGAGCGGATGGAAAGCTGGGCCGAGCAGCGGGTGGTGGAGCTGGAACGGGAAGGGCTGTGCGGTTTCATTTTCAAGGGACGCTCGCCGTCGAGCGGCATGGCCCGGGTCAAGCTCTACGAGCCGAGCGGTATCCCGAGCCAGAAGGGGGTGGGGCTGTTCGCCCGCATCTTCATGGAGCATTTTCCTCTGCTGCCGGTGGAGGAGGATGGGCGGCTGCATGATCCGAAACTGCGGGAGAACTTTATCGAATGCGTCTTCACCTTCAAGCGCTGGCGCGACCTGCTCGCCGCAGGGCGCACCCTCGGCCGGCTGGTCGATTTCCACAGCCGCCACAAGCTGCTGCTGCTCGCCCACAGCACCGAGATCTACCGGCAGATGGGGAAACTGGTGGCGGATGGCAAGCAGTTGCCCCTCGAAGAGCTGTTCGAGCGCTACCAGGCGCTGCTGATGCAGGGGATGCGGCTGCTGCCGACGACCAAGAAACACCTCAACGTGCTGCAGCATCTGCTCGGCTATTTCAAAAAAGATCTGAGCGCCGACGAGAAACAGGAGATGTTGGAAATTTTCGAGCAGTACGGCCGTGGGGATGTGCCGCTGATCGTGCCGGTGACGATGATCAATCACCTGGTGCGCAAGTACCAACAGCCTTATCTGGCGCAGCAGGTCTACCTGCAGCCTCATCCCAGCGAGTTGCGGTTGCGTAACAGCTGAGGGGTGTAGGCGATAGAATGCAAACGGGACGGCCCAAAAGCCGTCCCGTTTGTGTATATGGAGAAGAGTTGTTTTAGAACGCCAGCGCCAGCTGGATGGTGGCCAGGTCTCGACTCTTGGCGCCGTCGCCGAAGGCCTGGTCGAAGCGGCCATGGAGGTATTCGACGGCTAGGGTGGCGTTTTGGTAAAAACCCCAGGAGCCGCCCAGGCCGTACTGGCGTTTGGGCTGACCGGCAAACTGGTCGCTCCCTTCGAGGCGGGCGGCGAGTTCCAGATTTTCAAGGAAGTACCAGGCGGCTTCCAGGTTCCAGGCCTGGGGGCGATCACCGGAGCCGTCACTGTTGGCATCGAGATCAGCGGCGGCAAAGGATTTCAGGGCCCCGAGATATTCGCCGGAGAGCTCCAGCGGGCCGAGGGTGGCAACTCCAGAGGTGCTCCAGGCACCGACCCGGCGGCTGAAGGCGTTGCCGACCAGTTCGCTGTCGCTGTCGGCCAGATCGGAGAGATAGCTGGTGGCCAGCTCCAGACCTTTGAAGGGGGCGAGGCTGAGGCTGGCGCCGAAGTCCCGTAGATGGCTGTCGCGGCCGTCCTGCTCGGCGTCGCCGTTGAAAACGAAGGCCTCGATGGCGAAATGGTCGTGGTGGAATCCTCCGCGCAGGGCGGTTTCGCGGGTCTCGCCCAGTTCCAGGGTCAGCGGATCGCTGATGAAGTGGCTGCGGAAGACGCCGAAGGGCAGATACTGGCGGCCGACCCTAGCCTGCCAGGGGCCCTGGGTGAGGTCGATGGTCGCCTCGTCGACTTCGATGCGGGCATCGTCGGCTTCTTCGTAGAGCAGCGCCAGGGTGGCCCCGAGCTGGTCGTTGGCCTTGGCGGCAAGACCGAGTTGGGCGGTGGCCAGGGTCAGATCGCTCTGCTCGTCGCTGCCGCCGGCGCGCAGGCGGCTGCGCTGGTAGCCGGCCTCGACTTCGATCAGGCCGGAGAGGGCGAGGTGGCCGTCGAGCAGAGTGGCCAACCCGGCGGATTTCTTTTCTTCCAGGGTGTGGTAGAGCTCGGACTGTTTCTCCTCCAAGGCTTTGACCCGCTGGTCGAGGTCGGTGGCTTCGGCGGTCAGGGCGAGGGCGGGAGAGAGCAGCAGGGTGGCGACAAGGGCCCGAGTGAAGCGGTTCAGCATGACGATTTTTCTCCTGGTCCTGATAGTAAACAGCTCAAACAGTTGCGCAGGGTGCAGACGCCGCAGGAATGCTCCATCAGCACCGGGATGTTGCGTCCCTTGACCGCCTCCAGGGCTTCCCGGCGGGCGCGGTGGGAAATCTTGTTGGTAAAAATCAGCAGAGCGTCGACATGTTCGAGCTTGGCACCGAGATTTACCTCGGACTGGTTGAAGATGCGCAGTTCGATGCCGGCCCGCTTGGCCTCCCGGCGGTAATGCTGTTCCAGCCGGGTCATGCCGCCGATGACAGCGATGCACATTTCAACCTCCGGAAATCCTCATGGCTGGTGGTTGGCAAACGTTGAGCCCAGCTCTTGCCGCCATCAGGCAGTCGAAGGGATTGCCACCGGCCAGACTTTGGGCCATGCGGCAGCGGCTCTGCCGAAAGAGCTTGGCCAAGGCGAGGCTGCGCTCGGGTTTGCCATAGATCCGCCACAGGGCCTGGCAGGCGAAGGGGAGCTCCACCCAACCGAGGAAGGCGGCCACATCTTTCAGAGGATAACCGAGAAAAACCCCGATTTCGTGAGGGAACTCATCCTGCTTGAGCCGGTTGGCAATTGTTCCAGGGCCGCGGTCGGATCGACCGGGCTGGCATAGCCGGCCCGGCTCAGAACCGCTTGGGTGGCCGGGCGGGAGAGCAGTTCGGCCAGGCCCTCGGGACGGTAGATGAGCAGCAACACCCCTGCGTTGCGTCCGGGCAGCTCCAGCCAGGCCAGGCCGCTGGCGGCGAGCAGGGAGTGGCCATGGCGCTGCCAGAGCCGGAACAGGTTGCGCCCGCAGGGCTGGCGGCGGTCGGCCAGGTTGATCAGGTTGGCCGGTTTGACCCCCTCGAGCACTTCGGCCGTTTCCATCGCCAGGAAGGCGGCCAGGCATTCGCGTTCACCGGCAAAACGCTGGGACAACTGGTGCCATGTCGGGGGTTTCGGACCACTGCTTTGATGCTGCATCGGCAAGGCTCCTGCGGGGCAAAATTTTTCCGCCTGTAATGGATAGCACTTAAAATTATCTGATTGATGATCTGAAGATACAGATAGTTGTGGCGGAGATTGATAATCAAGTTCGACAGAATTTAAGGGAAATGGTGTTGCTGGTCAAGAAGAAAATGGAAACCGTTTTCATTGCAGCCTGGGTCGATAACCGCAGACAGGCTCTGGGTGCGGGAGTATCTCGCTTTTGCTCTCGGGATTCGCTATGCTGGGGCCATGCTACTGACTCTCTATCTGCTCACCCTGCTGGCCGGTTACGGCCTCACTGCCCTGAACCTGGCGCATCTGCGCCGCCACGGCGCCGAGGTGCCGGCCCCCTTTGCTGGGGCCATCGATCCGGGACTGCTGCAGAAAAGCTCTGCCTACACCTTTGAGAACAATCGCCTCGGCCTTCTCAGTTCCATCCTCGACAACGCCCTGCTGCTCGGTTTTCTGTTCACTCCCCTGCTGCCGCTCTTTGATCGCTGGGTGGCATCACTGACCGACAACTTCATCCTTGGTGGTCTGCTCTTCGCCTTCCTGCTGCAACTGGTCAAGGCCGCGGTCGCGCTTCCCTTCAGTTACTACCGCACCTTCCGGATCGAAACCCGTTACGGCTTCAATACCCAGAGTCTGCGGCTCTGGCTGGTTGATCTGCTCAAGGGGGCCCTGATTGGCTCCCTGCTGCTGGGTCTGCTGCTCACCGGCGCGCTCTGGCTGATCGCGGCCAGTCCGCACTCCTGGTGGTTGTGGGTCTGGGGGTTCTTCGCCCTCTTCAGCCTGCTGCTTATGTATGTCTCGCCGGTCCTGATCGAGCCGCTGTTCTTCAAGTTCGAGCCGTTGCGCCGGGCGGGGCTGGAAGAGGCAATTCGCGAGCTGATGACCAAAGCCGGGTTGGAAATCAGCCGGGTGTTCCAGGTCGATGCCTCCCGCCGCAGCCGTCACTCCAACGCTTATTTCACCGGCATCGGCCGAGTCAAACGGATTGTGCTGTTCGATACTCTGCTGGATCAGATGGAGGATGAGGAGCTGCTGGCGGTACTGGCCCATGAAGTCGGCCACTGGAAAAAGCGCCATATTTTCAAGCGACTGCTGGTCAGTTTGCTCCTCTCTCTGGCCGGGCTCTATCTGGCTTGGCGGCTGATGGCCTGGGGCGGTCTGCCAGGGCTGCTCGGCCTGGGGCAAGCCTCCTTTTATGCCCAGGTTATGGTGCTGTCGCTGCTGGCGAGTCTGGCAGGTTTTCTTTTTACCCCCCTCTCCAGTTGGTCATCGCGGCGCGACGAGTGGCAGGCCGACGCCTATGCGACCACTCTTTTTGGCCGGCCGCAGGCGCTCGCTTCGGCACTGATCAAGCTCTCCCGGGAGAACCTGGCCAATCTGCATCCCCATCCCCTCTATGCGGCCTTCTATTATTCCCATCCGCCGGTGGTGCAGCGGCTGAAGGCTTTGCTGACCCCCAGCCAAACCCCGCAGGAATGATCTATTGACAGGGGTCGGCCGGGCGCGGTATTTATGGCGGGTTTGCAGCCAAGGCGGCTGCTATGACCATCGGACACGCTCAGGAAAGGAATCCCAATGAAACGGGTATTGACCGCAACCGCAGTAACTTTGGCCATGATGTTTCTCGCTGTCGGCTGCACCGCCGGGGAGAAGAAGGTCGAAATCAAGGAACTCAAGGATCAGAAGGAAAAAGTCAGCTACAGCATCGGTCTGAACATCGGCAACGATTTCAAGACCCAAGGGGTCGAAGTCGACACCAATATCCTGCTCAAGGGGATGACCGACGCTCTTACCGGCGCCCAGCCGATGCTGACCGAAGAGCAGATCGCCGAAACCCTCACCCAGCTGCAGAAAGACATGGTTGCCAAGCAGGAGACCATGGCCAAGGAAGCCGCCGAGAAGAACAAGACTGCCGGGGCTGCGTTTCTGGCTGAGAACGGCAAAAAAGAAGGGGTGACCACCCTCCCCAGCGGGCTGCAGTACAAGGTGATCGAAGAGGGCAAGGGGGCCAAGCCGTCCCTGGAGAGCACCGTCACCGTGCACTACAAAGGGACCCTGGTTGACGGCAAGGAGTTCGACAGCTCCTACTCCCGCAACGAGCCGGCCACCTTCCCGGTCAAAGGGGTGATTCCCGGCTGGACCGAGGCAATGCAGCTGATGACCGAAGGGTCTAAGTGGGAGATCGTCATCCCCTCCGAGCTCGCCTACGGTGAGCGCGGCGCCGGTCCGGTGATCGGTCCCAACTCGACCCTGATCTTCGAGGTCGAACTGATCAAGATTCAATAAGCGAGAAGCGGCCGCACACGCTGCGGCACTACGCCGCCTGCCCCGGCATGGCTGAGGGCAGGCGGCTTTTTTTCAGCCGTTCCGACAGCGAATGGCACAGCAACAGGAGATTTCTTATGGCACAGGTAAAGCAGGGCGACAGCGTGAAGGTGACTTACCGGGGAACCCTGGCGGATGGGACCGAATTCGATTCTTCGGTCGATCAGCCGCCACTGGCATTTACCATCGGCAATAGCGAAGTGATCCCTGGGTTTGAGCAGGCTGTGATCGGTATGGCCATGGGCGACAGCAAGACCCTGACCATCCCCGCCGACCAAGCCTATGGGCCGCGCCTGGAGGAAATGATCGCCGATGTCGAGCGCAGCCAAATCCCGACCGACATTGAACTGATGGTCGGCGCCCAGCTCGAAGTCTCCCAGGAGCAGGGTCATTCCTATGTGGTTATGGTCACCGCCCTGAACGAAGAGACCGTCACCCTGGACGCCAACCACCCGCTGGCCGGACAGGACCTGACCTTTGAGATCAATCTGGTTGAGCTGGGCTGATTGGCTTCACCTTTGTCGTTCGGATTGTTTTTTGGCGGGTCGCTTGTGCGGCCCGCTTTTTTTCTGTAATATCAAGCTCCTGTGAACACAGAATTTGCTATCATAGCGCAGTTGCATGGATTTCAACCGTAAGGGAGGACCTGGGGTGCGTCGAAAAAAAATTCTGCTGACTCAAGACCTTGAACTGCAGGCCATTCTTCAATCCTCCTTTCTCTCTCGGGATGGGTTTGAACTGGCTCTGGCCGCCAATGGTGCCGAGGCCTTCACGGCCATCGAGGCCGACGATCTGGCTTTGTCTGTTCTCTGCGCGGGTGCGGAGTTCGGTGGCGAGGAGTGCTGTCGCCGGGTCAAGGCCGATCCGCTGTTGCGCTCAACGCCGATCCTGCTGGTGTCCGGATTCTCGGCCCAGGAACAGTCCCGTTGCCGGCTGGCCGGAGCCGATGCCGTGGTGAGTCGGCCGTTGCATGCGACCGAGGTGCTGCGGGCGATTTGCGCCCTGTTGCGGATTGTCGACCGGGCCGGCCCGCGCATCCCGGTACGGATGGTTCTGCGCTGCGGGCCGGCGCCGCTGGACCTGCGCTCCGGTTGTGCCCTCGATTTGAGTGCCGGCGGGCTGTTCGTCGAAACCAGCAAGCTGCTGCCGGTCGGGACGGTGATTCACATCGAACTCCCCTTGCCGGATCTGGAGCAACCGCCGCGGGTTCAGGGGCGGGTGGCCTGGGTCAATCATCCCGAATGGGTCAAAAAACCGAAACTGCCGGCAGGCATGGGGATCCAGTTTCTGCCTCTGGATGAGCCGACCCAGGCAGCACTGGCCACATTGCTCATTGCCAATGCCGACAAGGATCGTTCGCCGTCTGCTGGAGCTTAGGCACCGTCGTTGCGAGGATCAACTCCTCGGAAAGCCATCATGGATCGTAAAGTCTTTTTCGCCCTGGTCACCTTTGCTTTCAGCCTTTTTGCCCTCTGGCTGGTCTACACCATTGTCGGGCCGTTTCTGCGCCCCTTGGGATGGGCCGCCGTGCTCGGGTTGTTGACCTACCCACTGTTCCGCCAACTGCGAAAGCTGGTCGGCGAGCGGGAAACCCTGGCGGCGGCGCTGATGACCCCCGCAGTCGTGTTGACCCTGATTCTGCCGGTGGTGGGGCTGATGGCGCTGCTGATCCAAGAGGTCATCGCCTTCTCCCAACTGCTGCGCCAGGCCTCAGCGGCCGGCCCTCTGCTCGATTTGAGCCAGTTTCAGGATTGGCCCTGGATCAAGCCGCTGCTGAGTAAAATTCAGCCACTGGTCGATCGGCTCAATCTGGATATCCCGGCGATGATCGGCCCGGCGGCAGAAAAATTGACCAGCTTTGCCCTTGACTACTCCCGGGCCATGGTCACCAATTTTTTCACCTTCGTCATTAAGCTGGTGCTGATGGTGGTGGCGCTGTTTTTCATCTACCGGGACGGCGAGCGGTTTGTCCGCGGATTCTGGTCGGTGGTCCCTTTGGACCACGGCAGCCGCCAGGTGCTGGCTTCCACCGTCAAACGGGTGCTGACTGCGGTGATCTACGGTATTTTCCTCACCTGTCTGGTCCAGGGTCTTCTCGGTGGACTCGGCTTCTGGTTCACCGGACTGCCGTCACCGATCCTGTTCGGCGCGGTGATGGTGCTGCTGGCGCCGGTGCCGATGGTGGGGACGGCGCTGATCTGGGGGCCCGGGGCAGGATACCTCTTCATGCAGGGAGAAACGGTTCTGGCCGGGGCTCTGGTCGCCTGGGGGGTGCTGGTGATCAGTTCCATCGACAATTTCCTGCGGCCCCTGTTTATCAGTGGGCGCGGCAAGGTGCCGATTCTGCTGGTGGCGATCGGGGTGCTCGGTGGCCTGGTCTCCTTCGGCCTGATCGGAGTGATCACCGGACCGCTGGTGCTGGCGCTGTTTCTGGCCCTGTTCGATATCTACAAGGCGCGGTTTTTTCCGGTCGACAGTGACGGGGTGATGGAGGATTCCGGGGAGTGAGCGCGATGGATTTGCAGCAACAGATCATTCGGTTCTGGTTTGGTGAAAACCCGGCAGCTCTGCCACCGGCGGAGCGGATGCGTTTCTGGTTTGGCGGCGGCCCCGCAACCGATCAGGCCATTAGCGACCAGTTCGCCGAGGCGGTCGCCAGGGCGGCTGCCGGCGATTATGCCGAATGGGCCAAAACACCGGCGGGAACCCTGGCCCTGCTGCTGTTGCTCGACCAGTTTACCCGCAATATTTACCGCAACAGCCCCAAGGCCTATGCCTGGGATAGTCAGGCTCTTGCCTTGACCGAGGCCGGGCTGGCCAACCGTCAGGACCTGGAGCTTGCCCTGGTTCAGCGGGCCTTCTTTTATCTGCCGCTGGAACACAGCGAGTGCCTTGAGCACCAGCAGCGCTCGGTGCAGTTGTTTAAATCCCTGCTGGCCGAGGCGCCGCCGGAATTCAAGAGTCTGTGCGAGAGTTTTCTCGACTACGCCATCCGCCATCGCGACATCATCGCCCGCTTTGGCCGCTTCCCCCACCGCAATGCCACCCTCGGGCGCCCTTCCACTGCCGAAGAAGCCACCTTCCTGACTCAGCCCGGCTCCTCCTTCTAAAGTCAGCGCTTCGGGCGATGGCGAAAATCGCCGCTGGCAATTTTCACTCCGAGCCGCTCCGGTAAATTCCAGTAGTAAACCCAAGCCTGGCGTTCACTACCATCGGCCAGACGGACGCTGGTGGTTCTGCGCAGGTAGACGCTGTGCCGCTCATCCTCCGGATCGTATTCTTCCAGAGCGTCCAGGCTGCTCAGGGTGGCGGTGTAGAGTTGCGGCGTCAGCTCCATCAGTTCGCCATGGACTCTCCCTTCCCCTGGTGCCAGATAGGGATAACCGCCGTCGATCACGAAAAAGAGCTCCCCGGAAACAGTTCCAGGGAGTTCGGCGGTGGTTCGACCTGCAAGATAGGGACGATGGTTTTTTTCCCCAGAGCGCAGCGTGCCGTAGACGAAGACGGGCAGCAAAGGGAGGGCGGGTTCTAGGTCAGGGGCGGATGTCAATGTCGAGTCCGAGCAGATTAAAAATCTCGCTCTGTCCGCCGCGTAGTAACAGGATCAGCTCCGCGCGGACAGTCGCCACACTGAGGCCGGTATCCCGAAGCAAATCGAGTAGCTGGGCGAATTTTGCGCGCACCAGAATCCCAGTTTTCGAGTCGTCACGACGGTCACGGAAAAACTCCAGCATTGTCGCGCCGCAATGGCAGGTGCGATACAGCTCAACTGCGGGATAGTTTTGTCCCTCCTCAGCTTCTTTCAAGCCACTGGAGGAGAGGGTCGAGTGAGTCCCGCGCAAAAACTCTTCAAGATTTTGGTAGTTTGCACCGCAGGCACTGCAGACCTTTGGGAAGGCCGCATCGACCAGTGCTTGCAGCCCCTGGTACAGTTCAGTGACTAAATTTTGTCGGTTTTTCATCGACTCCCCCTCTTTTTGGGTCTGGATGCGGCCCATTAAGCACTGTCTTGCGTCGGCCAATTGGTTGATTTTACAGAAATTAGCCTACCATGAGACAGTGGTCAAGTGCTGATTTCCTTCGGTATCAACGCTTGAAATCGTACAGGGCTTTTCGCCGCAACAGAAAAAACCGGCCCTCGCTTGGCGAAGGCCGGTCCTGATGTCTGGCATTGTTGAATTGGCTCAGCCTTGCGCTGACCAGTGCCCATGCAGGTTGCAATATTCCCGAGCGGTGACTTTCTTTGCGGTGATGGCAAAGACGGCCTCGGGTTTGTCGCCGGGCTTGAGAAACTGGCGATAGACCTTGTCGTCAGCCAGCAGTTCGATCCACTCGATATAGTGTTTTTCCTCCATCGGGTGAGCGATGCTGCCGACCTTGACCGTAATCGACTGGGGGCCGATTTCGATCACCGGGACATGCTTTTCCTTGGCGGCGTCGACGGTATTCTCCTTCAACTGCAGCATGTTGGCATTGCAGCAGACCAGGGCGCCCGGGCCTCCATGTAGAACTTCAACGATATTGCCGCAGATTTCACATTTGTAAACGTCGAGTTGTTTTGCCATTGGGGTTCCTCCTGCAGGGGTTAGTCGTTCTGGGTCCGAATTTCGCAGTGGCTGCGGGGGGGATGCAGGTCGCGCATCTCCCCGGGGTTTTTTGGGTCAAAGGGGAGCAATAGACGGTGCCAACAAGACCGTAGTCTACCATGCCTTATGCCCGCTGCAACCGCAGACGAAAAAAGGCCCCGTTGCCGGGGCCTTTGCGGAGCGATCAGGTGTTGGCCTGAATTATTTCTTGTGGCACTCGCCGCATTTGGTCGGGCCGGCCTTTTTGGTAGCATGGCAGTCTTTGCACAGAGCGTGGGCTTTGTCTTTGCCGCCCAGGGCCAGTTTGCCGGGGGTACCGTCAGCGTGGCAAACTTTGCACTCCATGGCTGCGCCATGGGCTTTGTGGTTGAAGGTTACGTTGCCGTTTTTGGCGGCGACGGTGACGGAGTCAGGACCAGCGGCCATTGCGGTGGCAGACGCAAAGGCGACGAGCATAGCAGCGACGAGCAACTTCTTCATTCTTATGCCTCCTAAAATAGGGTGGAAAGTTAGGCGAACTTTAAAAACTTCTTGCTTCGGTGTCAAGGGAAATTTGATTTCCGATATAAAACAGTTAGTTAGTGGTGGCTGTGCTTTTAGCTGTTTGAATACTGTATGCACCGGCGAAGCGCTGACTTCTTAAACGATGACAGGCCGACACCCTGAGGTGTCGGCCTGTCATCGTTTCTGGAGCCACCCAGGGGAGTCGAACCCCTGACCTACTGATTACGAATCAATTTTTTTGTTGTTCACCAAGCGTAATGCGTGTTAATCTGCGTTGACTAAAGACAAAAAAACTATATAAAACTATGTAGTTGATTCGTAAGTGTGTGATTCATTGGAATAATCCAAGAAAAACATTAGAGGTTGCACGAGAGGTTGCACGGCGCGTGCAACCCCTTGGAAGGGGGCGAGGATGGCGAGGACAACCAAGGCGGTCAAGGGCGGAGGCGGGAAAACACAACAAGCGCAGCCGGCGCGGTTTACTGACAAGATGCTGAAGGCGCTTCAGCCAGAGGCAAAAAAGTATTACCTTCGGGAGGGGGAGGGCTTTGCTATCCGGGTGCTACCTTCCGGGGTCAAGACGTGGTTAAGCATCTACACGTTTGAGGGCCAGCGTAGGGAGTTCAACTTAGGGCAGTACCCGGACGTTCTGCTAAGCCAAGCTCGAATAAAGCACGGCGACGCCAGAAAGGCACTGGCCGCAGGTATCGACCCAGCGGCGGCGGACCGGAAGACCAAAGATGAGCGACGTGCGGCCCCAACGGTCAAGACACTAAGCGAGGAGTATATTGAGCAGTGGGCCAAACCCCGCAAAAAAAGATGGGAGGAAGACCAGAGGATGTTGACTAAGGACGTTCTTCCGGTCCTCGGCAGTGTCAAGGCTGTAGACGTAAAGAGGCGGGATGTAGTCTTGATGCTTGAGGATATTGCCAGACGGCCTGCGCCTGTGCAGGCCAACCGGGTCAAGGCTCTGCTCTCCAAGCTCTTCAACTTCGCGGTAGAACGTGAGGTCTGCGAGTTTAACCCCTGTGTCGGCATTAAGGCCTTGACCAGAGAGAGACCGCGGGAACGAACCTTGACCACCGAAGAAATTAAAAAAGTGTGGACCGCCCTCGTTGCGCTTGATGAACTTCTCATGGGTTCGTTGACGGCTAGGGCGCTGCAGTTGATCCTGCTGACCGGTCAGAGGCCGGGGGAGGTCGCTGGAATGCACAGGCGGGAGATTGACGGGGAGTGGTGGACAATCCCCGCTGAACGAGCGAAAAACGGGAATGCCAACCGGGTCTATCTGACTGAGACGGTCCGCGCGGTGATCGGGGAGGCTGAGGGGTATATCTTCGCATTGCCGCTATTCGACGACGAAGAGGAGGAAAAGCCTATTAAGGCCGGTTCGCTACCAACTGCGCTGAGGCGCAACCTTCGGGGGGTTGAATATCGCAGTAAGACGTCGAAGAGGCGCCAGGCTGGGGATAGCTCGGACTTGCGCATAAGGCTAGAGGTTGCCCCTTTTACGCCCCATGACCTTCGTCGGACGCTATCGACGCACCTTAGCCGGTTGGAGTTCCCCGACGAAGTTATCAACGCCGTAACTAACCACGTCAAGAAGGGGGTGGTGCGGACGTACAATCGCCACAACTACGACGCCGAAAAGAAGCGGGCCTTGGAAGCGTGGGAAGCGGAGTTGCTGCGGATTGTTTCCGAGGAGGCCGAAGAAGGAAAGATTCAGGCTGAGTAATGAAAAAGCTCCTGCTTGCCCTCCTCCTCTTACTTCCCCTCAGCTCCTTTGCCAAGGAGCCCAGCCGGATCATTGACGGCGTCGTGTTGAAGGTCGCCGACGGCGATACGCTGACCGTTGACGCCGATGGGACCAAGGTCAAGGTCAGGGTCTACGGCATCCATTCACCGGAAGCTCCAAGGCTGAACCCAAAGACCGGGGCCGTCAGCAAACCCGGTCAGCCCTACGGCGAAGAGTCGGCAACGGCATTGCGACTGAAAACCTTGGGCCGGGTGGTCAGGCTGGGGTTGATGGCCGTTGACAAGTGCAAGAAAGCTGTCTGTGTTGTTTGAGTCAACGGTCGGGACGTTGGGCTTGAAATGGTGCAGGAGGGGAAGGCGTGGGCGTTTGTTAAGTACCTAATCCCTTCCTTTGAAACCGACTACCGACTACCGACTACCGACTTGCTGAATGGAGTGCCAAGGACGCAAGAAGGGGCTTTTGGGCAGAGAATAAGCCTCAACTGCCTTGGGAGTTTCGCAACAAAAAGATCCATTGAGTCACCGATTAGGACGTTATTTTTTGACCATAAGGCTGCATTTGCACTGATGAGTGTTTTAAACAACAATCGAAGCACTAATCTGTTTTGTTGAATTTTTCAATGAATGTTCTATCGTTTATTTCTTTGATTGAATCTTCAATCTTAAAAATTTTTTCTCTTTGTTCAATGCTGCTTATAGTCAAGTTTTCTGTTTTTTCTCCAATTCTATCAATCTTAACACCTAACGTGTCAACTTTTGTGTCAACCTTTGAAGCATACCAAACGATAGGAAGAACAATAGTAATAAAAAATGTAATTACTCCACCCATTATTTTTAGTACATGTACTATCTGACTCGCTGAGAAAGGAAGACCGTCAACAGGTTTTGAGGGAAATGGGGGGTCAACTTTTTCATAGTTACCTACATTGAATTCGCGTTGGCCCCCTTGTGCGATGGGAGGTCTGTTGGTGTCTGATGTGTCTGGAACCTTGTCAAGGTCAATTCTACTTTTTCTTGTTTGAACTATGTTTCTTTTTGATCTTGACATTACAGCAACCCTCTTTCCATTAATTTTGCTTGGAAATTTGAGCTACAAGAATTGAATTGAGTTTTAATCTTAGCTATTTCATCAGATATGTTTCCAGAAAACAATGGTGAGTAAAGTTTTTGATAGTCAACATTTATGTTGTATGAATTCTCTGAAGGATAGTCTAGGTCTGCAGCGCTATCATATATTGAATAAATAATGTTTACAAAATCATCCTTTTTAAAATCTGGCATTGCTCCCTCTTTTGTAATATGCCTTTCCTCAAATGTTAGAGCAAATTTTGCTGGATGTTTTGAGTTGGTTAGGTTTGTTAAACTTTTCAATAAAAACATACTGGGCGTTTCTTTTTTTACCTCAACCCTGTATTCTGCTACTATTCCAATGCGTCGGATATTTTTTACTTGGAGTATCCCGTTTGCGGCCTTCCATACAAGTCTAAATTCTTCAATAACCTTATCAAGATCGCATTTTCTTTCTTTGTCATAATAGTCTTTTGAAAAGATTATATTTTCTAGGTCTATTTGGAAAATGTTTCCTTCGTCCTGATTTCTCAATCTCAGGTACCCTTGGTTGGAATCTTGCGCTACCTCCTTATAGTATTCGTCAGAGATAGGTTTTTTCCCCCTAAGTCCAAGAACCTCATCTGCAATAGTTCCCGCAAGTGACCCAACCCTAAACATCTTATTGGAGGGCCTAATCCCAATAGAGATTTTCTTTATCTGAAGCATCGCAATCCTCCTCGCCTCTGGTGCGCCTTGCACACGCCAACAAACCAAAATCGTTTAATTAACACGCTTGCTTAGCCGTGTCTATATTAAACGCTAGTCACGCTTGCCTACATATTTTTTTAAAATTACTCTTTCGCGGGAGAGCGTAAGGGTTGGTGCGGGGCACATATAAAACCAATAAAAAGGCCGCCCCCACCCCGGCACAAGGCTTACCAATCGTCATCCTGCTTCGACTGCCACCAGTTGTCAAACTCGTCGGCCTCGTTAGCGAAGTCGTTTATACTAACGTCTCCGCCATATTTTGTTCTGACATATGAATGAAAAGCGGAATCGTATTCTCTGTCACTGTCTGCAATTGGGTGGCAAATATTACAAAGAACCCTCAGGTCTTGCATGAATTCATCATACAGGCTGTTGTAGTTGAGATGATGAACCTCTAGCCTGCCGGCTCTTCCGCACCGTTCACATTGGTGACCAGCGAGTCGAAGCTTTTGAAGTCTCTTGAATTGCCACTGTTTTGAACGGTAGTAATGCTCCTTGCTCGTAAAGCTAGCTCTAACTTCTGCATCCTCGTCAAAAACCTGATCTAAGCGACTCGAATCCACCGGCAGGGACTGAACAGCAGGCCTTGAATCAGCAAACAGCGGTAGTTGGTTGCTGTCAGTTAGTGCCTTGACCTTCTTTCCCATGCTGTACCCTCCCCCATTGTCAGGTGAATCTTCTTACCATGTTCTAATTGTTCGACAGCGGTGTCAAGGCACTTTTTGTTGTTGCTTTCTGCGAAGGCTTTGTGTATAAAATCCTTAAACGTTCATTTGGTTTTTATACAGGAGGTCGCAGCCATGAAATTTGTAGCTTACTACCGGGTCAGCACACAAAAACAAGGCAAGTCCGGGCTTGGCCTTGAGGCACAAAAAAAGATGGTCGCCGACTTCGTAGTGGCCAACGGTGGCGAGGTGGTTGCAGAGTTCACAGAGGTAGAATCTGGCAAGCGTGATGATCGCCCGGAGCTGCTTGCAGCCATTAAGCACGCCGGTCTTGTCGGCGGTCGTCTGCTGGTCGGCAAGCTGGACAGGTTGAGCCGTGATCTTCATTTCATCCTGTCGCTTCAAAAGAGCCGGGTTGACTTTTCTGTGTGTGATCTGCCGGGGTGCGACTCGTTCACCATAAACATCTACGGAGCCTTAGCCCAACGGGAACGGGAGATGATTGCAGCCCGGACCAAGGCAGGACTTGCAGCAGCCAAGGCAAGAGGGGTAAGGCTGGGAACCAACAACCTGAAGCCGGAGCTTGCAGCGGAAGCCAGCGCCAAAGGCGTCCAATCGATCAAACAGAACGCCGATGATTTCGCGGCAAAGGTGCGGCCTGTGATTGAGGCCTTGAAGGGGCAAGGGAAGAGCTTGCGGGTCATTGCGGCTGAACTTGAGGGGCTGGGAGTAAAGACAGCGCGGGGCGGTCAGTGGACGCCGACGGCGGTCAAGAACATTTTGGAAAGGGGCTAACCCTCACAACAGGCTAACATTAGAAAATACCACATGCGCTATCTTGCACAGCAAGATTGCATGAAGTCCGTCCAGAATCCGGCCAAAAATTTAACAATAACAGCAACTTGGCAATTGACAAATCTAAGCTCTTGTGGTATAATAAACCTATTGATTTGCCCAAAAAAATAAACTACAGTACATAGGTACACTGACTAACCGTAGAATCTGCCAGATACACCCCAAACATACACCACAAAGACGCTGAACAAACGAAAGGCCACGGAGCTAACCCCCCGTGGCCTTTCGTTGCTGTTCGACCCAGCCGTCGACCCAGCCGTCGGCTTGTCACTCATCCTCGCCACTCAGGTAGCCGGGGCAATCCTGCCAAAGCAAGCCCTGCCAATCACTTCTCTGCTTTGGTGCTATGAAACTGAAGATTTCGACTTCGGTGTCGAACTCCGGGTCAAGAAACCCCTCGTGGTGATCTGCTGTGTCCGCCAACTCTGCGGGGTCGTCGAATTCCTGCGGGGCTCTGGGGCTCCTCTGTCGCCAGTGGGCGCGGGGGAGGTCTCTTTCCCGTGGGCGCCAAGTTCCGCAGACTCTGCACTGAGAACCGCCCCGGACCGGAGCCAGTCCGCAGAAGGGGCAGGCGTGTCTGGTCGCGTGGGGCACTGGGGTCTTTCTCCGGGGCGGTGTCGGTCCTTCCCGGTGCGCTATCTCGAACATGGCAAAAATCCTTTGTGCTGGTTTCAGGGGTGGTAGGGGCAGGGTCCGGGGCTGATCGTGGCTCCTAGGTAAAATCTGTTCGCCAGGCGGGGCGGATTAGCCGGGGAGTCCTCGCCAGATTCGACGGGCTAGGCCTTCTGTCAGGCGCTTTAGCTCGGGATCGATGGCGAGGGGTCGGCAAGTGGGACACTCGGCCTGATCGGGCCAGACGGTTTTGAAGGCTTTGCGGCAGGTCGGGCAAATCTTGAAAGCTGTTGTGGTGGTGGTCATGTTGTCGCTCCAGAACTTTTAAGGATTTCTCACCCAAAGCTACGAAAAACGTAATAGGGCAGAAAACTTGGGAAATCAGGCCCGAAAGATTCGCTCGGCGAGGTCGCTGCCGTCGAGTTGCTGAGTTTTCAACCGGCTGAGTCCTTCGTGGGAACTAACGGCAATGACCAGTTGCTCCTCACGGGGCAGGCGCAGCACGTCGCCGGTCTGGATGCCATGCTTTGCGGCGGTCAGGGCCTCAAGGTGGCCGATGAAGGCTAAGGGGACCGCTGTTGCTACGGTCTGCATGTTGGCTGCTGCTCTGCCGAACTGATCGCGGGGGCCGTCGATAGATCGCACCACCTCTGCGCTCAAGGGGCTGGGGTGGATTGCTGCCTTCGGCAAGGTCTCCGTCTGATGAACAAACAGCACCATGTAGGTCTTGTAGCCGTCGCTGATGCAATCACCGGGTTTTAAGTCTGCGTCTGGTGCTATCTGGATTGACTTTTCATCGGTTGCCATTCTTCCGAGAAAGGTCTTCGTGGTTCCTGCGACGGTGTAGGAATGTCCGCTACCCTTAAACATGTTGGCTGCGATAATTTTGAAATTCATTGGCCTGTGTTACTTTTAGTAAAAAGGCCCATGGTTACACATGGACCTTCAGACGTTCTTCGATTGTGGGTCAAAATTGGAAGCCTAACTGCCAAAACAAAACCCCGCTTGAGGCGGGGCTGTCTGAGTTATTCGAATTCGATTACTTCGGCAACGGCGGTAGCCTCATTGCGTTTAGCCGCTGTGACTTTGTAGACCACCTGATCGATTATGATGATGTCGCCTTTGATCGGTAAAAAATGAGCGGGGAGGACGATCTTGCTGCCACGAATGGTGCAAGGAACACCGGACCAGTTTTGAGGGTCAAGCGTGTAGTGCGTTCGATTAAGAATGTCCACGCTTCGAGGAATGGCGGTGAAGAAGGACGCGCACAGAGGGAGATTCAAGACCTCGCAGGCGATGCGGCCAGCCTGCTGCTCGGTGGCGGTAACCACGAAATGGCCGTCGTCAACGTGGCTGAGGCGCTGGCCTACCTTCACCGGGGCGTCGACACTGAAAAACCAAGTGTCGCGTTGTCGCATGGTTTTGAGCTGTTCCTGCTGAGGAATCAGGGTGACCGGCTCTCCGTGGTCTTCGATCTCGGCAAGGCGTTTCTGGTGCAGGCGGTGGACTTGGTCTAACAGGGCTTCGGTGAGTTTCATTGTTTTATCCTCTGGAGTGGGGGTGCTGGGAAAAAGCGCGGCTGTCTGGCGTTCGACCTGTGAAGGAGGGCACAGGGACCACCAGACAGCCGCAATGCCGAGTTGATGCCCGCTCGGTACGGGACGAATTGTTGAGGGCTGTTAGACGAGGTCGGCAAACCGAACAAACAGACGGACCACCTCAGTCATAGACCGATGCAGTTCCGGGTTGTGGCGGTGCTCGGCGAGCAACTGCTTAACGTCGGTGATGGGGCGCTGTTGAAGCAGGGCGCCCACGAGGGCACCGTTTAGGCGGGTGATTGCCTGATGTTCAGGCGAGGGCACCGGATAGCGGGCGTGGATCTCGTCAATTGCAGCGTCGAGGTCGTCAAGCGCGGTGGTGTCTTGCATGGCTTTGGTAGTCTCCTGTGAAAGTTGGGGTCGGGCAGAGCCCTCCCCGCGCCCTTCGGGCGCAGGTTAAAAGGTGATGTCGGGGGCGAAGTTGTGGAATTCTGCGACAGGTAACTGGAATTCTGCGACAGGTAAGCTAACCTTTTGTTTTTCCAATAAAGTGGAATTCGGCGAGAGGTAATTACACGACTGATTTCCATTTTTTGTTTCGTTCCACTTCTCGTCGATGTCCTGCAGTGACTCCTCTTCGGCAACGTATGAACGCAGCAAGTCCAAGGTGGCGGGGTCAATGCGGCCGTTGCTTCGGGTCCGCGCTATGGATCGACCTACCCTCTCAGCCTTGGTCGGAGGCACATACCAGGGGGAGCGGTGCCGGGGGCTTCGGTGCCGGGGGAGCTGGATGGGCTCAGCACCGCTCAAAAACTGAGTCCACCACTCCGCTACTGGTCGGCGGTCCTTGCGGCCCGTGCCCGATGCGTGGAATCTCAGACACCGGGCGATAACTCCCGACGCTATCAGGCCGATGTCCTCGCCTTCGGATATGCGGCGCGTGATGTCGGTAGCTCCACCACGGGTGCGGGTTCGATACTCCACCCGAAGGGGGCCGCGCCGGTCGTAGAAGGCGACGGAAGTATCAGCTTCGCGGGTTCCGAAGTAGACAGTCGCCCCCCCTGCTCCCGTAAGAAGCACGGGATCGCCTTCGCGGGTTCCGGTCCTGCGATTGAGTCGGGGGCGGCAAGTCGTAGAGGTGATGTCATTTGCCCAACCGGGGCAGGTGCTGACCCCCTTTATCTGGTCCCAAGGCAGGAGCCCTGCGGTATCGTCCAAGGCTAGATGAACCTCGGTAGCCCAACCGCACCGGGCCATGATCTGACTGCAGATGTGGACCGGGTCCAGGTCGCCTACCTCCCAGGCTCTGCCGTGCATCGTGACATGGGATGTTCCCCGGAGGGTTCCCGTTCCGTTAAGCAAAACGGCCACTAGCTCGGCCCCGTCACTGTCTCTCAGCGCATAAAGGGAGCTGTAGCCGTGGCGGCCTTTGGGCTGACGGATGGCCTCGGGGTCGAGACCTGCAATGCCGAACCAGTCGGCGACGAGTCCGGGGAGGTCGGCGGCTGTCAGCCCCTGCGGTATGGTGGCGGACAAGTGGTGTAGCTGGGATCGTGTCATAGGGTGCGCCTGTGTTGTGGGGGAACAGAGATAGGGAATTTGTGTCTTTCAATTCCTTATATACAAGTTGGCGAGCACTTATTACGACCCTCACGAAAATATTTTTTCAATGGTGCTGCTGGGCTGAACCCCGCTATGTAATTTTCGGCAAAGGGCAGCGAGAGGGCTGGAACTTGGGGGATGGGGCGTTCTGGTTTGTTGTCAACCTTGGATCGTGTCAAGGTTGACAATGGGGTCAAGCAGGGGGTGAAAGTTTCACCTGTCAGATGCGGGCTCGGGGATGAACTGATGCGGTGTGGCGGCTTGTGGTGTGGTTTTGCGGTCGCTTTTGAGGTAGGCGTTTTTCCCCTGTCAAAGACAGAGGTTGCACGAGAGGTTGCACGAAAAAATCAAGGGGTTAGGTCTTGTGACCTAACCCCTTGATTTTGTTGGAGCCGCCCAGGGGAGTCGAACCCCTGACCTACTGATTACGAATCAGTTGCTCTACCAACTGAGCTAGGGCGGCGAAATGCTGTGAGGCCCTGTATTTAGCGCAAATCGGCAGGGTTGTCAATGGCCCTGCCCGCGGCAGTCAGGGGCTCTTTGGGGAACAGCACGATGTGCCGCACGTCGGGGCGGATGCCGATCTGTTCTCCGGGAGCGTGGTCGCAGTGGCTCGGCACCAGGGCCTGCACCAGATCGCCGCTGGCCAAACGCAGGGAGTAGAGAACGTTGGCGCCGCGGAAGTGGCGCCGCACTACCTCGGCTTTGACCGGGCTGGCGTCGTCGTGGATGACGTCTTCGGGGCGCACCAGCACATCGACGGCGCAGCCGCCGACGCAGGGGGCGCTGAAGCTCCCCTGCAGGGCGCCGAGGCCGGTTTCGACCCGGCCACCTTCGCGCACCACTCCGGGAAGCAGCACCCCCTCGCCGACGAAACGGGCCACCCCGGGGTCGGCCGGATGGTGGTAGAGCTGGTGGCCGCCATCCCATTGCAGCAGGGCGCCGTCGCGCATGACGCCGATCTGATCAGCGACGGCGAAGGCTTCCTGTTGGTTGTGGGTGACGAACAGCGCGGTGGCGCCGGAGGCCTTGAGGATATCCCGCACCTCCATGGAGAGGCGTTCGCGCAGGGTGACATCGAGATTGGAGAAGGGCTCGTCCATCAGCAGCAGGCTGGGGCGGGGGGCCAGGGCCCGGGCCAGGGCGACCCGCTGTTGCTGGCCGCCGGAGATTTCGTGGGGAAACTTGCCGTGGGCGCCGGCCAGACCGACCAACTCCAGCATGTCGTTGACCCGAATCACCTTCTCGGCCCGATTCAACTCCCGCAGGCCGAAGGCGACGTTATCAAAAATGCTCAGGTGGGGGAACAGGGCGTAATCCTGAAACACCATGCCAATGGCCCGCTTGGCGGGGGGGAGCAGGTAGCCGGGGCGGCTGACTTCCTGACCACCAAGCAGCACCTGGCCGGCCAGCAGCGGTTCGAAACCGGCGATGCTGCGCAGCACCGTGGTCTTGCCGCAGCCGCTCTCGCCGAGCAGGCAGCCGATCTCACCTTTGGCCAGCTTGAGGGAGAGGCTTTTCACTACCAGGTGCTGGCCGTAGGCCTGGGAGATTCCTTTAAGTTCGAGAACGATTTCGCTCATCTGCTATTCCTTGGGTTGCGGTTTGCAATTTTTAAACCTGTTTTCAACGCAGAGTCGCAGAGAGGGAGAGGCGGAGAGAAAATCCAAACCAAATAGGCGGGTTTCTCTGCGCCCTCTGCGTTCTCTCCGTCTCTGCGTTGAAACCTATTACTTTTCCGTATGCCGCATCAGCAGCACGATCGGTACCAGGCCGGCGAGCAGGATGGTCAGCGCCGGTAGGGCGGCCCGTTCCCATTCCCCCTCCGAGGTCAGCTCGAAAATCTTCACCGCAAAGGTGTCCCAGCCAAAGGGGCGGGTCATCAGGGTGATCGGCATCTCCTTCATCACATCGACGAAGACCAGGGTGGCGGCGGTGAGCACCCCGCCGCGCAGCATTGGCAGATGGATGCGGGCCAACAGCTTGACTCCCCGCAGGCCGAGGAGGCGCGCGGCCTCGTCGATGCTCGGGGTGACCCGGTGCATGGCGCCGTCGATCGGCTTGAAGCCGGCGGCCATGAACCGCACCAGATAGGCGATGAGCATGATGGCCACCGTTCCTTGCAGCATCAGACCCAACTCCAGGCCGAACCAGTTCTTGCCCCAGGCGATCAGGGTGTTGTCGATGGCGGCGATGGGGATGACGATGCCGACGGCGAGCACCGTCCCCGGCAAGGCGTAACCGAGGTTGGCGGTGCGCACCAGAGCGCCGGTCAGGCGGTCGGGGTGGCGGCGTTTGGCGTAGGCGAGCACCAGGGCGATCAGGGTCACCAGCAGCGCGGCGCTCAGCGCCAGACCGAGGGAGCGCATCAGCAGGTCAAGATAGCGGCTGTCGAACTCCCGGTGGAAGCTTTTAAGAGTCCAGGCGGTGAGCTGCAGCAGCGGCACCAGAAAGGCGACGGTCAGCACCCCGAGGGCGTAGGCAAAGGCCCCCCAGCGGGCCGCCCCCCGCAGTTGCAGGCGTTCGCTGCTGGCGCTGAGGCGGGCGGCGGTAAAGCGCTGGCGACGGCGCAGCCACTGCTCGCCGGCGATGATGACAAAGACGATCAGCACCAGGCCGGAGGCGAGCTGGGCGGCCGCGGCCAAAGAGAAGAAGCCGAACCAGGCCTTGTAGATGGCGGTGGTGAAGGTGTCGAAATTGAAGATTGAGACGGCGCCGAAGTCGGCCAGCGCCTCCATGATCACCAGCAGCACTCCGCCGGCGATCCAGGGCCGCGCCATCGGCAGCACCACCAGGAAGAACGCCCGCCAGGGGGAGCAGCCGAGGGATTCGGCTGCCTCCAACATCCGCTTGCCCTGGGTCTGGAAGGCGTTGCGGGTTAAGAGATAGACGTAGGGGTAGAGGGCCAGGGTCATGACCGTCACCACCCCGGGGGTGGAACGGACATCGGGGAACCAGCTGCTGCTGCCGAACCAGGCCCGCAGTGCGCTTTGCACCGGGCCGGCAAAGTCGAGCAGGCCGAGGCTGACGAAGGCCAGCACGTAGGTCGGCACTGCCAGGGGGAGCAGCAACGCCCAGGAAAACAGTTTGCGACCGGGGAAGTCGCAGACCGCGGTCAGCCAGGCCAGGCTGACCCCGAGGATCAGAGTGCCGAGGCTCACCCCGGTGACCAGCCAGAAGGTGTTGAGCAGCAGATCGACCAGCAGGGTGTCGGCGAGGTGCCGCCAGATTTCGGTGGCAGGTGCACGCCAGGAGAGAAAGACCACCGACAGCGGCGCGAGGACCATTGCGGCGACGGCGAGAATCACCAGCCGCCAGCCGCTGTAGAAGTCGCGGCGCAGCAACGCCGAGAAGGCACCGGGTTGCGGTGCCTTCTCGGGAGCGAGGTTGGTTTCGATTGCGGGGAGGGGCATGGAGAACCTTCTTGGGATTTAGGGTTAACTTACCGATATCCCGAGCGGTCCATGAGCTTGATCGCGGCGCCCTGCAGGCTGCCGGCCTGGGTCAGGTTGAAGGGGCTCTTTTTGAATTCCCCCCAGGCGGCCACATCGGCGTGGGCTTTGACCTTGGGGTTGACCGGGTATTCGAGGTTGGCGTCAGCGAAGATATTCTGCGCCTTGTCGGAGGAGAGCCACTCGAGGAATTTGACGGCACCTTCTTTGTTTTTAGCGTGTTTGGTGACCCCGGCGCCGGAAACGTTGACGTGAACGCCGCTCTTCTCCACCTTCTGGTTCGGCCAGTACAGGGCCAGCTTGCCTTTGAGTTCCGGTTTTTCCTGCAGCAGGCGGCCGAAGTAATAGGTGTTGACCACCCCGACATCTCCCTGGCCGGCGGCGATGGATTCCATCACGCCGTTGTCATTGGAGGCCGGCGCGGCGGCCAGGTTGGCGACCCAGGAGCGCACCACCTGCTCGGTTTTGGCTTCGCCGTGCTCGGCGATCATCATCGCCACCAGCGACTGGTTATAGACTTTCTTCGAGGTGCGCAGGATCAGGCGACCCTTCCACTTGGCATCGCCAAGGGCTTCATAGGTCGAGAGCTCTTCCGGCTTGACCCGCTCGGGGCTGTAGACGATGGTGCGGGCCCGCAGCGAGAGGCCGAACCACTGATTGTTGGCATCGCGCAGGAAAGGCGGGACATTCGCCTCCAGATCCTTGGACTGCACCGGTTGCAACAGACCCTCGTTGGCGGCGGCCCAGAGGTTGCCGGCATCGACGGTGATCAACAGGTCGGCCGGGGTGTTGGCCCCTTCGGCCTTGAGCCGCTCGAGCAGCGGGCCTTCCTTGTCGGTGATGAATTTAAAGGGGACGCCGGTCTCCTTGGTGTAGGCGTCGAACAACGGTTTGATCAGTTGTTCGTTGCGGGCCGAGTAGACCACCAGTTCTTTGGCGAAGCTAGCGGTGGTGTTGGCGAAGGTGAAAAGAGCAGCGAGCAGCAGGGGGGCGAAGGCAAATTTTTTCATGGACTCCTCTTTGTTGAAAATGATTTTGATAACTGGTTTCAACTTTATAGAGGAGCGAGGGGTCGGAGTCAAGGGTTTTATCGAGACTGATTCATTGGCTGAAGAGCAGCGACGAGGTGGAAACGGAAAGAGGCGGCCCTTGGGGGGCCGCCTCTGGTCAGGGTAAATTGGGGTCAGCCAGGTTGCTGGATCAGTTCAGTCTCAATAGTGATTTCGACGTCATCTCCGACCACCAAACCGCCGGTTTCCATCGCTTTGTTCCAGGTCAGGCCGAAGTCTTTGCGGTTGATCTTGGTGGTGGCCTGAGCCCCCTTGCGGAGTTGGCCCCAGGGGTCGGTGATGGTCTGGGTTGGGCCGGTGACAAACAGCTCGACCTCTTTGGTGACGCCATGGATGGTCAGATCGCCCAGCACATTGAGCTGGCCGTTGCTGCCTTGTTTGATCGCCTTGGATTTGAAGGTGATGTTGGGGAATTTTTCGACGTCGAGGAAGTCGGGGCTTTTCAGGTGGGCATCGCGTTTTTCGACGTTGGTGTCGATGCTGCGGGCATCGATGGTGACCTCGACGCTGGATTTGCTCGGGTCCTGCTCATCAATGATCACAGTCCCTTGGATTTTGGAAAAATTGCCGCGAACATGGGTGATCACCAGGTGTTGAACCTTGAACTGGGCCAGGGTGTGATCATTGTCGATCTGCCAGGTGGAGGTGGCGGCGAAGGCCGGTTGAACCAGAAGCAGCAGTCCAAGGGCCAGGGTGAGAAGATAATTCATAACCAAGTCTCCTGTTAATATTGAGTAAGGACGTTCAGCGGGGTCAATCCCGTCGCTGTTTCCTAGACAGATTAGCGGGTTTTTCCGTGGTCGCAACTCGCACCCCTTGAATCGCAAGCTTGGAGAGAGGCGACCAAGGGTGCTATGGTGCCGGCTTGGGGCCATCGCGCCCCAGGCAATGAATCTTTCTCCGGCGATGGCGCCGGTTTTTCCCCTTCGAGGTCTGCCCCATGCAGGATGCACCGCACCCTTTCCAGTCGCTCTCCCCCGAATTCGTCATGGATGCGGTGGAAAGCCAGGGCTTTGTCTGCGATTGCCGCAATCTGACCCTCAACAGCTACGAAAACCGGGTCTACCAGGTCGGGGTGGAGGAGGGAACGCCGCTGATTGCCAAGTTCTACCGTCCCGGGCGCTGGAGCGAGGCGCAGATTCTGGAGGAGCACCAGTTCGGTTTCGAGCTGGTCGAACAGGAGTTGCCGGTGGTTGCCCCCTGGCGGAATGGGGCCGGCGAGAGCCTGTTCGCCTTCGGCGAGTTCCGCTTCGCTCTTTATCCCCGCAAGGGTGGCCAGGCCCCCGAACTCGACAATCTCGACAACCTGTTGATTCTCGGCCGGCTGCTCGGGCGGCTGCACGCCATTGGCGCGGTGCAGCCCTTTCGCCATCGCCCCCCTCTCGATGGCCAGAGCTTCGGCCGCCAGAGTGTCGAATTCATCGCCGAACATTTCATTCCGGCCGATTACCGGGCCAACTATCTGGCCCTGAGCGGCGAGCTGGTGCAGGCGGTGGAGGAGCGTTTGGCGCAGGTGGCTGCGCCGCTGATCCGCACCCACGGCGACTGCCACGCCGGCAACATCCTCTGGCGCGACAACGCTCCCCATCTGGTCGACCTGGATGATGCCCGCATGGCTCCGGCGGTGCAGGATCTCTGGATGATGCTCTCCGGCGACCGCCTGCGCCAGCAGCGGCAGCTGGCGGAATTGGTGGAGGGTTATAATGAATTCTACGACTTCCACCCCCGGGAGCTGGCGCTGATCGAACCGCTGCGCTCGCTGCGGATTATGCATTATTGTGCCTGGCTCGGGCGCCGCTGGCAGGACCCGACCTTTCCCCATCATTTCTCCTGGTTCAACACCCCCCGCTACTGGGGCGAGCATATCCTCGAGCTGCGCGAACAGCTGGCTGCTCTCAACGAGCCGCTGCTGCAACTCGACTAACTTATCACTTTGATCCTCTGGCCGATGACGGCCCAGCTTCTAAACGGAAGCTGGGCCGTCGTTTTTTTGGGGGTTGATGGTTGTGGTCGGAGTAATGGCTGTTAAAAGAATTTCATATCTACACTTTTCTCCAGGGAGGGAGAGCATCCATGTTGACCCAGGACGACATCATTTATTTCGTGGTGACCGATCGTTTCTGCAAAGGCCGCCGCAATGGGCAGGAGCTGGACCCGGCTAATCCAAAGGGTTTTCACGGCGGCGATTTCGCCGGGTTGAAAAAGAAAATCCCCTATTTCCAGAAGCTCGGCATCACCGCCATTTGGCTCACCCCGGTCTACCTGAATATCGGCCGCTATTTCGACAGCAGCGGCTATCATGGTTACTGGGCGATGGATTTCGAGCGGGTCGACCCGCGGCTCTCCGGAGTCAGCGCCGGCACCGCCCAGCAAAGCCGGGTTCAGCTGAAAAAACTGGTGAGCGACTTCCACCAGGCCGGGCTCAAAGTGATCCTCGACATGGTGGTCAACCACACCGGCTACCACACCCAGGAATACCTCGAGTACCCCGAGCGGCGATTCGAGGCGCGGCACTTCAATCCGAACCGCGAGGGGGACATGGTCGAGGGATGGCTCTCCGGGCTCCCCGACCTCGACCACGATCAGCCTGAGGTCGGTGACTATTTCGTCCAGAATATCCTCGGCTGGATCGAGGAGACCGGCATTGACGGCATCCGCATGGATACTGTCAAGCATGTGGAGGATGCCTTCTGGTATCTGTTCAAGTCCCAGGTCAAAACCCGCTACCCCCAAATCACCCTGATCGGCGAGGTGCTCGACTACGATCCGGTCTTCATCGGTCGCTACCAGCAGCAGAACGATTTCGACACCCTGTTCGACTTCCCACTCTGTGGCGCCATCAAAGAGACCCTGATCTGGGATGCTCCCATGACCCGGCTCGCCCGGCCCCGGCTGCAATCCGGCGAGGCCAAGGGGATTCTCGATCAGGACAAGCCCTACCGCAACGCCAACCGTCTGGTGACCCTGCTCGACAACCACGACCTCGACCGGCGCATCACCACGGAAATTCTCGACCGGGTCGGCCACTGGGATCGCGACCTGGCCCGGGAAGTCCTCAAACTCTGCTTCACCTTCCTGTTCACCACCCGCGGCATCCCGCAGATCTACTACGGCAGCGAAATCGGCCTGGAGGGCGGGAGCGACCCCGACAACCGCCGCGACATGCCCTGGGGGCTGTTCGGTCCGGATCAGCGGCCGAAGTCGAAGCATTCGTTTGCAAGGGAGGTTTTCGATCACCTCTGCCAACTGATCAGGCTGCGCAAGGCCCATCCGGCGATCTGCTACGGGTATCTCTTCACCCTCTACGTCAATCACTTCCTTTATGCTTACCTGCGGGAATTCCGCGGTGATCTGCTGCTGGTGGTGCTCCACAACGGCCGCCAGGCAATGCCGGCCCCGGTGCGGATTCAACTCGCCGCCAATGACAATATCCCCCCGCGGATCAAAACCCTGCTCGGCGAAGGGCGGATTCTGCAGAGTCAGGTCGAGGCGGTGGCGGATGTTTTGGTGAACAACGGTGGTGTCGATGTTTGGCTGCCCCGCAAAGCGGCGGGGATTTTTTGCTTGGTGCGTTAACAATTTGGCGTTCCAACAATGTTGAACGAGTGGGGGTTAATTTTTTTGAAATGATCTGTCACTGGTTGTACGGGGAAGCGTAGCACCCTTCTATCTGATCGTGATTAATTTGATCGCTTTTGATTGTAATTAAAGACAAGTTCAATGCAAATTCCTCTTGCTTGATTGTCGATTGATTGGTGGTAAGGTTGAATTGTGTTGATCAAGTCAGGTCTTCCACTGTTAATCGGTTGAAAGCGGCTGGTATTAATACTGACAATACGAATAAGTGGCCGAGCTGCAGAGGGATGAAGATTTCATTCGAACAGTTCGGTTTTAACTTTTCTAAGATAAAAAATACCTGAAAGGACTACAAAATGAACACGTTACCTGACGGCGTCATGTCGGATTTCACATCTAAAATCAGGGGCGAGGTTCTTTTGCCCGGTGACCCTTCCTATGATGAGGTTCGCCAGATCTGGAATGCCATGATCGATCGACGTCCGGGCATGATCGTCCGCTGCCGTGGAGTGAGTGACGTGATGCTCTCGGTCAATCTGGCTCGCGACCATAAGCTGCTGCTGGCGGTGCGGGGCGGAGGGCACAATATTGCCGGCAATGCCGTTTGTGATGGTGGTTTGATGATCGACCTGTCGTTGTTAACCTCGGTCCGGATCGATCCGAAAACCCGCCGCGCCTATGTCGAGCCTGGTGCACGGCTTTGCGATTTTGACCACGAAGCCCAAGCCTTCGGCCTTGCCACCCCCTTGGGGATCAACGGCACCACCGGTGTGGCCGGGTTGACTCTGGGTGGCGGTTTTGGCTGGCTCTCGCGCAAGTATGGATTGACTTCGGACAATCTGGTCGCCGCCGACATGGTCACCGCCGACGGCCAGTTGATCCGGGTCAGTGCAACGGAGAATCCAGAACTGTTCTGGGGGGTTTGCGGCGGTGGTGGCAACTTCGGAATCGTGACCCTGTTTGAATTCCAACTGCATCAGGTCGGTCCGGAGATCCTCGCCGGGTTAATGGTCTTCCCTGCCGCCCAGGCGCCCCAGGTGTTAGCCAGTTACCGGGATTTCGTCACCACCATCCCTGACGAGATGAACGTCTGGGTCGTGCTGCGCAAGGCGCCGCCCCTGCCGTTTCTCCCCGAGGCCGTTCACGGCCAGGACGTGGTCGTGCTGGCAATCTTCTATGCGGGAGATGTGCAAACAGGGCAGAAGCTGATTGAACCCCTGCGGGGTTTTGGCCAACCCTATGGCGAACATGTTGGGGCTATGCCCTATACGGCCTGGGAACAAGCCTTTGATCCACTGCTGACGCCAGGATCTCGAAACTATTGGAAATCGCATAACTTTTCAAAAATCAGCGATAAGGCCCTTGAGACCATTATCGACTATGCCGGGAAACTGCCGTCAGACCAGACCGAAATCTTCATCGGTCTGTTGGGTGGCCAGATCAGTCGCAGAGCCGCTGATGCCACCGCTTATGCTCAACGGGAGGCCCAGTTCGTACTCAATGTTCACGCCCGTTGGGAGTCGGCAACGGATGACCAGCGCTGTATCGCCTGGGCCCGTGAATTCTTTGACGCTTCTGCGCCCTTCGCGACCGGAGGGGTTTATATCAACTTCCTGACCGAAGAAGAAGGCAGTCGCATCGCGGCGGCTTATGGCCCCGGGTACCCGCGACTGGTTGCGTTGAAGAAAAAATACGACCCGGAAAATCTGTTCCGCTTAAACCAGAACATCAAGCCGACCGCCTGAGCCTGGATCAAGACCACGCTTTGTCCTAAAGGCGAGACGGTTGAAACAGCAGATCGGTGCAAAGCCGGTCCCGGTTCACGTCCAGTTCGCCACCCCTTGGATCGCTGGTTGCTTCCCCCAAGGCGTCTGTTTCAAATAGAAAGTCATTTTTAACCGGGAACGGCGCGCACCTGCAGTCGGGTCAGGTCGTGCCGTCCTGCCCTTCAACTCAAGGAGAGCACCATGGGATTGTTTGGCAAGATTCTCGAGAAGCTCGGCTTCGGCAGCGCGACTGCGGCCCCCGTTCCCACCCCGTCAGCTGCCGCGACCTCGGCGGCCCCGGCTAAGGTAGCGGCCCCGCCACCTCCCAAGGCTGTTGCTCTGGTCGATGTCGTTGCCCAACTGGAGCAGCGTGCGGCTGCCAACCCGCAGAAGTTGAACTGGCGGACGTCCATCGTCGACCTGCTGAAGCTTCTGGAGATCGACAGCAGCTTCGCGGCCCGCAAAGAGTTAGCGGCGGAGTTGGAGTGTCCGGCCGACTTGATGGCCGATTCGGCCAAGATGAATATGTGGCTGCACAAGACCGTGCTCGCCCGCATCGCTGCCAACGGCGGCAATGTGCCCAAGGACCTTTTGGATTGAGTTGACGGCGAAATCCTCAAATCCCAGGAGAACCTCTATGCAGATTTCAGACATCCTCGCCCAGATGGGCGGGCTCCAGTCGATGGCGCAGGAACTCGGCGTCAGCGAAAGCCAGGCCGAGAGTGGTGCCGCAGCGCTGATCCCGGCGATTCTCGGCGGATTCAAAAAACAGGCGCAGTCCCAGCCTCAGGGGGTTGATGGGCTCGGCGGGCTGCTCGAACAACTGGGCGGTGGCAGTCTGCTCGATAACGTGCTGGCCCCGCAACCGACCAATGTCAGTCGTGGCAATGACGTGCTCGGGCAGATTTTCGGCTCCAAGGATGTGAGCCGGGCGGTGGCGCAAAACGCCTCCGCCCAGTCGGGGCTGGATTCCGGGCTGCTGAAGAAGATGCTGCCGATGCTGGCGATGGCGGTGACAGGTTACATGGCAAAGCAGGGGGGGCAGGCCGCTGCGGTCCAATCTTCTCCGGCGGGCGGCGGGCTTGGCGGTCTGCTCGGCAGCTTGTTTGGCGGTCAGAGCAGCAGTGGCGGCCCGGGATCTTCGGGGCTCGCCTCGATGCTCGATCTGAACGGCGACGGAAACGCTCTTGACGATGTCCTGCGGATGGTTGGCAAGGTGATGCGGTAGCGAGGGGCGCGGGCGGATGGTTTATGAGCGTCCGGCGATGAGTTGGATGGCCCTGATACACCGCCCGATCTCTTCCTGGGTGTTGTAGTAATGCAGCGAAGCCCGCAGTAGCGGCGGATGGGGGTGGCGCTGGGATTGGATCGGATTGGCTGAGAAGGGAACTACCGAGGTGTTGATGCCGCCGGCGGCAAGCTGGCGCTGCAGCTCATCGGCGGAGACCCGTTTGCTGTAAAAGGTGACGATACCGCTCAGCCGCTGCCCGCGGTCGGCGACGGTGATGCCGTCGATGGCGGCCAACTGCCGGCGCAGTTCAGCGGCAAGCTGGCCGATGCGCTCGCTGATCGCTTCGAGCCCCCACTCCAGGGCGTAATCGATGGCGACGCCGAGGGCGAGCTGGCCGGCACAGCTGCGCTCCCAGCACTCGAAGCGTTTGGCGTCGGGGCGCAGCCGGTAGCTTGTGGCGGAGTGCAGTTCGGCGGCGTGGTGATTGAGCTGGTTCGGTTCCAGCTGCTCGATCAGGTTTTGCCGCACATAGAGCAGGCCGGTGCCGCGGGGAGCGCGAAGGAACTTGCGGCCGGTGCCGCAGAGGATATCGCAGCCGATCTGTTCGACATCGACTGTGATCTGACCGAGGGCCTGACAGGCGTCGAGCAGATAGGGAATGCCGGCAGCCTTCGCCACCTTACCGACTGCCGCCGCCGGATTGACCAGCCCGCCGCCAGAGGGGATCTGGGTCAGGCAGATCAGTCTGACCCGCGGATCGATCAGTTGTTCCAGCGCCGCCACGTCAGTCTGGCCGTGTTCGTCGTCCGGCACCCAGACGATCTCAATCCCCTGCCGCTCCGCCTGATGCAGCAGGGCGACCAAGTTGCTGCCGTACTCGGCGCTTCCGGCCAAAATCCGCTCGCCGGGCCGGAAGTTGAAGCTGTAGAAGGCGGCATTCCAGGCCCGGGTGGCGCTGTCGGCAAAGGCGATCTCGGCGGCCGAGCAGTTCAGCAACCGGGCGGCAGCAAGGTAGAAATATTCCAGCTCCCCGCTCCGCCGAGTCATCACCTCGTAGCCCCCCTGCAACTCCTCCTCGCGCAAATAGCCGTAGAGAGCTTCGGCCACCGGGACCGGCGGCAGCGCTGCGCCGGCGTTGTTGAAATGGATCAGCGCCTCGCAGCCGCGGGTTTCCCGCCGGGCCCGTTCGATGTCAAAGGGGGGCATGTCTCAAACCTCCAACGGACCGAACCCATGCGGTTGTTGACCAGGTGGCTTTAGGCACGGGAATGCAACCCGATCATGTTGCCTTCGGTATCGCAGACCAGGGAGATAAAACCATACTCGCCGATCGACATCTTTGCCTGCTGGACTCGGCCACCCGCTTTGACAACCCGGGCTTCCTCGATGGCGCAGTCCTCGCAGCTGAAGTAGATCAGAACGCTGTTGCCCCCCGATGCGACCCCCTCCATCCTCACCAGCGCGCCCGGAGCCCCCATGCTCTCCATATCCATGGGAAAACTCCACATTTCAGGCTCGGGCATCGGCAACTTCTCCAGACTGACCTGGAATACGGTTTCATAGAACTTCTTGGCGCGGTTGCTGTCCTGGACATAAATTTCGAACCAGCCGACCGGATTGTTTTTCATCGTTTTCTCCTTCTCAGTTGTTTTTTCCTTGTTTACGGCAGTCGCTCCCAGATAGTCAGCTGCGAGACCGTATGCTGGAACTTGCGGGCGGTCTCGCGGATCACGAATGCGATATCCCGCGGCTGGCCGAGCAGGCGGAAGTGGGGGGCGAGTAGCTCCTGCAGCCCTTCCAGGGTGGTGAAGGGCTCCCCGGCGCGGCGGATGCCACCGACCCACTTCTCCTTCTTGGTGAACTCCTCAAGCCAGGTGTAGGGGGAGACGATCACCAGCAGTCCGCCGGGGTTGAGGCGCTGGTGGATGCTGCCGAGGAAGCGGGCCGGATCGTAGAGCCGGTCGATGAGGTTGGCGGCCAGCACCAGATCGTAATGGTCGAACTGGGGCTTGAGGTTGTGGGCATCACCCTGGAAGAATTCGATCTTGCCGCCGATCTCTTCGAGCCCGAAGTCCCTCAGCCGCTGCTCGTGGAAGCTGACGATTTCCCCCTCTTCGGGGAGCTGGTAGTGGATGATTCCCTTTTCCTGCAGCTGGTGGGCGATGCGGATGAAGCGGGCGGAAAAGTCGATTGCGGAGACGCAATCGAACTCTTTCGCCAGTTCGAAACTGGCACGGCCGACGGCACAGCCGAGATCGAGGGCGCGTATTTTCGACCGATCACCCATCGCCTCGAGGCAGATTTGCGCCAACCGGGCCTGGAAGTTCTTCACCCCGAACTTGTCCGGGCCGAAGTGGGCATCGCAGTACTGGGCCACGGCCCCGTCGGTTTCGTACATCGCTTCGGGTTCCTCCAGTTCCTGCTCGGCGGCAACATAGCGGAACCCGGCGTGCTGGAAAAAGTGGCGGCGGAAGGCGTAGCGGCAATCGCGGGTCGCCTCGTTGCCGGTGGAAATCCAGGAGCCTCCCTTGATCAGGTTGTGCTGGGTGTCGAAGGTCGGGGTGGAGAAGTCGTCGTAGTGGGGGTGGACCTCAAAGCCGTCAAAACCGCTGATCGGCGTTTCCGTCCACTGCCAGACGTTGCCGATAACATCAAAAAACTCGCCGAAACCGAAGCGGGTTACCGGGCAGGCTGAGGCCCAGTGCTCGAGGTTGATGTTCCCTGGCGCCCGCTCCCAGTCCGGCTGGTCGGGGATCTGCTGCAGGTCGCGCAGCCGGTACCACTCATCCTCGGTCGGCAGACGGATCGGCCGGTCGGCCACTTTCCCTTTCCAATTGCAGAAAGCCTTGGCTTCCAGATAGTTGATCTCCACCGGCCAGTCCCAGGGCATGGCAATCTCCCGGGCCATGGTGCGCAGGCGGTAGCTGTCGCCGTCCTGGATCCAGAACAGCGGCTGCTGCGCCTTGGAAAAACCCAGCCAGCGCTCCCCTTCCTCGGTCCAGAAACCGGGGGTGCGGTAGCCGCCCGCGGCGACGAACTCCCGGTATTCCCCATTGGAAACCAGGTACTTGCTGGCCTCGAAATCCTCGACCTCGAAGCTGTGGCGGCCGAACTCGTTATCCCAGCCGTAGAGGCGATGGTCCTTGGCTTTGCCGATGCGCACCTTGCCCCCTGGCACTGGCAGCAGGGCATTCTGCGGCGCCGGCCCGGTTTCGCTGCAGATCTCCCAGAGCGGCAGTGGCCGGACCTGGTCGAGGGGGAGGCGGCGGATGATCACCGAGGAGGTTTCCAGGTGGATGCGTGAGTGCTCGATCCCCATCAGAATCGCCCACCAGGGGTGGTTCCAGTCGATGGGGAGGCTCAAGGGGAGGGTCTTGATCAGGCCGTCGACCAGGGCGCGCACCTGGTCGCGGTAGGTCTTGACCTCGGCGACGGTGGGCCAGTCGTAGTTGGCCTCGTCCAGATCGTCCCAGGACATCTCGTCGACGCCGACGGCGAACATCGCCTCGTAGTGGGGGTTGATCCGTTCGCTGATGAGCTTGGCGATGATCAGCTTGTTGATATAGAAGGTGGCGGTGTGGCCGAGATAGAAGATCAGCGGATGGCGCAGCGGCTCGGGGCGCAGGTAGAAGGCTGCGTCACTGGCCAGGGTCTCGTAGAGCTGCTCGTCGAGGCTGTAGGATTGGTGGAAGTAGTCGCGGATTTCGGCCCGCTTCTGCTCAAGAGTGCCGCTGTTAAGGATGATGGTGCGGGTATTGCGCAGGTCCATGCTCTCCTCCCGAAATGCTGCAGTTGGCGAGAGTCCATTATACCAGCAGGGGGCGGAAGGTGAACGCTCCCGGAATGAAAACAGGCCATCGGATCTGCAGATCGCGATGGCCCAGGAATGTTTTTGTCGAAAAGGGTTCGGTTGCTGCGGTCTAAAGAATCAGCATCTGCTTCTCGGCATAAATCACCGCAAAAATTTTCGCCGGTTCCTTGCCGTGGCAGGAAATCACATGGGGGAGATTGGAATCGTAATAGATCGAGTCGCCCGGGTTGAGAATGTCGGTGTGATCGGCCAGCCGGACTTCCACCTGGCCTTCCAGCACGAAAATAATCTCTTCGCCTTCATGCTGGTTGGGCTCCACCGGGGAGGCGTCCGCCGGCGTCAGGGTTACCAGGAAAGGTTCCATGTGCCGGTTTTGCTTCTGGTGGCCGAGGGATTTGTAGCTATAGGCTCCCGGCTTGCCGGCGGTGGAGCTGAAGCGGGAGACGGTATTTTGGTCACCACTGCGGACGATGCAAAAGGGTGCGTCGGCGCTGTCGCCAAAAATATCCCCCACCGGCACCTGAAAAATCTTGGCCAGAACGATAATTGTTCCCAGGGGTGGTGAAATCGAATGGTCTTCGATACCGGTGATGGTGGCTCCCGATAACCCCGATTTCAGTGAAACCTCGGCCACCGACAGCTCTCTTTTGAGCCTGAGTTTTTTGATTCGATCTCCGATCTTGATGCTTACATCCGCCATCGGCAATCTCCTTTGGATAAATCCAGCTCCAACCCACAATGGAATGCAATAGATAAGCCTGCATCAATTTACGTCAGAAACCGGCAACAAGTAAAGGTTCTTTCCCTGGTTACGGGTTGAGATCTCTCCCGGCTTCCCCGCTCTGCGCCGCTTCCCAACCCAGCAAGGCCTGCTTGCGCAAGGATCCCCAACGGTATTCACCCAGCACCCCGCTGGCGCGGATCACCCGGTGGCAGGGGATCAGGTAGGCGATCGGGTTCCGGCCGACGGCGCTGCCGACGGCCCGGGCGGCCCTGGGGGCGCCGATGCGCGCGGCCAGGTCGCCATAGGTGGTCGCGGTCCCCGCCGGGAGTCGCAGCAGCGCTTCCCAGACTCGAAGCTGGAAGTTGGTCCCCTGCACCAGCAGATGCAAAGGGGCCGGCTGCAACTCGGGGTCGTTGGGGAAAATTTGCGCAACCAGCGCCGCCGTTGCGGCTGAGTCGGGTTCGATGCTGGCGCCAAGCCAGCGCTGGCGCAACTCCACCAGGGCGGCCTCGGTCTCGGTGGGGTTGTGGAAACTGAGGGCGCAGATCCCCCGGGACGTGGTCGCAAGCAGACAGTCACCAAAAGGGGTGGGATGGATGCCGTAGCCGATACGCAGTCCGGCGCCGCGGCTTTGCAACTCGCCCGGGGTGACAGCGTGCAGACTCACGGTCAAATCGTGCAGTCTGCCACCGCCGGAGAGGCCGGAGGCGAAGGCGGCATCGAGGACGCTGTGGGAGTTTTGCAGCAGGGTCCGGGCGTATTCGGCGGTGAGATATTGTAGGAACCGTTTCGGGCTGACACCGGCCCAGCGGCTGAACAGGCGCTGGAAGTGGTGTTCGCTGAGGCCGAGTTGAGCCGCCACCTCGGCCAGTCTCGGTTGCTGGCGAAAGTGTGCGGTCAGGTAGCCAAGGGCCTGCTCGATCCGCTGATAGTCGTTGGGCATGGCGGGTTCTCCCTGGGAATGGGCTATGGACCTATCATGCCGGGCTCTTCGCCAGGGTTCAACCCGATTCTTGTGGCGATGGTTGGTTGACTGTTTCCAATGTTCTGGTTATGCTCTTCCGCATCCGTTGGTGGTCGCCAGGGTAAAAATTAACTGCCGTTGCAAGTTGTGGAGTCGATGGGTATACTTTCGCTCTAATAAATTGATGTATGGCATGTTTTGGATGGGCCGCAATTTGGCCCTATTGGGTTGACAGGAGGATTTTGTGCAGCTTCGTGCTGTTTTTTTTATTGGATTGATGTTGCTGGCAGCGCTGCTGCCGGTGGGGGGATTCGCCGCGACCATGACGGCGGCTCATCTGGCCGCGATCGAACTCGCCCGCAACGGTGATTATTCCACCGCCTTGCGGCAGTTGGATGAATTGCGCCGGCAACAGCCGGAGAACCGGACCTTGGCTTTTGATCAGATCGTGGTCTATGCCTGGGCCGAGCGGGATGCCGATGTGGTCGGGCTGGCCCAGCGCACCCCCCTTGACCAGGCCCCGGACTATGTCCTGGCGACGGTGGCCAAGGCCTATCGCAACCAGAAGTTTTTCCCCGAATCGGTGGCCCTCTATCGTTTGGCATTAGAGCGCAATCCCGGTCAGCTGCAGTCGCGCATCGGGCTGGCCTATGCCCTGGCCGAGTCCGGCGAGATTGAGGCGGCCAATCGGGATGCCGCAGCGCTGCGGGCGGAGCGGCCCCAGGATGTCGATGTCCTGATGCTCTCCGGTTATGTGCTCGATCGCAGCCGCCGCCATGTTGAAGCGATCGATGCCTATCAGCGGGTGCTCGACCTGGAACCGGGGCACAAGGGGGCCCGTTACAACTACCTGCTGCTGCTCAATGGCGTGGGGGCATCGCATCTGGCGCTCGATCAGGCCAGCACCGCCCCCGGGGTCTTGGGTCAAACCGAATGGAGGCGTTTGCAAGGGAGCCAGGCTGGCCACACCGTACGCTGGGGAGAGTTGCCGCCCCGTCCGGTCGAGGCCCGCTTCGCCGAAACCGATCAAGCCCGGGGGCTGATCGCCCGTAACCTGCACGGCCTCAATCCTGAGCTGGGGGAGGATCGCCCGTTTATTCATCAGGCCCGCTTTGATCGCCTGGTCGCCTTGCGCGACCGGGTCCATATGACCGGCGCGGTGGAGGAATACGAGTCGCTGCGCGCTGCCGGGGTGGCACTGCCGACCTACGCCCTGTCAGCGGCTGCCGATGCCTACCTCTACCTGGAACAGCCCGAGCAGGCCCGGGCCCTTTACGCCCAGGTGCTGCAAGCGACCCCCCTGGATGTCAACGCCCGCCTCGGCCTGTATTATGCCCTGCTCGAAATGGAGGACTTTCCCGCCGCTCTCGGAGTTGTCGATGGCTTGAACGCCGACGAGGCGGCATGGCATCATCCTGGGGGGAGCAAAGGCGCCAAGCGCAATCCGAACAAACTTGACGCCGAGATTGCCGCCGCCCTCGGGCAATCCTTCGCAGGTAACCTGAGCGAGGCCCAGAGCCGCTTCGAGCAGATGCGTCATCTGGCTCCGCAAAACCCTGATCTTCGCCACGAACTGGCCGGGGTCTATGCCGCCAGGGGCTGGCCACGGCGTGCACTCGAGGCCTATCGCCTGGGGCTGACCGTCGAGCCGGAACACCGGGGGATGCAGACCGGTCTGGCCGCCACCCAACTGCGACTCAATGAATTCGAAACCGCCGAGGCGTCGATCTTCCAACTCGCCCATCGCTACCCTGAAGTCAAACCGGTGCAGCGTCTGCAGCGCAGCTGGAAATACCACAATTTGCGGGAACTGCGGGTCGAAACCTCCTACGGCCGCTCCGGCGGCAGCGCGATCGCCAGCCGGGATCTGAACCTGCAAAGCACCCTTTTCTCCAGCCCGATCCGCTACAATTACCGCGGTTTCGTCAGCGCCGGCTGGAACAAGGGAGAGTTTCCCGAAGGCGATGGCATTGTCCACCGCTATGGCCTCGGGGTCGACTACCGCCAGCGGGATTTCGAAGGGGAGGCGGCGCTGACCCTGACCAATGCCGCCGACACCAATCCGGGGCTGCGACTGGGGGGGACCTGGTTTGCCGACGACCACTGGGCCTTCCCCGGCGAATTCGAAATTCTCAGCCGCGACACCCCGACCCGGGCGTTGCGGGCCGGCATCCAGGCCGATTCTCTGCGGCTGGGGGCCCGCTATCGCTGGAGCGAGCTGCGCCAGGCCAGCGGCAACCTACAGGCGATGTCCTTCAGCGACGGCAATCTGCGCACCAGCATCAGTGGTTTGCTGCGGCAACGGCTGCTGACCCGCGCCCATCGCTGGCACGACCTCGAACTCGGTCTCTATGCCTCGACCAATACCAGCAGCGATGGCCCCTACTACAGCCCTTCCGAGGATGCTTCCGCCGAGCTGACCCTCGACAACACCTGGCGCCCCTGGCGGCGCTACACCCGCTCTTTCCGTCACCGTCTGGCGCTGACAGCCGGCGGATACTGGCAGAATGGCCACGGGGTCAAGCCGGTCGGGGCCGCGCTCTATGAGCACCTGTGGCAGAATGACGAGCACTTCGAGCTGGTCTACGGCGCCGCTCTGACCCGCCGGGTCTACGACGGCGACGGTGAAAACGGCAGTGCCTATTACCTGCGCCTGAACTGGAGACTTTGATCGATGTTGCGGATATTATTGTTGATTCTGGTGCTGTCCAGCGCCACTGCTCCTGCCTGGGCGACCGAACTGATCGCCTTGAGTTACCACCAGGTCCAGCGGGTCCACAATGACCCGGAAGGGATGGCGGTGACCCATGACCGCCTGATCGGCCAGTTCAGCTGGCTGCGGGAGCATGGCTATCAACCGGTCAGCATCGAGGATCTGCTGGCCGCCCGTGAGGGGCGCAAAACCCTGCCGGAGAAGCCGGTGCTGCTGAGTTTCGACGATGGCTACCGCAGCTTCTATACCAGTGTCTTTCCGCTGCTCAAGGCCTTCAACTACCCGGCGGTGCTGGCCCTGGTCGGCAGCTGGCTCGATGCTCCGGCGGATTCGATGGTCAGCTATGGTGACGAGCAGGTGCCGCGGGAGCATTTTCTCGACTGGCAGCAGTTGCGGGAGTTGGCCGCTTCGGGGCTGGTGGAAATCGCCTCCCACAGCTACGCCCTGCATCAAGGGGTCGTGGCCAATCCCCAGGGAAATTCGAAACCGGCCATGACCGCCCGGATTTTCGATGCCGCCAGTGGCCGCTATGAGGACGAGGCCGCCTATCGGCAGCGGCTGCGCAGCGATTTTGCCGCCAATAGCGAGCTGATCAAGCGTCAACTCGGGCAGGCGCCGCGGGTCATGGTCTGGCCCTATGGCGAATACAACGGTGTGGCCCTGGAACTGGCCCGGGAGGCGGGGATGAACATGACCCTGACCCTGGATGGGACCGTCAAGGATGCCAAGGATTTGACGGCTATCGGCCGGGTACTGATCCTGGGCAATCCCAATCTGGCCGATTTTGCCTGGCAGATGCGGCATCTCACCCCGCCGCTGCCGAAACCGAAGCGGGTGCTGCATGTCGATCTCGACTATGTCTATGACGCCGATCCGCAGCAGCAGGAGCGCAACCTCGGTCGCCTGCTCGACCGGGTGCAGACCCTGGGGGTCAACACCGTCTATCTGCAGGCCTTTGCCGACCCCGATGGCGACGGCGTGGCTCAACAGCTCTATTTCCCCAACCGGCATCTGCCGATGCGGGCCGATCTGTTCAACCGCGCCGCTTGGCAGTTGCGGACCCGCACCGGAGTCGAAGTCTTTGCCTGGATGCCGGTCCTCGCCTTTGACCTGGGCAGCCCCGATGAGCTGGTGCAGGCGCTGCAGTCCGATGGCAGCAGCGCGCCGAGCCCGGGCAGCTACCGCCGGCTCTCCCCCTTTTCGCCCAATGCACGGCAACTGGTCGAGGAGATTTATGCCGACCTGGCCGCCCATGCCGTTTTCGCCGGGTTACTGTTCCACGATGATGCTCTGCTCAACGATTTCGAAGATTCCAGTCCGGCTGCCCGTGCTGCCTACCGGGCCGCAGGACTGCCCGATGACCTTGGCCTGTTGCGCAGCGATCCGGCTTTGCAGGCCCGCTGGACCCGGTTGAAAACCGAGACTCTGCTCGATTTCACCGATCGCCTGACTGCGGTGGCACGGCAATATCGCTTGCCGCTGAAAACCGCGCGCAATCTTTACGCCCGCCCGGTACTGCAGCCGGCCAGCGAAGCCTGGTACGCCCAGAATCTGGCTGATTTTGTGGCTCGCTATGATCAGGTGGCAGTGATGGCCATGCCCTACATGGAGGGAGCGGCCGACCCCGAGCTTTGGTTGGAGCAGCTGGTGCGCCAGGCCAATCTGGTTCCGGGAGCATTGGAAAAAATGGTTTTCGAGCTGCAGAGTGTCGATTGGAACAAGCAAAACGCGCCGATTCCGGCCGCCACCCTGGTACGCCAACTGCAGCGGCTGCAACTGGCCGGGGTCAAGCATTTTGGCTATTACCCGGACAATTTTCTCACTGATCAGCCACCGGCGGCGATTCTGCGCGGCGAGCTGTCGTTGCAATCCTATCCCTACAGGCCATGAGTATGATGCCTCACTACGATAGTCTGATCGAGCCGATGCTCAACTTTTTGTTCTACTATCCGCTGTTCATGGCCTATCTGTGGATGGTCGGGGCGCTCTATTACTATTACCGATTCGAGTGGCGCAAGGGCGGAGTGGCGGAGGTGCCCGAGCTTTCCAGCTATCCAGCGGTCACCATTGTCGTTCCCTGTCATAACGAGGCCGCCAACGTCAACGATACCATCGCCGCCGTGATGGCTCAGAAGTATCCCAACTTCGAGGTGATCGCGATCAACGACGCCAGCACCGACACCACCGGGGCGGATCTCGATGCCCTGGCCGAGCTTTATCCCCGGTTGCGGGTGCTGCATTTCCCGGTCAACCAGGGCAAGGCGATGGGGCTGCGGATGGCGGCTCTGGCCTCACCCAACGAGTTTCTGATCTGCATCGATGGCGACGCCATGCTCGACCCTTACGCCACTACCTGGATCATGCATCATTTTATCACCGGGGCCCGGGTCGGAGCCGTCACCGGCAATCCCCGCATCCGCACCCGCTCGACCCTGCTCGGTAAGATCCAGGTGGGGGAGTTTTCCGCCATCATCGGTATGATCAAACGCGCCCAGCGGGTTTATGGCCGGGTCTTTACCGTCTCCGGGGTGGTTTCGGCCTTCCGTAAGTCGGCCCTGCATCAGGTTGGCTACTGGAATGTCGACATGGTGACCGAGGATATCGACGTCAGCTGGCGGCTGCAGCTCAGCCATTGGGACATCCGTTACGAGCCCAACGCTCTATGCTGGATCCTGATGCCGGAAACCTTCAGGGGGCTATGGAAACAGCGGCTGCGCTGGGCGCAAGGAGGGGCGGAAACGGCGCTGCGCTACCTGCGGGCGATGTGGCGCTGGAAATCCCGGCGGATGTGGCCGGTGCTGCTCGAGTTCTGTGTCAGTGTGCTCTGGAGCTATACCATGCTGGTGGTGGCGGTGCTCTGGACCATCGGCATGTTCTGGTCCCTGCCCGAATACCTGCAGGTGCCATCGATGATCCCCGGTTGGCCGGGGGCGGTGCTCGGAATGACCTGCCTGCTGCAGTTTGCCATCAGCCTGAAAATCGATGGTCGTTATGAGCGCGGCCTCGGCAAAGGCTATTACTGGATGGTCTGGTATCCGCTGTTTTTCTGGATGATCAACCTCTGCACCTCCATCGTTGCCCTGCCCAAGGCCCTGCTCAAACGGCGCGGAACCCGGGCCATCTGGGTCAGTCCGGACCGCGGGGTGGCCGAACACGCCCGGGGAGGTCTCTGATGAGCAAACTGGTGATCAACAATCCCGGTGGCGCCCACTGGATGCAGCGACTGTCCCAGCGGGGGCTGACCTTTATCTTCTGGGTGGTCTTCGGACTGCTGTTCCGGCCGATTCTGACCCTGCTCGCCTGGTTGCTGGGGGGGCACTTTTTCTCCGAAGCGATGGTCGAAAATCATGGATATTTGTTGTTGCTGGACAAGCTCTGGTTTTACCTGCTGGTGATCGTCGTGATTTCCGCCCTGCTGATCGGTTGGGCCAGCTACAATCTGCTGCGCTTTCGCAACAACGAGCGTCGCAATCGGCAACCTGATCCGGTCGATGTCACCGCCCAGGCCGCTCTTTATGGACTCGATCAACTCCAGGTCAGTCAACTGCAGCAGCAGCGGCGGATGGTGGTTGAGATCGATGATCAGGGCCGGCCGCTCCTAGCTCCCACTTAAACAAGTTCTTGGTCATAATTACCCGCCCGGTCGCCAACTTTTTTGATGGCGACCGGGCTTTTTTGTGCCCGGTCCCGCGGCAGGCTTGCCTTTGATTGGGGTCCTGTTAGGTTTTCCTCAGGGTGGTCAGCGAAGTTGTTCTGACAGGCAAGCCGCTGAAGGGGGCATTGTGGAGAACTATCGGATCTCTGTCTCGGAGCTTTTTACCCAGTTGCAAAGCGATCCCTCCGGGTTGGCGCCGGCCGAGGCCGACCGCCGGCTGGCACATTACGGTCCGAATGAGTTGACTACCATCACCCAGATTCATCCCTTGCGAATTTTTCTCAATCAATTCAAAAGCTTTATCATCTATATCCTGCTGTTCGCGGTGGCTGCGTCGCTGCTGATCGGCGAATATGTCGATACCCTGATCATTCTCGTCATTCTGTTGGCCAACGCCGCTATCGGTTTCTACCAGGAACTGGGGGCCAAGCGCTCCCTGGAGGCGTTGAAAAATATCGCCACCCTGCAGGCCAGGGTCATTCGCGCTGGAGAGCTGTTACTGCTGCCGGCTCGGGAACTGGTGGTCGGCGACCTGATCGAGGTGACTGCCGGCGACCGGGTCCCGGCCGATGTCCGTATCGTCGAGGCGGTGCGGCTGCAGGCCGAAGAGGCGGCGCTGACCGGTGAGAGTCTGCCAGTGGAGAAGCACGCCGAAACCATCGCCAGCGAGGTGACGCTGGGAGACCGGCGCAATCTGCTCTTTTCCGCCACCACCGTGGTGGCCGGGCATGGCCGGGCGCTGGTGGTCGCCACCGGGATGCAGACCGAACTGGGGAAAATCGCCACCCTGACCCAGCAGGCGGAGCCGGAACCGACCCCTCTGCAACGGCGGCTCGACGAGTTCGGCAAAAAGCTTGGTTATGCGATCATTGTCATCTGTCTACTGGTGTTCGCCCTCTGTTTTGCCAAGGAGTACGCTGCCGGAAGTCTCTCCCCCCAATCGTTGATCGCTTTTGCCTTCATCGCCATCAGCCTGGCGGTGGCCGCGGTACCGACCGCTCTGCCGGCGGTGGTCACCATCGCCCTCAGCATCGGGGTCAAGCGGCTGTTGGCCAAGCAGGCCCTGGTGCGCAATCTGGCTGCGGTGGAGACCTTGGGGAGTTGCGATGTCATCTGCACCGACAAGACCGGTACCCTGACCGAAAACCAGATGACGGTCTGCCGCGCCTGGAGCCTAGATGGCGAGACACGACTCGAAGGCAGCGGCTACGCCCCGGTGGGAGAGGTTCACGGGGACTGCGACCCGGCGGTGTTTGTCTGCGCTCTGCTCTGCAATAACGCGTCGCTGATTGAGGAGCAGGGGGAGTGGCGGATGGTCGGCAATCCGACCGAGGCCGCTCTGCTGACCAGCGCTGCCAAGGCCGGAGTGAAGGTCGCCTTTCAGCGCTGCGACGAACTCCCTTTCGATTCGGCCCGGAAGTTGATGAGCGTCCGAGGGGAACTGGCTGGGAAGGAAATGATTTTCGCCAAGGGGGCTCTCGATCAGCTGCTGGAGCGATGTTCCATGGTTCTGATCAAGGGGAAGGAATGTTCTTTGACCGCCGAGCATCGACGGGTGATTGAAGAGCAGAACGCCCGCTATGCCGCCGGGGCGCTGCGGGTGCTGGCCTTGGCCCGCAGGCACATTCCGGTCGATGCCCCTTTCAGCGAATCGGAGCTGACCTTTGTCGGTCTGCAGGCGATGCGCGATCCGCCCCGCCCCGATGTGATCGAGGCTCTGGCCACCACCCGGCGGGCCGGTATCCGGGTGATCATGGTTACCGGCGATTTTGGCGAAACCGCCAAGGCGATCGGCCGGGAGATCGGCATCGAAGGCGGGGCGCTCAGCGGCGCTGAGCTTGAAAAACTGGATGCTGCCGGCCTGGCCCGGGCGCTGCAGCAGCAGACCAACATCTTTTCCCGGGTCTCACCAGAGCACAAGTTGCGTATCGTCGCCGCGCTGCAGCAGCTCGGTCATACCGTGGCCATGACCGGCGACGGGGTCAATGATGCGCCGGCGCTGAAAAAAGCCGATATCGGCGTCGCTGTCGGCAGTGGCACCGAGGTGGCCAAGGATGCCGCCGATTTCGTGCTGCTCGATGACAGTTTCAGTCATATCGTCAATGCCATCGAAGAGGGGCGGGGGATTTACGACAACATCCAGAAGTCGATCATGCTGCTGCTTTCCGGGAATCTGGGAGAGGTGCTGATCATCTTCCTGGCGGTGATGTTCGGCATGAACCTGCCCCTCACCGCCATCCTGCTGCTCTGGATCAACCTGGTGACCGACGGCGCCCCGGCCCTGGCCTACAGCGTCGATCCCTACGGCCATGGGCTGATGCTACGGCCGCCCAAGCCCCGCTCCGAGGGGATTCTTCCCGGTTCCAAACTGCTCCTGCTGGCGGTGCTGGGGAGTGTCGGCACCGCCATCGCCCTGGTGCTGTTCTCCCGTTACGGCGGCGCCTCCGAAAACCCCGCCGACCTCCCCCGCGCCCAGACCCTGGTGTTCAACTTCGTGGTGCTCTACGAAGTGGTGCTGAGCTTTGTCATCCGCATCGGCTACCGGGTCCCCCTGTTCAGCAACCCCTGGGTCTGGGCTGCCGCCGCTCTGGCCATTGCCCTGCAGGCCCTGTTGATGTACACCCCCTTGGCCGCAGTCTTCAGGATCGTCCCCCTCGGGCCGCAGGATCTGGGACCATTGCTGTTCGGAGGGGGGCTGTTTGCCCTGGCCGCCCTGGTTTATCAGCAGCTCAGCGGATCGGTGGCCGGCAAGCCGAGGCGGTCTTGAGTGGGCCGATGGGCCGGGGGCTGCGACTGTCCAGGATTTATCGGTCGTTGCTATTGAATCCTTGTGTCGATTAAGGAATTGATATAAGTTTTCTCAAATGCCTAACAGGGAGGGGTTGTCATGCACTACTCAAAAATATTTGGTTTAGGGTTGGTCTTGGTGATGTTGCTGGGCGAATTAGGGGCTGCGTCTGTTGTTTTGGGAGCTCCCGTCGGCGGTTTTCAGGGAATTCCCAAACCCTACGCCACCATGACAGCAGCCGACTGCAACCTTTGTCACGCCAATCCGGCGGTGGTCAAGCCCGACTATCTACCCGACCGCCACCATCAACTGCTCGGCAAACCGATTCCGCCCGGCAGCGAGGCTCCCTTTGCCGGCATTGCGACCGATTACCAATGCCTCTCCTGTCACAACCTGAGCGGTTCGCCTGGGGACCCCTTTTATGATTTCGGCGAGTTCCGGGATTGCACCAAGTGCCATATCTCCAAGCCGGGAGCGATCCGCACCGCCCATCATCGCGCCGCCATCTCCTCCGCAGGCGATTGCACCTTCTGCCACAAGGTTCCGGCCTTCGCCCAGGACCGCCCGATGCAGGCCGCCTGCCGGGATTGCCACGGCCGCAGCATGCACGACAACGGCGGTCCGATTCAGGATTTCGGTGCCTGCGTCTCCTGCCACAAAAACGCCGCCAACACCGCCGGCTACCCGCCCCCCTTCCATGCCGCCCCCGGAGAGGCGGTGGGCTATACCGTCATTCCAAAAGGACAGGTCAGCCCTGGCGGGCCGGTCTACCTGGCCGGCAAGGGAACCTTTGCGGTGTTCTGGAGCCAGTACACCAGAAATGGTGACGAGGACTTTATGGAGGACAACTACTCCGACATAGAGCCCAATGGCGAAGACATGAATGACGAGGGGGGCTTCAAATGGAGAACGCCGAAGCTCCAATTCAATTTGAAGCAGATCAGCAGCGGCGGCACACTCTACAGTGTCCCGAGTTTCGACGGCCTGCCGACCACCGGGGCCGGCCTGCCGGTGGTGCAGGTCAGCGTGCCACAGCCCAACGCCACGGTCTCCGGCAGCATCGATATTCGCGCCACGGTCAGCGATAACATCCGGGTACACCGGGTCTATTACTGGGTCGATCAGGGGACGCGGGTGCAGATGAGCGGGCCGGACGAAACCGCCTCGGGGACCTGGAGTGCCAAATGGGATACCCGGTTCATTCCTTTCAAGGGCCAGAACGTTGCCAACCCTAATGGATTGCACAGCCTCACCATTCAGGCCGAAGACAATCAGGGCTTTTTGACCACCAAAGTGATTCCGCTCACGGTCAACAACGCCACTGGAGGCGTCCCCTCGAGCAGCAACCTGGCCCTCGGTAAGGCCTCTCTGGCCTCGCGGCAAGAGTCGGGATATGACGCCGCCAAGGCGGTCGATGGCAGCAGCAGCAGCCGCTGGTGGGTCAGATCGACCTCGACCCAATGGCTGCGAGTTGACCTCATGGGGAGCTATAACCTGAACAAGGTGGTGATCAACTGGCACAGCGACTATGCCCGGTCCTACCTGGTACAGGTCTCCAGCGACGGCAGCAATTGGACCACGGTCAAGGATGTCACCAGCGGTCGGGGCGGTCGGGAAGAGGTGACGTTCTCCAGTCGCAACGGTCGCTACCTGCGGATCGAATGCCGCAGCGCAAGCTCCAGCAATGGCTATGCGATCAACGAGCTGGAGGTTTATCAGCAATAAGCCCAGCCGCCGTCAGGTGAAAGACAGATACAGCAAGGGGCGACTTGAATTCAGGTCGCCCCTTGCTGTTGTCACTGACGGCTTCGGGTATTAAATGTGGCCGGGCTTGACAGTTTTGCTGCGGGGAGCTTAGAAGTGCGGCATAATCTTGTGGATGAATTGGTGGTGGCCGCTTCCGGTCCCGCTTGGATTATTCAAGGAGTGTTTATGCAGATGTTCGTGCTGATTGGCAGCCTCAACGCCCTGCTCGGAGTCGGGCTCGGCGCCTTCGGGGCCCATGGTCTGAAAAGCCGGGTTTCCCCGGAAATGCTCACCGTCTGGCAAACGGCGGTGCAGTACCATCTGGTCCACGCCCTCGGTCTGCTGTTGATTGGGATTCTGGCCCATCTGCTGCCGGAATCGCCGCAGGTGCGCCAGGCCGGCTGGGCGCTGTTGGTTGGGGTGGTGCTCTTCTCCGGCAGTCTTTACCTGATGGTGCTGACCGGGGTGCGGATGTTGGGCGCTATAACCCCCTTGGGAGGGCTGGCGTTTCTCGGCGGTTGGGCCCTGTTGGCACTGGCGGTCTGGGGCGCCAAAGGCTGATTTGATCGATTGTCGGATAAATAATTTTTGGGGGATGGAATGAAGAACCTTGGGCTTGCCCTGTTGTTATCGATGCTGTTGACCGGTTGTGCGGTCAATCCGGTGACCGGGAAAAGTGAGTTGCGGCTGGTGCCGGAGTCGACCGAACTGAACCTGGGCGCCGAGCAGTATGCGCCGAGCCGCCAATCGCAAGGGGGGGATTATACCGCCCGGCCCGAGGTGACGGCCTATGTACGCGGGATCGGCAACCGCCTGGCGGCGGTCAGTGATCGCGGACTCCCCTACGAGTTCAGCGTCATCAATGATTCCACCCCCAACGCCTGGGCGCTCCCTGGTGGCAAAATCGCCATCAACCGCGGCCTGCTCACCGAACTGGGGAGTGAGGCCGAGCTGGCCGCGGTGCTGGGGCATGAAATCGTTCACGCCGCCGCCCGCCATGGCGCCCAGGGGATGGAGCGGGGCATTCTGCTGCAGGGGGCGGTGATGGCCGCCGGTGTCGCCGCCAGTGGTACCGATTATGCCGATCTGGCCGCTGGCGGCGCCGGTCTGGCTGCCGGGCTGGTGGGGCAGAAGTACGGCCGGGACGCCGAGCGGGAATCGGACTACTACGGCATGCAGTACATGTCCCGGGCCGGTTACGACCCGCGGGCCGCGGTGCAGTTGCAGCAAACCTTCGTCCGGCTCTCCGAGGGGAAACAAAGCGACTGGCTCTCCGGGCTCTTTTCCAGCCATCCCCCCTCCCAGGAGCGGGTCGAGGCCAACCGGCAGACGGCCCAGGCTTTTCCCCCCGGGGGCGATCTCGGGGTGGAGCGCTATCAGCAACAGATCGCCCCGCTGATCGCCGCCAAGCCGGCCTATACCGCCTACGACGAGGGGCGAAAGGCCCTGGCCAAGGGGGATGCGAAAAAGGCCCTGACCCTGGCCGATCAGGCGATTGCCGCTGAACCGAAGGAGGCTCTGTTTTACGGCCTGCGGGGGGATGCGTTGCAGAAACAGGGGGATTACCGGAGCTCAGTGGCCGAGTATGATCGCGCCCTGGCCCGCAACGCCGACTACTTTCTGTTCTACCAGCAGCGCGGCCTGGCTCTGCAGCAACTGGGGGAGGGAACCCGGGCTGCGGCCGATTTCGAGCAGGGGGTAAAGCGGTTGCCGACCGCCACCGCCCTTAACGCTCTGGGTGAACAGTCCCTGGCCCAGGGCAACCGCTCCAAGGCGATGCAGTATTTCGCCGCCGCTGCCGGCTCCAAATCGCCGGCCGGAGAGGCAGCCTCCCGCTCGATGTTGCGGCTCGACCTGCCGGAGAATCCGCAGAAATACCTGAAAATTGTTCTCGGCCTTGATGAGCGGGGTTATTTGCTGGCGCGCTTGAGCAATCCAACCCCGGAGGCGATCGGCGATATCGGTTTCGCGGTGCGCTTTATCGATGGCCGCGGCAAACAGCAGACCCTGCGCCGCAGTTGGAACGGCACCCTGGCTCCCGCGACCTCCACGGTGGTCCAGGTCGGCATCGGCCCTCTCACCGATCTCAAGGGGGTGCAGGCGGGGATTGTCGCCGCCCGGCTGGTGGAGCGGCGTTAGATCAGTAGCTGAGTTTGTTGAAGGGAGAGGCGGCCGAGGCCTCGAGGGCATCGGCCAGGGTGTGGACCCCCTGGGCTTCGAGCAGGGGAATTAACTTGAGGAGAATCTCGGCGGTGACCAGGGCATCGCCCAGGGCGGTGTGGCGGCCGAGAATGGTGAGATTGAGCCGCTCGGCGATATCGTCGAGGGAGTGGTTCCCCAGGTGGGGATGCACGATGGAGGAGAGCAGCAGGGTGTCGAGCACCGGCTGGTCGAAGCGAACCTTGCTGGCTGCCTCTTTCAGCTGCAGAAAGCGCATATCGAAGGCGGCGTTGTGGGCCACCAGCACCGCTCCGGCGGCAAACTGGTGGAAGTGGGGGAGCACCTGGTCGATGGTCGGCTGGTCCACCAGCAGCTCCGGCTGAATGCCGTGAATCGCCACCGACGCCGCTGGAACTGAACGCCGGGGGTCGATCAGCTGGTCGATTGCCTCGTCGTGCAACAGCCGGCTGTTGACGATGCGCACGGCGCCGATCTGAATGATTTCGTCCCCCTCCCCGGGATTGAGGCCGGTGGTTTCGGTGTCGAAAACCACGAAGGTCAGTTTGCGCAGCGGTTGCTGGCGCATTTCTGCGCTCCCCCGTTGGTGGAACAGGTCGAAGGCATAATAGACTGGCCGCGGCCCCTGGGGGGCGGCAAAGCCGACCCGCTCCTGGGCGCTGGGGGCCGGCAGGCCGATACAAACCCCCTGGCAGCACCCCTCGGCGTTGGCTTCCATAACGATAGCCCCGCCGTGTTGAACGATCAGATCCTGCACGCTGAGCAGCCGCCCCTGGGTGTCGGTCATCAGCGGCGAAGCCGCCCAATCGTCGACCAGTTGGGCCGTCACTCCGGCGGTCGGCCAGGAGAGTTGCAGTGCCGCCCGTCCCGCTTCCCCCGGCTGCAGGCTGAGGATTAGCCGATCCACCTGACTCTGCTGCTTGAGCATCCCGGCCAGGTGAGAAATCGCCTGCACCGTCGAGTAGCTGTCGAGCTGCAACCAGAGCCCTTCGGCCGCTCGGCAGTCGATCTGCAGATTGAACCGCTCGCCGATGTTGCGCTGCAACACCTCCAGTAGACTCTCCGCCAACACATCTTCGACCTTGCTCAGGGCTTGCAGATGGCGGGCGTAGTTCTCCCGCGCCTGGCCCAGTTGGCCCTGAATCGAGCGGGAGGCGCGGTCGATGGTCTGGCGGTAGCCGGTGAGTTCCTCCAGCCCGAGCTCGGGCTGGCTGAGGATGGTGGTGATCGCCTGACGGATATCACCGAGAGCCCCTTGCACATCGTCGGTCAGCGACTGGATCAGCAGGTCGCGGCGGGTGTCGGCCTCGATCTGCGGGGTCATGTCCTGCAGGGTCAGAACGATGCCGGAAATCTCCCGCTTGCCGCAGCGCAGGCAGTGGTCGTGCTCTTCACAGCTGTCACTGAAGACCGGCGCCATGCTCACTCGCAGGCAGATTCCGCCGCGCAGGGTCATCATGAAACCGGTGGTCGGAGCGTTCTGGCCTTTCTCCACCGCCTGCTGCAGCAGTTCCAGGGCGTGCACGATCGGATCGCGATGGAGGATGCCGAAGATCGAGCGCCCCAGGCCGATCCAGCCGCCGGCGGCGCCGGTGTATTGTTTCACCCCTTTGGGCTGCAGCATCTGCTGGGCCTGGGCGTTGTAGAGTAGAATCTGGCCGTCGGTGTTGCAGACCAGCACCCCGTGGGGAAGCTCCGACATCAGTGCCGCCAGCCGGTTGCGTTCGGCGTGCAGCTCGGCCTTGGCCGCCGAGACCGTGATTTCGACGTCGGTCTGCAGTCGCTGATAGGCGGCGGCCGAGTCGTTGATCACCTCGGCCAAGTGCACCAGCTCCCGGGCCCCCTTGGGGAGAAGGCGGTAGTCAGGATTGACCGCGGTGATCAGCCGGGTCTCCTCGGCCATCTGCAGGGTCGGAATGATATAGTAGCGAAACAGCAGGCTGACCAGGGTGCCGATGGCGAGCATGATGATGACCGCCCCAAGCAGCGGGAAGGGGAGGATCTTGTCGGCGATGCTCTGGACGAAGTCCCGTTCTGTCAGGGAGAGGTTGTACCAGGAGCCGACCAGGCTGGCCACAATCACCCCGAAGATGACGTTGGCGATGGCGAGCAAGAAAATCCAGTACTTAACCTTTGGTTTCATGGGCCTCATCGCGATCGGAATGGCAGGGGAAACAGTGCAGACTGACACTGTCCCTTATAGCATAGGCTTGGTCGCAGAGCCAGCGACCGATTGGGGTTGCCTTGCCGCCACCCGCTTCGCCGTGGTATAAGCGCCTCCCGGAGTGACCCTCGCGGCGCTTTTCCCGTTTGCAGACAGAGGTAATTGCCATGGCCATCCCCTGGATCATACTCGATACCGTCGCCACCGACGAAGGCCCCCTGCAACTGCGCCAGCGGGGAGAGAAGGACTTCCTGATCACCATCGGCCCGCAGGTGTTGATGAACAGCCATGCCCACCGCTCCGAGGTGGCTCTGGGCGAAACCGCCTGCCGTCAGCTCAAGGAACTCTCCCAGCCCCGGGTGCTGGTTGGCGGCCTGGGAATGGGCTTTACCCTGCGGGCGGTGCTCGATCAGTTGCCGGCCACCGCAACGGTGGTGGTGGCCGAGCTGACGCCGGCGGTGGTGGAATGGTGCCGGGGGCCTCTCTCCGCACTGACCGCCGGGGCGGTGCTCGACCCCCGGGTCAGCGTCGCTCTTGGGGATGTGGCCGAGCGGCTGCGCCAGTGCGCCAGCGGCGAGCTGGATGCCATCGTCTTCGACCTCTACCGGGGGCCCCATGCCAAAACCGATCCCAAGGGCGATCCGCTTTACGGCAGTCGCGCTATTGCCCAGGCCTGGCGGGCGCTCAAGCCGGGCGGGGTGTTCGCCATCTGGGGGGAGAATTACGATGCCGCCTTTGTGCAGCGCCTGGAGGCCGCCGGGTTCGTCGTCAGCTGCAATCGCCCTGGCCGCGGCGGGTTGCGGCACGCGGTGTTTCGGGCCGAACGGCCCCGGCTGTTGCGAAACGGTGGAAAACCTGGGAAAATCTAGCGGCAAAACGGTTTGGCCGGCCTGGAGATAGCCTCCTGGCATAAAGTGCGGGCGCAGGCGAGGAGAAAGATGATGCGAATCTGGTTCAATTTTTTGTCGATGATGGTTGTTCTGCTCGGTTGCGCCGGTTCCCTGGCGGCTCAGGAGTCGCAACCCCTCGGGTTTGGTGACAGCTTTCCCGAACTGCGGCTGACGGCCCCGACCGAGCCGGCCGCCCGCAGCTACCTGGGGCTTGGCAAGGGAGCGGATTTTACCCTCAGCCAACTGGGCGGGGCGGTGGTGCTGGTGGAGCTGCTCAATGTGCACTGTCCCCACTGCCAGATGCAGACTCCGTCCTACAATGAACTCTACAAGCTGATCGAGTCCAACCCCAAGACCCGTGGCAAGATCAAGATGATCGGGTTTGCCGTCGGCAATTTGCCGGAGGAAGTCGCCGGTTTCAAACGGCGCTATCAGGTCCCTTTTCCGATTCTCGCCGATCCCAACTTCCAGCTGTGGCGGGCGGTTGGCGGCAGCTCCACGCCCCTCTCCATCTATGTCCGCCAGCAGCGCCCCGGGCAGCCGGGGGTGGTGGCCGGCAGCCACCTCGGTTTGAATACCCACTACCAGCGGCTGTACGAAAGCCTGCAGCGCTACGCCGGCAGTGACCCCGAAGAGCTGCGCCGGCAGGGGGCGGCGGCCCAGCGGGTGCGCTCCGCGGTGGCTCCGGTGGTTTCGGCTGCCGAGCTGGAAACTCGGCTGCGCAAGGCCTTCATCAACGTCAGCAACGGCATTGTGGAGTTTTCCCGGGTCGAGTTGGGCAGTGGCCGCCAGGTCTATACCGCCATCGTCCGCCAGTCCCAAGGGGTGGAGCGACTGTTTGCCGAAGTCAGCAGTCGCCCCTCGGTCTGCGATATCTGCCACGATGTGCATTTCATCTACGTCTTCAACGGCAGCGGCGAGATCGTTGGTTTCGAGCCGCTGCAACTGACCAAGTACGGCAACGTCGATTGGAATCAGCAGGAGGTGGCAACCATGCGTAAGCGGGTGGTCGGAAAATACCTGACCGCCCCGCCCCCCTTCGATCCCAAGCTCGATGCCATCAGCTCGGCGACCATGACCTCGGCGATCATCTTCGACAGTCTGGCCCAGGGCGAAGCGCTGCTGCGGGAACTCAAAGAGAAGGGGCTGCGCTAGGCACTCAGCAATGACTCAGAATCCAACCAAAACCGAGCTGCTTGCGCGGATTATCCAAACCCTTGAGGCCGATCTGGCGATCCTGTTCCAGGCCGCCAAGACCGCTCATGCGGCGGCCACCCACGCCGAGAATATCCCCGACAACAAATACGCCACTCTCGGCCTGGAGGCCTCCTATCTGGCTCAGGCCCAGGCTAACCGGGCCCAGGAGATTCGTGCCGCGCTGGAGGCCTATCGGCGCTTGTCACTGCAGGAGTTTGGCCAAGCAGCGAAGATTCGTTTGACCGCCCTGGTGACTCTGGAGGATGAAGAGGGGGGGAGCCGCAGGCTGTTTCTTGGTCCGGAGGCCGGGGGATTGCGGCTGCAGGCGGAAGGGGAGGAGGTCCTGGTGATTACTCCGGGATCCCCTTTGGGGCAGGCATTGCTCGGCAGGAGTGTGGGGGATCTGGTGACCTGCGGCTCTGCAGGCACCCGTGGGGCGGAGCGGGAGTACGAGATCGTCGCAGTCGACTGAACTCAGCCGCCAGCCAGGGGGAGGGTAAAGCTGACCTGGGTTCCTTCCCCGGGAAGACTCTCCACCCAAATGCTGCCACCATGGGCCTCGATGATATTCTTGACGATCGCCATCCCCAGCCCCAGACCACCGATGGCGGTATCGCCGGAATCGGCTCGGTAGAATTTATCGAAAATCCGTTCTATCTGTATCGCGGTCATGCCGATCCCCTGGTCGGTCACCGTGACTTCGCAGCTGTCATTGACCTGGCGGCTGGTCACCCGGATCTGTCCGCCCCCCGGTGAGTACTTCACCGCATTGCTGAGCAGATTTTCCATCACTTGACCGATTTTCCCCCGGTCGACCCAAAGCTCTGCCAAATGGTCGCTCAAGATGGTTTCGAATTGGTGCCGGCTGGCGGCCAACCGGTATTGGGTCACCAGGGGGATGACGATCTCCTGCAGCGAACAGAGGCTGTGCTCAAGGGCCATCAGCCGCCCCGATTCGATGCGACTGAGGTCGAGCAGCTCATCGACGATGTCTGACAGGGTCTGGGCCCGCTCCTCGATAATGGCGAGGAACTCCCGCTGCTGCTCCCTTTCAAAACTCCCCTGCAACAACAGTTCGGCAAAACCGAGAATCGCCGCCAACGGGGTGCGCAACTCATGGGCCGCAGTGGCGATGAACTCGGTTTTTATCCGGTCCATTTCCCGCAACCGGGTGACATCCTGCAAAATAGTGATGACTCCGGCTTCAGCTCCCTCCTGATTCTGTACCAGGCTGGTGCGGGACTGGATCACCCGCATTTCCTCCTGCCCCCGGTGGTGCAGCCCCATGTCGACGGCCGGTGGCGACTCGCGTTGGAGCCGGGTATGAGCCAATTGCTCAGCATAGGCGGGCGCTTCGATCAGGGCCTCGACGGGTTGGCCGAAGGCCCCTTGTGGCCCCAGGTCGAGCAGCTGCCGGGCGGCGTCGTTGATCAGAATGACCCGGTTGGCGGTATCGGTCACGATCAGGCCATCGGTCATCGATTTGAGAATGGCGTCGATCTTGTCGCGGGCGGCTTCGGCGGCGGTGACCGCTTCCTGCAGTGCCTGTTCGCCGGCTTTCTGCCGGGAAATATCTTTATGGGTCCCGGTCAACCGTAGTGGCCTGCCGTCAGCCTGGCGCTCCACCACCGTCCCCCGGCCGAGAATCCACTTCCAGTCGCCACTTTTGGTTCGCATCCGGAATTCTCCGGCAAAATGGGTTGTGCGGCCGTCGACGCACTCCTGGTGGGCGGCGGAGATCAGCGGCAGGTCGCCCGGATGAACCAATCTCGCCCACTGGTCGATATTTTCCTCGACCTCCCCCTTGGTATAACCAAGCATTGAACACCAGCGCTCATCGACGATGTTGCGGCCGGTGGCGGCATCCCAATCCCAGAGACCGTCCTGGGAGCCATCGAGCGCCAGACGCAGGCGCTCTTCGCTGATGCGCAGGGCGGTTTCGCCTTTGCGGCGGACCTGGATGGTGCGCACCAGCAGCCCGGCGGTGGTCAGCAGGCTGGCGAGCAGCCCGAAGGCCATCCAGAGATCGTGCTTGGAGACCGAGTAAAAAGTCGGCGGCTGATGCAGTCGAATACTTCCGGCCGGAAGCCGTTGTGGTCGGATGCCGAAACGCCTCAGTTCCCGGTCGTCAAACAGATAGGGGTTGCTGTCGGTGGTGATGATCGGAAGCGCCTCCAGCGGCTCGCCCTGCAGAATGCGCAAGCCCTGTTGGGCCGCCAGTCTCCCCTGGTTGTTGGCGCTGACCAGCTTGCCGCCCAAGATCCCTTCGCCCATGACGTTGTCATAAAAACCGTAATGCGGAACCGCGGCAGCCTGGTGGATAAAGCGGGTGCTTTCGACAAAGGACCAGACCCGGCCATCCTCATCTTTGATCGAACCGATGCGAAAGACCAGTTGCCCCGGCTGCAGCTTGGGCAGGCGGATTTTCAGTTCGGCGGCCGACAGGTTGTCCCAGAAGGTGAAGCCGGGGCCGGTGGGATAACTCTTGGCCAGGGTCTGCAGGGCGCTGCGGGTGAAAGCTTCCGAGGGATCGTCGGTGCGGCCGATGAAGACCAGTTCGCGGGTGCCGGGGTGGAGTTGCAGCGCCAGTTCCACGGTTTCGCGAAAGCTGGGGCGCTCCTCGACCCCGGTGAGGTGCAGCAGCGCCGCCTGCTCCTTCCCTGCGAGGTTGCCAATGCCGCAAAAGACGATGGGTACCTGGGCGAACAGCTGCTCCCGGTGGCGCAGAGCAAAGTCGAGCGCCTCGTTGTCGGAGACCAGAACCAGGTCGAAGATCCGATCCCTGAGCTTGTGCTGCAACAGGTCGTCGACACGGTCGAGATAGTCGTGGTCGGGGTTGCGTTTGGCGTCGAGATATTCGACATGAGTCTGCAGCGGCAGATCGGCTGTCGTCAAAACCTCCTGCATGCCGGCCATGACGCCAGCGGTCCAGGAGAGTTCGGGGTGGTAGGAGTGCAGGATCAGAACATGCTTGGGCGCTGAAGCGGGGGCGGCGAAGACCGGTGGGCAGAGCAGGCATAAAAGAGCCAGGCCGAGAGTCGTCCAACGTTGCCCTGGGAAGCCGGCATGATGTTTTGGCGGATGGCTCATATCCCTCCCGGTGTTCTTTAGTAAACTGCTGGGACGAAGTCGATGTTAATGGATTAAGCCGGCCAAGACCAGCAAAAGCTTGTCGGTCCTCTTGTTTGGAAACGCCGGATTTGGCGCGGTCCCTGCAAAGTTCACCTGCTAACACCAAGTCACTCGAACGCAACGATGCGTTCCATCACCCAGGCAAGGTCGCCCGCGGGAGCTCAGCTCCTGTGGGTTTCTTTTTTCTTCCAGCAGCAAAAGGAGTTCGCCGCCTCCGGCGGTTGCAAATCCTGCGGCTGATCTGCCTAAATTTTGTTCAATCATGAATCAGGGAGTTCGCTTATGCAGCTGACTATCAAACCATCCGACCTGCAATACCGCTACCCCAAGGTCAAACAGACCCGTGACCTGCCGAAATTTTCCGGCCTTCCCGATCCCAATCCTTTCGACCGCGATGACCTCTACGATGTGATCCCGATGTTCGAAGGGGTAATGAATGCCTTACAGAGCGACGACGCTGCGGTGCTTCACCGGATGGAAGAGGTGCTCAGTCAGGACGTCCCCCGCTGGGTGGCGACCCGCGAAGAGGTCTACAGCTGCCTGCTGCAGGTGATGCAAGGGCTGCTGGAAACCGCAGGCGGCCGCCGGTGAGGGAACTGGCCGGCGATCTCTGGGAGCATCTGGGGCAGGCGACGGTCTGCATCACCACCGGCGGCCTGGTGAGCCGCCGCGGCGAGGCGAGCATGCCCCGCGGCTGCGCCCGTCAGGCTCGGGAGCGCTTCCCCGAACTGCCGGGCATTCTCGGAGCGCTGATTCGCGAGCACGGCAACCACGTCCATGAACTCGGCTGGGGGCTGGTCAGCTTTCCGGTGGAGCAGACCCCTTTCGAGGTCCCGGGGCTGGGGCTGATCGAGCGCTCCTGTCAGGAACTGCAGGCCTTGACCACGGCCCGCAACTGGTCGCAGGTGGTGGTGCCGCGCCCCGGTTGCGGCGGCGGCGGGCTGGCCTGGTCCGAGGTGCAGCCCATTTTGCAACGCTATTTCGATGATCGGTTCTGGGTAATCCGGGCCAGAGAGGAGAGGTGATGAGAGAGGTTCGTCAGGGGGATCGGGTCCACATCCGCTATATCGGCACCCTCGATAACGGCCGGATATTCGACAGTACCGAAGAGCAAGGCCCCTTTCAGTTGGTGGTCGGCTCCGGCACAGTCTTTCCGGCACTCGAGGCACAGTTGCTCGGGATGCGGGTGGGGGAGGCGAAAAACCTGCTGATTCCAGCCGCCGAGGCTTACGGGCCGCGGCTGGCGGCAAACCAGCTGACCCTGCGCCGTGATCAGCTCCCCTATGGGCGTGAGCCCAAACTGGGGGAGCGTCTGCAACTCAGCCTGGCCAACGGTGAGAACCTGGAACTGCTGGTTCTGCAGGTCGGGGCCGAGGGGGTGGTGCTCGACGGCAACCATCCCCTGGCCGGCCTCGATCTGACCTTCGCCCTGACTGTCGACGCCATCGACTAAAAAACAAGGAGCTGCTCCTGGCGGGTGTTGGACAAAAATACCGATCTTCGCCCTGACGCATTGTCAGTTGGGGTGGAAATTGTTACCATGTAACGTTTCTGCCAACGCTTCTCCAAAGGACTCCCCCCTGATGAATTACGCCGATCAATATAAAGACAGCTGCGGCTTTGGTTTGGTTGCCCACCTGAAGAACCAGGCCAGCCACCAGCTGCTGGAAGATGCCATTACCGCCCTGACCCGGATGATCCACCGCGGCGCCGTCTCTGCCGACGGCAAGACCGGCGACGGCAGCGGCCTGCTTTGCTCCATGCCCCAGCGCTTTATGCGCCAGGTGGCCGCCGACCACGGTGTTTCCCTCCCCGACCAGTTCGCTGTCGCCACTCTGTTTCTCACTGATGAAAAAGCGCAACAGGCGATTTTCAGCGATTATTGCGAGCGCAACGATCTGCAGGTGCTGCTCTATCGGGAGGTGCCGCTCAAGACCAGCGCCCTCGGCGAACATGCCCTGGCGCTGTTGCCGAAGATCGTCCAGGCTTTCGTGGTGCCGGCGGCGCTGATCGCCACCCGCCGCTTCGATGCCCTGCTGTTTCTGACCCGCAAAGAAATTGAGCACCGCCTCAAGGACGAGCCGGATTTCTATATCGCCTCCTTCTCCCGCACCCTGCTCAGCTACAAGGGTCTGGTGATGCCGACCCACATCCGCAAGCTCTTTCCCGACCTGCAGCGCGACGACTTCGAGGTCAGCTTCGCCCTGGTGCATCAGCGCTTCTCCACCAACACCCTGCCGCGCTGGCGGCTGGCCCAGCCCTTTCGCACCCTGGCCCACAACGGCGAAATCAACTCCATCAGCGCCAACCGCTTCAACGCCCTCACCAAGTTCACCGACGCTGTCAGCCCGGTCTTCAGCCGCGGCGAGCTCGACCGGCTGATGCCGATCATGGAGGATGGGGTGAGCGACAGCGCCAGCCTCGACAACATGCTCGAATTCCTGCTCGCCAACGGCGTCGACTTCTTCAAGGCGGTGCGCAGCCTGATTCCGCCGCCGCGCCACAACGTCGCCCACATGCCGGCGCGGCTGCGCTCCTTCTATGAGTACACCTCGGGGGCCTTCGAGCCCTGGGACGGCCCGGCGGCGCTGAGCGTCACCAACGGCCGCTACATCGGCTGCACCCTCGACCGCAACGGTCTGCGCCCGGCCAAGTACGTCATCACCCATGACGACCGGCTGCTGATCACCAGTGAATACGGCGTGGTGCATATCCCTTCCGAACAGATCCGGGTTCAGGGGCGGTTGCAGAGCGGCCAGATGATCGCCGCCGACCTCGAGCAGGGTCAGGTCTTTTTCACCGAGGATATCGACCGCTACCTGATGAGCTCCCAGCCTTACAACGAGTGGCTCAACGGCCGCACCTACTATCTGCCCGAGTTTATCGAGCGCCAGTTCGAAGAGTATTCCGACTATCGCTGCGCCGATCTTCACCGCCACCAGCGCTACCATAACCTGACCCACGAAGTGCTGGAGCAGGGGATCAAGCCGATGCTGCGCGAAGGCAAGGAGGCGACCAGCTCCATGGGGGATGATACCCCGATGGCGGCCTTCTCCGAGGTGCAGCGCAATTTCACCGATTTCTTCCGGCAGAAGTTCGCCCAGGTCACCAACCCCCCCATCGACCCCTACCGGGAGAAGGTGGTGATGTCGACCACCATCGGTTTCGGCGAACTCGGCAACCCGTTGATCGAGGATGCGGATCGGGCCCGGCGGCTGAAGAATATCTCGCCGATCCTCTCCTTCGAAATTTTCGATGCTCTGCTCTCCTTTGGCGACCCGGCTCGGGCTCCTTACGAGCCCTGCTACCGTCACCGCAGCTTCTCCACCGGTTTTACCGGCGATCTGCGGCAGAGCCTGCAGCATCTTGGCGACGGGGTGATGAAAGCGGTTCGGGAGGAGGGGGTGCGGGTGGTGCTGCTCGATGACCGCGGCCTCGATGCCAAGACCCGTCTGCTGCCGATGGCCCTGGTGGTCGGCTATCTCAATCAGCGGCTGCGCAAAGAGAAGCTGCGCCATCTGACCTCCCTGGTGGCGATTACCGGTGAGGTCACCGACGCCCACGGCGCCTGCGTGCTGCTTGGCTGCGGCGCGGTCGCCATCTACCCCTGGCTGCTCTATGCCAGCGCCCTGCAGCTGCTCGAGCGCAGCAAGGCCAATCACCGCGATACCCGCGAGGGGTTGAAAAACGTTTTCGAAGCCCTGACCAAGGGGATTCTCAAGGTCATGTCGAAGATGGGGATCAGTACCGTCTCCAGCTACCGCAACGCCGGGCTGTTCGATGTCATCGGCCTCTCCCGCGAGGTGGTCGACCGCTGTTTCCCCGATTCGGCGGCGCTGCTGCCAGGGCTCGGCTTTGCCGAACTGGACGGGCGGATCGCCAAGGTCCATGACCAGGTCTTCCGCAAAAGCTACCTGACCCCGGTCTATCCCCTGGCGGTCGGCAGCCAGAATCGCAACAACCCCGGCGGCGAGTACCACGATTTCAGCGCCGACGTCATTCTCGCCCTGCACCGCTTCGCCGGAAGCCGCACGCGGGAGGATTACCTTAAATTCCGCGAGCAGATCGCCGGTCGCGGCCAGCGATTCGTGCGCGACTTCCTCGACTTCAATCCATCCGGCGGGCCAATTCCGCTGGAGGAGGTCGAGTCGGTGGCGGCGATCACCCGGCGCTTCGATTCCGCCGCCATGTCTCTCGGATCGATTTCCCCGGAAGCCCATCAGGCGCTGGCCGAAGCGATGTCGATTCTCGGCGGCCGCTCCAACAGCGGCGAGGGGGGCGAGTCTCCCGAACGGCTGAAAAGCCCGCAGAACAGCAAGATCAAGCAGATCGCCTCGGGACGCTTCGGCGTCACTCCGGCCTATCTGCGCAGCGCCGAGGAGATCCAGATCAAGGTCGCCCAAGGGGCCAAGCCCGGCGAAGGCGGCCAGCTCCCTGGTGAGAAAGTCACCGCGCTGATCGCCTCGCTGCGCTACACCGTCCCCGGCGTCACCCTGATCTCGCCGCCGCCGCACCACGATATCTACTCCATCGAGGATCTGGCCCAGCTGATCTTCGACCTCAAGCAGGTCAATCCCGACGCCCGCATCAGCGTCAAGCTGGTCTCCAGCGAAGGGGTCGGCACCATCGCCTCCGGGGTGGCCAAGTGCTACGCCGACCGCATCATCATCTCCGGCGCCGACGGCGGCACCGGAGCGGCGCCGCAGACCTCGATCAAGTCGGCCGGCAACCCCTGGGAGCTGGGGCTGGCCGAGGCCCATCTGAGCCTGAAGGCCAACAACCTGCGGGAACTGGTGGAGCTGCAGACCGACGGCGGCCTGAAAATCGGCCGGGATATCGTCAAGGCAGCGCTCCTCGGCGCTGAATATTACGGCTTCGGCACCACCTTGCTGGTGATGCTTGGCTGCAAGCTGCTGCGGGTCTGCCATCTCAACCGCTGCACCGTCGGCGTCGCCACCCAGGATGAAAACCTCCGTGCCCACTATGTCGGCACGGTGGAGAAGGTGGTCGCCTATCTGACCAACGTTGCCGAAGACGTGCGGGAAATCCTCGCCGAGTTGGGGGTTCGCTCCCTTGACGAACTGATCGGCCGGGTCGAGCTGCTGCAGGCATCCAGCACTCCGAAGGCGCGGCAGTTCGATTTCTCCCAGGTGCTCGACAGCGTCCCCGGGGTCAACCTTTACGGCCGCCGCAACGACCCCTTCGATAAAAACAATTTCGAGCGCGAGATTCTGAAGGAAGTCAACGGCGTGATCCGCCAGCCGCAGGAAGAGGTGGTGATCGAGCGGGCCATCACTAATGCCCACCGCTCGGTTGGCGCCCTGATCAGCGGTGAAATCGCCAAATACTACGGCGATGCCGGCCTGCCCAAGGAGGCGATCCATCTCAAGTTCCGCGGCGTTGCCGGTCAGTCCCTCGGCGCCTTCCTCTCCGGCGGGGTCAGTATCTTCCTCACCGGCGTCGCCAACGACTACGTCGGCAAGGGGATGCACGACGGCCGCATCGTGGTGGTGCCGCCCAATTACTACGACGGCGTCGCCGCGGTGGGCAACACCTGCCTCTACGGCGCCACCGGCGGCAAGCTGTTCGCCGCCGGCATCGCCGGCGAGCGCTTCGCGGTCCGTAACTCCGGGGCGTTGGCGGTGGTGGAGGGAACCGGCGACCATGCCTGCGAGTACATGACCGGCGGCACCGTGGTGATTCTCGGCGATACCGGCATCAACTTCGGCGCCGGTATGACCGGCGGCGCGGCCTTCGTCTACGATCGCAACAAAAACTTCATCGACAAGCTCAACCAGGAACTGGTCAAGGCCCGCCGCATCGACGTCGACGACGACAACGAAGGCAAGCTCTACCTGAAGAAGATTCTGGTCAGCTTCCACAACCGCACCCGCAGCCCCAAGGCCCGTTTCATCCTCGACAACTATCGGGACGAGCTGGCTTACTTCTGGATGGTCACACCCAAGGACATGAAAGCGCCGCTCAATCCCAAAGATGGGGATTGATCCGGGGCAGAATTCAGGAGTCAGAGGCAGGCGTCAGTCAATGCTGCGACCGCTGGACGGTCCATCGATAGAGGAGTCCCATGCAGAGCTTTATCACTACCAATCGCGAAGAACCGGGCAAGGTCGAGGCCACCGTCCGGGTTCACAGCTTCGAAGAAATCTACCGCTTTTTCAATAATCGCCAGGTCGCCCGCCAGGCCGAGCGCTGTGTGCAGTGCGGCGACCCCTTTTGCACCACCAACGGCTGTCCCCTCGGCAACCATATCCCCCAGTGGCTGGAGGCGATCGCCGAGAAGGATCTGGAAAAGGCCTTCCTGCTCAGCAACGAGACCTCGCCCTTTCCCGAGATCCTCGGTCGGGTCTGCCCCCACAACCGACTCTGCGAAGGGGCCTGCACCCTCAATGACGGCTACGGGGCGATCACCATCGGCGCCATCGAGGCCTCGATCACCGACCTCGGATTCAGCGCCGGCTACAAGCTCCCCTTCCCGGGGGTGACCAGCAAGCGCAAGGTGGCGGTGGTCGGCTCCGGCCCGGCCGGGCTCTCCTGCGCCCACTTCCTGCTCCGCGCCGGCATCGGCGTCGATATCTACGAGCAGGCCGAGCGCCCCGGCGGTCTGCTCGCCTACGGCATCCCCGGCTTCAAACTCGGCAAGGGGATCGTCGAGCGCCGCATCGATATCCTCAAGGAGGCCGGACTCAAGCTCCACCTGGGGATGAAGGTCGGCCACGACCTCTCTCTCCCCCGCCTGATCGAGGATTACGACGCCGTCTATCTCGGACTTGGCGCCACCGCCTCCAAGGGGGCGGGTCTGGAGAACGAAAAGCATCCCCAGGTGATGGCCGGGATGGCGTTTCTCGACAACGTCCAGAAACGCCTCTACGGCGAGCCCTGGAGCGAGCACTTCAGTGTTCTCGGCAAAAAGGTCGCGGTCATCGGCGGCGGCGACACCGCCATGGATTGTCTGCGCACCGCCCTGCGCGAAGGCGCCTCCAGCGTCACCTGTCTCTACCGGCGCAACGAAGAGAACATGCCGGGGAGCGCCAAGGAGTATCAAAACGCGGTGGAAGAGGGGGCGGCGTTCCTGTTCCATGTCAGCCCCAACCGCATCGTGCTCAATGGTGAAGGGGCGGTGGTCGGGGTCGACGTGCTCAAAACCCGTCTCGGCGATCCCGACCGCGATGGCCGCCAACGGGTCGAAACCCTGCCCGGCAACGAACACTGCGTCCCGGCCGATATCGTCATCCTCGCTCTCGGCTTTGATCTGGAACGCAGTTCCTCGCTGGCCGAGGCTGGCATCGAGACCGGCAAATGGGGCGAGCTGCTGCTCGATTCGGCGACCGGTCGCACCAGCAACCCCAAGGTTTACTCCGGCGGCGACTGCGCCCGCGGCGCCGATCTGGTGGTGACCGCCGCGGCCGACGGCCGGCGGGCGGCGCTGGCGATCATGGAACAACTGCTCGGCGACTGATCCCCAGTCCCTTGACCAAAGAAATGGAGTTCCACCGAAAATGGCCCTGCCATCGACCATCTACCGGGCCAGCATCCAGCTCGCCGACATGGATCGCAACTGCTTCGAAACCTTGCAGGCGACCCTGGCCCGTCACCCTTCGGAAACCCCGGAGCGGTTGCTGGCCCGCCTGCTCGCTTACGGCCTCTGCTACCAGGAGGGGTTGGTTTTCACCCGCGGGGTGAGTGCCGGCGATGAACCCGATCTCTGGGCCAAAGAGGCCGACGGCCGGGTGGCGCTCTGGATCGAAGTCGGTCTGCCCGATCCGGCCCGGCTGCAGAAGGCCGCCCGCCACGCCGGCCAGGTGGTGCTGCTGGCTTTTGGGCCGACCCGTTTCCGCTGGGAGGCCCAGCACCTGGCGGCCCTCAGCCGCATTCCCAATCTGCGCATCCTTGGTGTCGATTTCGACTTTCTCAGCGCCCTGGTGGCCGGCCTGAAGCGCACCATCGACTGGTCGATGACCATCACCGAAGGGGAGCTTTACCTGACCCAGGGGAGCGAGACCCTGGAAACCCGCGTCCTGCCCTTGAGCTGAGCCGAGAGTTTTTATGCCCTCAACCCTCGATGCCCTGGTCCAATCCTGCCAGCAGCAACTCGATGCCGACACCGCCCGCCACTGCGCCGACTACAGCGCCCGTGGCGGGCGGATTTTCTGCGCCTCCGGTTGCAGCAACTGCTGCAGCCTGGTGGTCAACGCCACCCTGCCCGAAGCCCTGGTTGTGGCCGCCAGCCTCAGCCCCGGGCAGATTGCCCCCCTCAAGGCCCATGTTGAGCGGATGTTGGCCGACTGGGACGAGCAACGCGATCTCAAGAGCTACCTGCTCTGGCACCGCCAGAGTGTCGGCCTCTGCCCGCTGTTGACCGCTGGCGGCGAGTGCGGCGTCTATCCGGTCCGTCCCCTGGCCTGCCGCGCCCTGCTCGCCACCCGGCCGGCCGACTGGTGCGCGGTCGATTTCAGCAGCTTGTCGCGTTTGGAAAAAGAGCTGTTCATGGGGAGCCTTGACCGCTCGGCGGTGGCTTTTCCGACCCATTACTTCGCCGCCACGCAAGAGTTGGGGGAGGAGCTGGAGCAGCGCCTGACCCTGGCGCAGCAGCAGGCATGGGGTTTTTCCCTCAGTGGCAACTTGAATGCTCTGATCTACCTTGAACTGGAATTCTCTATCGGTGAAGTGGTGGGGCAGGGGGAAGGAGCTGTTGCCGAGTTGTTGCGGAAAAGCGGCCTTGATCGGCCGATGCTGTTACAATTCGGATCGAGGACTGTTTTGGAGGGTGCTTTCCCCCGCCCGTTGCCGGCCGAAAGCCTGGAAGAAAAAAGATGATCACGCCCCCTTGCCGCTGCCCCTGGGTCGATCTCTCCAAGCCCGACTACGTCGCCTACCACGACCAGGAGTGGGGGGTGCCGGTGCACGACGATCGCCAGCACTTCGAATTCCTGATTCTGGAAGGGGCCCAGGCCGGGCTCTCCTGGTACACGGTTCTGCGCAAGCGGCAGAGCTACCGCGCCGCCTTCGACGGCTTCGATCCCGAACTCGTGGCCCGCTATGATGCCGAGAAGGTTGCCGAGCTGCTGGCCAATCCCGGCATTATCCGCAACCGCCTCAAGGTTGCGGCGGCGATCCTCAACGCGCAGAAATTTATTGAAGTGCAGGCCGAATTCGGCAGCTTCGACGCCTACATCTGGCGCTTCGTCGACGGCCGTCCCATCGTTCGCAACCAGTTGCGCACCCTGGCCGACTACCCGACAACCTCCCCGGAATCCGACGCCTTGAGTCGCGATCTGATTCAACGGGGCTTCAAGTTCGTCGGTTCCACCATCATCTACGCCCACATGCAGGCCATCGGCCTGTTCAACGATCATGCGGTCGACTGCTTCCGCCGCCGGGCGTTGCTGGAGCTTTGCTGAACAGCTTGCAGTCCTAGCTCCAGAGCTCTTTTTATTCACGCTCTTCACACATTCAGGAATCGCTATGAAAAAAACCTTTCAAATGACCCATCCGAAGATCAAGGTTCCCCGGCTGGTCGAAGCCATCAAACATGAAGTCAAAAAATATATTCAAAGAGAGCGGAAAAAAACCCTCCCCACCGGGGTCGATTTCTGGGATTTCGATTGCCGCTTCGGCGCCGATGAAGCCAGCGCCGAGGTGATTCACCTCTCCGCCATCAATAAATCGATCTCCGAGGCCGAAGCAAAAGAGCTGCCATCCTTTTATCTCGAAATCCTGGCCAAACCCGGGCATCGCAGCAAAAAACCGGAAGGCCTGGAGAGTTTCGCCAGCGAAGAGTAGAACATCTGACAAACAGGGCTCGAGTGGGGGGTTATTGCGCAAACAGCCGGTGTTGTTGGAAAAAAATGACTCGATGGATTTGCCACTCTGCCAGGAATGCGGCGGGCGTTGCTGTCAGGGGAGTCCCGGCATCTGGGTCGATCCCGAGCGGTTTTTTGCGCTGTTTTTCCAAGGGCAACGGTTGACCCTGGAGCAGCTGCGCCCGCGCTTGCCGGCCTTGGGGCTGGTGCTTTGGGAGAACTCGGGGGTGGCAATCCCCGCTCCCCTGTCCCTGGCGTCGGGCTGCGGACTTCACGGCGCTGACGGTTGCGGTTTTTCGGCGGAAGAGCGCCCCTGCCAGTGCCTGGCGTTGATTCCTGCAAGAGAGACCCTTGCTCAACCCCAGGGGTGTCTCTGCCGGGTTCCCGAGGCCTTCAGCCGGGATGTCGGCAGGCGGAACTGGCAGAACTACTGGCAGACTGTTTAACCCACCCCGTCGAGAAAAAAGGCTCCCATGTCCCAGGAAACTTCGATCGACCACTGCCTGCAGCAGAACTTCGGTTTTTCCAGCTTTCGCCCCGGGCAGGAGGCGGTCATCGACTGCCTGCTGGCCGGGCGCTCGGCCCTGGCGATCTTCCCCACCGGCGGCGGCAAGAGCCTCTGCTATCAGCTGCCGGCGCTGCTCCTCGACGGGCTGACTCTGGTCATCTCGCCGCTGATCGCCTTGATGAAGGATCAGGTCGACGCCCTGCAGGCCCGCGGCATCGCCGCCGCCCGCCTCGATTCGAGCATCGGCGCGGCCGAGGTGCAATCGATCTACCGCCAGCTCGAGGCCGGCAGCCTGAAACTGCTCTACATCGCCCCCGAGCGGTTGGCCAACGAGCGCTTTCTGCACCGCCTGCGCGGCAGCAGCATCGACCTGCTGGCCATCGACGAGGCCCACTGCATTTCCGAATGGGGGCACAACTTCCGCCCCGAGTACATGAAGATTGCCCGCCTCGCCCAGGAAATCGGCGTCGGCCGGGTACTGGCCCTGACCGCCACCCCTGAGGTGGCCGCCGACATCCGCCGCGCCTTCGCCATCAGCGACGGCGATGAAATCCGCACCTCCTTCCACCGTTCCAACCTGCACCTGAAGGTGACCCCTTGCCCCGCCCCGCAGCGCCGCGCCCTGCTGCTGCAGCGGCTGCGCCAACAGGGCGGCGGAGCGACCATCGTCTATGTCACCCTGCAGCGCACCGCCGAAGCGGTGGCCAAGTTTCTGGATGCCGAAGGGATCGCCGCCAGGTCCTACCACGCCGGGATGCAGAACGAGGTGCGCGGCGCGGTGCAGGACGCCTTCATGGCCGGCAACCTGCAGGTGGTGGTGGCGACCATCGCCTTCGGCATGGGGATCGACAAGGCCGATATCCGCGCCGTCTACCACTACAATCTCCCCAAGACCCTGGAAAACTACATGCAGGAGATCGGCCGCGCCGGCCGCGACGGGCTCGACTCCCGCTGCGAGATTCTGGCCTGCGCCGACGATCTGACCGTGCTGGCCAACTTCAGCTACGGCGACACCCCCACCCCCGAGGCCCTGCGGCAACTGGTGGAGCAGCTGCTGGGGCAGGGCGAGGTTTTCGATGTCTCCCTCTACGATCTCTCGGGGGAGTTCGACATCCGCCCGCTGGTGATCGCCACCGTCTTCACCTATTTGGAACTGCAAGGGGTGCTGCGCTCGACCGGGCCCTTCTACGACGGCTACAAAATCCAGTTCAACCGCCCGCAGGAAGAGATTTTGGCTGGTTTCGACCCGCAGCGCGTCGCCTTTTTGCAGGCCCTCTTCGCCACCGCTAAAAAGGGGCGGCTCTGGTATCAGCTGATGCCCGGCGAGAGCGCCGCGGCCCTGAACGAGCCGCGCCAGCGGATCACCGCCGCCGTCGGCTACCTGGAAGAGCAGGGGGCGATCCAGGTTCAGGTCACCGGCCTGCGCCACGGCTACCGCCGCGAGCGGCAGGAACTCGACCCCGAAGCCCTCATCGACGGCCTGCAACAGACCTTCGCCAAGCGGGAAACCCAGGACATTGCCCGCCTGCGCGAAGTGCTCGCCTACTCCGAGCAGCGCCGCTGCCTGACCAGCCACCTGCTCAACTATTTCGGCGAGGCGATCGATGCCGACTGCGGCGACTGCAGCCGCTGCCGCAGCGGCCAAGGTGAGCGCCTCACCCGCACCGCCCCCCTCGATCCCGGCGCCGCCGAAGCCGCCATCGCCCGCCGGGTGCAGGAGGAAGGCCATGCGCCCCTGGCCCATCCCCGCCAGCTGGCCCGCTTTCTCTGCGGCATCACCAGCCCCGCCGCCAACCGCGCCCGCCTCGGTCGCCACAGCGATTTCGGCGCCCTGGAGGCGTTTCCTTTTCGCAAAGTGATGGATCTGGTTTCTTCTAGCGCAGATTGACTGGGGTAAGGCTGAACTTGACCCCTATTAAAACTCGCATAGACACAAAGAAGTCGCCGGAGGATGACTTTCAATGTGTCTTGAATGTTTCGAAAACAAGGTATATATTTTTTAAGTCCGATATTTTGGAACGGAAGATGGTGACCATGAATCTCACGGCACAGCAGAGACTCCTTGATCTATTCGGCAGGCAAAGCGTGGTACGCTCCCGTGATCTTGAACAGTATGAGATTCCCCGGGTAGAGCTCAGTCGCCTGTGCAAACGGGGAGTGGTTGAGCGCGTCGGGCGCGGTCTCTATCGACTGGCCGATGCCCAGGTCACAGAGCATCAGACTCTGGCCGAGGTTGGCAAAGCAATCCCGAACGGTGTGGTCTGCCTCCTTTCCGCCCTTCGTTTTCACGAGCTGACAACCCAAGCGCCATTCGAAGTCTGGATGGCTATTGACGTCAAAGCTCATCTCCCAAAAACTGCCCTACCAATAAAATTCGTCAGATTTTCAGGACCTGCGCTCAGTGAAGGGGTTGAAACCCACAGAATGGATGGCGTGGACATAAAAGTTTACTGCCTTGCCAAGACCGTAGCCGATTGCTTCAAATACCGTCACAAAATCGGGCTGGATGTTGCCCTGGAAGCACTTCGTGAAAGTCGGAAAAGCGGCCGGTGCACGATCGATGAACTCTGGCGTTACGCAAAGGTCTGCCGAGTTAGCAAAGTCATGATGCCTTACATGGAGGCGATGACTATATGACCCAAATTCGAGGCGCAAATGTCGCCGCTTCGGTTCGGCAGCGATTGCTTGACCAAGCCAGGTCAAAGCGGGTTGATTTCAATTTGCTGCTCACCCGTTACGGTCTGGAAAGATTTCTCTATCGCCTGGGCCGGTCGGAATACCGGGAGCGTTTTGTGCTGAAAGGCGCAATGCTTTTCCCATTGTGGGGCGTTGTCAGTTACCGTGCGACCCGGGACGTTGATCTGCTCGGGTATGGAGAAAGCGAGCTCGAAGCGCTGGTTGCGGTTTTTCGTTCAATCTGCCAAACAGAGGTGGCAGATGACGGGATCACCTTTGATCCTGCAAGTGTCCAGGCTGAAGACATCAGGGACCAGATGGAGTATGGCGGCATGAGACTCAAACTCAATGCCGACCTTGCCGGCGCACGCATTCATCTGCAAGTGGATATCGGTTTCGGCGACGTAATAACACCATCAGCAGAGTCTGCCGAGTACCCAACGCTGCTTGATCACCCTGCTCCGTCCCTGCGCGTATATCCTCGGGAAACGGTTGTCGCTGAAAAATTTCAGGCAATGGTTCATCTGGGCATCGCCAACAGCCGCATGAAGGATTTTCATGACCTGTGGGTGCTTGGCTGCCAGTTCGATTTCGACGGCCCAACGCTCGCAACAGCTCTTGCGCGAACCTTTGAGCGGAGGAATACGCCGTTGCCGGTTGAACTGCCTCTGGCCTTAACCCCGGAATTCTTTGCAGACGCTCAGAAAGTCAGACAGTGGAAAGCATTCCTCAATCGAGCAGGTCTTGCGGTAGAAGTGGACCTGGCAGAGGTTGCGCCATTTATTGCCGGCTTTGTCATGCCTTTAATAGCAACGACCAGAGTTGGGGAAAAGTTTACCGGGCGTTGGCTTGCAGGCGGCCCTTGGCAGGAATCCGTAAAATAACAAACAACCCATGAGTGGGTCGATTCTGCTCAGTTCAATTTCAGCTCACAGTTTGCCCTCCCTGCCAAGCGATTCAAACAGCTCATCATAGCGCCCGGCCAGCTCCCCCCAGTCGTAACGGGCGACATGGGCGCGCAACTCCCCCGCCTCCCGGCTCGGACTCCTGAGCAGTTCCCTCAGCTTTCCCAGCAGATCATCGAACCCGTCGTAAAGAAACCGCCCCTGCAGCGCTTCCGGCAGGTGCTCGGGGTAGGCGAGGCGCCGCGGCAACAGTGGCGTGCACTGGCAGTAGATCGCCTGCACCACGCTGGCGCCGAAGAAATCGTGGGTCGAGGTGACCGGCAGAATGTCGGCGCGCCAGAGCCAGCGGGCATAGTCGGCGAAATTCTCGGCATAACCGAACTGGACGATGCGCTCGCCGAGCCGCCGCTGCGCTTCAGCGAAGATAGGCGGGGCCTTGCGGTACGATTCACCGAGGATCGCCACTTCGAAAGCGAGGCCTTCCTCCTGCAGGCGGTAGAGCGCCGCGAAGAACTCCTCCGGCCCCTTGTCGTACTCCCAGCGGTGGTTCCAGAGAATCAGCGGCGGCGCGCCCGGCTCTTTCCGTTGCGTGGGCCGGTAAGCATCGAGGCGCTGCAGGTCGAGCCCCAGGGGGAGCACCGAACTCTTGGCCGCCAGCAGCGGCAGGCTTTCGAGTTCGTTCTGGTCGGGAAAGCTCTTGAGGAAGGCCGGCAGCTGCTGGTTGAAGCTGTCGAGATGATAGCGGGAGTTGAACAGCACCGCATCGGCGGCCAGGGCGCTGCTGTAATTGATAAAGGCGTAATGGGCGTCGCGCCGCTGCCCCGGGTCGGCATCGGTCGGTGACCAGGGGTAGGTGAGCTGGTTTTCGTGGCAATAGAGCGCGGTCGGCAGGGCGGAGGTATTTTTGCGGGTCAGGGCGAGAAAGGTGGTCAGGTCGAGCATGTCGCTGGCCAAAAGCAGATCCGGCTTGCAGCCGCTGGCCAGATACTGCCGCGCCAGAGTCACCGCCCCGCCATGCATCCGCCACTTCCAGTGCCGCCCGCTCAGGGTCAGCAGTTCGACCTGGTGACGGCTGGTGCGGGCGTACTCTTCGGCCCAGGCGGCGTGGGAGCCGGTGTGGAAGGGTTCGATCAGGGATATTTTCATCGGACACGCTCCTTCGGGATCGGAGGGATTGACAAGGGTGTGGAATGGGGTTGCGCCACAGGCCGTAGTTGCGCAGATAGACGAACGGAAAAACGGCGACCACTTGGTCGCCGTTGAAATATATTCAGTCACTGAATACATAAAATCATCAAGCCAAAAGATTTTTCTCGTCCCCCACGATCAATCCTTCAGGCACACCGTCCCACGTGCGTCCGTCTAGCATGCGGCCATTGTTTTTTTTTGCCCGCTTCTCTCCGTCCGGGCCCCAGCCTCCCCACTGCTTGAAGAAGAAGGCGACTTTCTGAACATCGCACTGCCGGCGGATGTTCGACGCCCATTGCGGCTGCATGGGGCGGGCCAACGGGCCAGATTCACCGCCGACGATGACCCAGTGGATGCGTGTTAGATCAACATCTCCCAGGTCTTCAAGAAGCGGTTCTACTGAAAGGAAGCGGATGCGAGCCTCCACGCTGCGCAGTTGGTCGATGCGGGGCAACCCGTGGGCTCGGTTCTCCACCGTCACTCCGAACCAGGCATTGCTAGGTGCACGGCGTCCTCGCATAAAATCAGCCATGCGTTCAGCGCGTTTGGTGAGGACTTGAAAGGTGTGCTGGGGAGCTTGCTCAATTACCCGGAAGATGTCCTTAATGTAGTCGTCAGGGATCTCCTCGTGAAAGAGATCGCTCATCGAGTTGACGAAGTAGACCGTCGGTCGCTTGCGTTTGAGTGGCTCATTAAGGCGGTCCGGCAGTAGGGTCAGGCCAAACCCGTTTTCGTACCCTTTCACCCCCATCGCCTGAAGGCGCCGTGCCATCCCCTCGGCGTAGCAGTGGGCGCATCCGGGCGAGACCTTGGTGCACCCTGTCGCCGGATTCCATGTCTGTTCAGTCCATTCGATTTTTGTTTTGTTGCTCATAGCTCAATTCTTTTCAGTCGCTCGCCCTTGTTTTGATTCTTGTCAAAATGCAAAAATCGAGAGCGGCGCTTTCCGTTCGTATCCATATTTACCACCCTCCCTTCTGATAGCAATTCTCCAAGAGCCTTTTGCAGGTCGCTTTCGAACCAACCGGTCTCTTCCAACATGTCTGCGAGATCCACTATACCAAACTGCCGCGGCTCTACGCTAAGGTTATTAATCCAGAAAGATTTAACGCTCTCCAAGTCAACCCGGTCACCCTTCTCAGCCATTAATTCTTCACCGCCAAACAAGTTTGACTGCCCCGTTTTCTCCTCAGTCCGATCCTGTTTGGTTCGCGCCCGTACCTTTCTCTGAACAAAGTCAAGCTGCTCAGAGGCAGACATAAACACCTCAATTCCCTTCGGACTGCGCGTCAGGTAGACCAATTCATATTTGGTCCGGTCCCGTTCCGGGTCGAGAATCGGCACCCAGGCTGAACGCGGGCGGCCGCCAATTCCTGGCATGTGTTCCTTGAGGTGCTTGCGGTAGAGGGTTAGCAAATACCTTTCGCGTACAGCAGGGCACATCTTCGCGGTGTTTGGCACCTCGCCGAAGATGGCTGCCATGTCCTCTTCGAATTCTTTCTGAGTGTGGGTGCGAAGGATGAAGTCATACATGAAATTAATGATAAACTCTGATTTGGGCCTTTGAAGGAGTGGCTTGAGTGTCGGGATTTCAACGACTTTCTTCCATCCCTTTGGGTCGATGAAGAAAAATGCGAAATCATCCGAACCACACCAATTGAGAACTTCTTGCCGCAAATCGAAAAATTCGCCGCAATAAGACTCTGCCACGATTTCATTTCGGGTGTTGCGGCGTAAAAAGGTTTGCAGTTTGGCATGAGAGCGCTTGCTCTTTTCGATATATAGGGCACGAAAACGAACGTCTTTCCCCATCCGGGCCAAGGTCTCCCGGCATTCAGTCATGATTTTCATCGAAATCCCGATGGACGTATCCATCAGATCATCCCGATTCTCTTCCCACGGTCCGGCGAAGCAATCGACATAGCAGATGGTTTTCTGGAATTGTCCGACGATCATGAAAAGCCGCTTGAGGTAGGCTTCCAGCAGCCTGTGCTTAACATAGGCCTGTTCACGACCTTTGTAATCCTTAAGACCTTCCATTTTGCCCCTCCAATTCAATAGATTTAAAATCTGCCAGAGCCAAAATATGTCTCAGCTTTGTTTTGATTTTCAATTAAATGCGTATTCCGGAGCTATCCGGCCACCGATTCCGCTGCAAAGTGGGCCACCCGTTCCGGAGCAAACTGGACCAGGCATTCCGCTGTAATCTGGGCCACTGATTCCGATCCAAACTGGGCCACTTTTT
>Ga0209231_1000021_pt1 | contig 144994 bp, 124 predicted proteins | sample Deesub45470m_DNA_FD_188086 | JGI IMG/M metagenome (GOLD analysis project Ga0209231, IMG submission 188086) | Deep subsurface microbial communities from North Pacific Ocean - 450_OLKR46/470m Metagenome (SPAdes) (version 2) | ecosystem: Environmental > Terrestrial > Deep subsurface >...
CTACGTCGGATCATGGGGCATCCCGCCAAGCGCATCCAGGAACTGCTCCCGGATCAATGGCTGGCAGCCAAGCAGAAGGATGCCGCAAGGGAGGCCGCCGAGCAAGATGGGGTCAGTTGACGGTTACGCCCAGGAATTGGTCAGGGAGCTGGAGGAGGGTGAGGGGACGTCGTTGCTTTATTGCTTTAAGGTTTCTCGAATTCACCGGTTGAGTTGACGGTTTTTGTCGTCGATCAGGGCAGGGGCGTCGGTTCGCGTACCGACGGACGCCTTACTTTTTGCAAGCCGCCAAAAAGTAAGCAAAAATCGGCTGCTCCTGCGGAGGGCATGACTGGTGCCGGGGTTGCGACTCTGGTTTTGGGGCGGTGCTGGTGACCGGCGAGGAACTGCGTAGAAAGGAAGCTTTTTGCCCGGCTGGACGCGGGCTCTGGTTTTGAGCAGTGGAGATGGTTTGGTAGCCTTATGCTCGAATCAAGCTGTTTATAGCAGTCGTTCAACCTGGTTGAATAATTGGCTGATTTTTTTGAGTAGGTCTGGCCGATTGAGGGTTTCATTCAGGTCTTCGTAGGCTTCGTGCTTGCAAGTCTCGCCGGGCGGCAGAAAGGATCAGGCGGGCCACTTTAGTGTCGGGCATAGATTTCTCTGCCTTCTCGAAGGGCCTTGGCAATCACGTGGTTGGCGGAGGACTGCCAATGCTCGACTTCCTCTCGGCTGTAAACCAGTATGTCGGTGGGGTAAGGAAGGCGGCCAAGAGCTCGTTCCAGGCGGCCGATTTCAGTGAGACGACTGCGCCCTGGGCCGAACGGTTCATTTTCTATGACGAGCAGATCCAGGTCCGAATCGGGGCGATTCGTTCCCTTGGCCCAGGAACCGAATAGAATAATCCGCTCGATATGGGCCGCTTCGACAAGTCTCCTCACAACCTCTGGGAGGGCTTCGGTGGCTGTCATGTGGGAGCTCCTGAAAAAACTGTAAAAAATCGCTGATGATGATGTAACCATACGGTAAAAGTGGGTTCGTGGCAAGTTGATGAATGCCGAGGGGACGCTCTTGACTCATTGACTAATTTTCGGTCAAGGAGGTGCGTTTAGAAGCGTCGGTTCGCGTACCGACGGACGCCTTACTTTTTGCAGGCCGCCAAAAAGTAAGCAAAAATCGGCTGCTCCTGCGGAGGGCATGATTGTCGCGGTTAGTCTGCGGTCGGCGACCGTAGGTGGTGTGCGACTCGCGGCGCTACGTGGCGACTCTCCTGGGGTGGCACGGTGATGAGCCTTGAGCTTTTGCCGGTAGGAAATTTTTCTGCAATCGGGATGTTGGTTTTATTAAACGTGCAATAAACAGGGCGCGAATGGCAGAAGCTTTCTGAAGGGGACGCTCTTGACTCATTGATTCATTTTTGGTCGAGCAGGTGCATTTAGAGCATTGGGGCGATCGTCGGTTCGCGTACCGACGGACGCCTTACTTTTTGCAGGCCGCCAAAAAGTAAGCAAAAATCGGCTGCTCCTGCGGAGGGCATGACTGGTGCCGGGGTTGCGACTCTGGTTGTGGGGCGGTGCTGGTGATTGGCGTGGAGCTGCGTAGAAAGGAAGCTTTTTGCCCGGCTGGACGCGGGCTCTGGTTTTGAACGGGGGTGGTCGGCTGCGCCGGCGGGGGAGTGTCGGAGGGGGACGAGCAGGGCGAAGCGGACGCTCTGGGGCGAAGGGGACGCTCTTGATTATTTGACTAATTTTCGGTCAAGCAGGTGCGGTAAGGTATCCATGAAGGGCGTCGGTTCGCGTACCGACGGACGCCTTACTTTTTGCAGGCCGCCAAAAAGTAAGCAAAAATCGGCCACTCCTGCGGAGGGCATGACTGGTGCCGGGGTTGCGACTCTGGTGGTGGGGCGGTGCTGGTGATTGGCGTGGAACTGCGTAGAAAGGAAGCTTTTTGCCCGGCTGGACGCGGGCTCTGGGTTTGGGCGGTGGTGGTCGGCTGCGCCGGCCGGGGAGTGTCGGAAGGGGCCGTTGTTGCCTAATTGACTGATTTTCTCCTCACTTTGGCGTTTCAGGCGCCGTCCATCATCCAGATGGCCAGTTTGCTTTCCATGCGCTGAAATCCCTTGTCGTTGGTAATGAACCCGGTAGCCTTGTGGCAGATTGCGGTGGCCAAATGAATGGCATCCGGGGTCCGCACCCCAAATTGGGCCCGCAGGCTAGCTGCTGTGCTGGCAATGGTGGGAGTCAGCGGGGCGATCTCAAGGTTGGGAAAAGAGGTCAAAATCTGCCCGACTCTTTCAGCCTCCTCCGGTCTGCCAGCTCGATACGCCGGCACCAGGAGTTCGGCAAAAACCAGACTCGACATAAGGCCGGAGAAGTGACTTTGCTCGATGCACCTGAAGATCTCCCGGGCTTGGGCATAATAGGTGGGATGTTTTTCCAGGAAGTAAATGATGGTGGCGGTATCCAGCGCCAGCAGGCTCCCCTCTGGCAAAGCGTTCAGATTCAGCGATCCCATTCGTCACGGGCCTCTTCCAGTTCCCGTCCATATCCGATCCAGAGGTCGGATATGCAACCCTCCAACTCTTGCAGGAAGGAGCGGGGGGCTTTGCGCAACAGGACGGATTCGCCTTGTTCCAGGATTTCCAGGGTGTCACCAGGGTGAAGGTCGAGTTTTCGACGTATTTTCGCTGGGAGTACAATCTGCGATTTACTGCTGAGTTTGGCGAGCGGCATGGTTTCCTCCGGTTTGCTTTACCTAAAAGTAAGGCAAGGAGAGCGGCGTGTCAAGCGTCTGGGGGGAGGGGAGGGGGACGCTCTTGGCTAATTGACTAATTTTCATTTTCCCTGCCTGACATCTTTTCTCGCCCACTCATTTATCGGAACCCTTTTCATCGATTCCGACGCATGCTATCATTTTGCTATCAAACTGATGGAGGCCCTGATGCCCAATATTCTCGTTCGTAATCTTCCCGAGGACGTCGTCGAAGAGCTCAAACGCCGGGCTCGCCGGCACAACCGCCCCCTGCAGCAGGAAGTCAGCGATATTCTCACCCGTAGTGCCCGCCATCCCCTTGATTTCGCCAAAAAAGCAGCGGAGATCCGCCAAAAGCTTGCAGGCAAAGGGATTCAATTCTCTGACAGTGCTGAACTGCTGCGGGAAGACCGGTCCCGATGAGAGGGGCAAAGGGGACGTTCTTGACTAATTGACTAATTTTTGGTCAAGCAGGTGCGTTTACAAGCGTCGGTTCGCGTACCGACGGACGTCTTACTTTTTGCAAGCCGCCAAAAAGTAAGCAAAAATCGGCCACTCCTGCGGAGGGCATGACTGGTGCCGAGGTTGCGACTCTGGTGGTGGGGCGGTGCTGGTGATCGGTGAGGTGCTGCGTAGCAAGGAAGCTTTTTGCCCGGCTGGACGCGGGCTCTGGGTTTGGGCGGTGGTGGTCGGCTGCGCCGGCGGGGAAGTGTCGGAAGGGGACGGAATGAGGGCTAAAAGGGTCGGGTCTTTACCCTTGACTGTGCGCGAGGGAAGGGGTCGGTTGTTAGTCTAAAAGCTTGACCAAAGACTTTTTTAACCCGGGCAAGTCCTCTTGAATGGTTTTCCATAACACCTCGGCATCCACCCCGAAATATTCATGGATCAGCAGATTGCGAATTCCCTTCATCTTCCCCCAAGGTACGCTTGGAAAATGGTTTTGTACATCTGAGGGTACATGCGCGGCGGCCTCACCAAGAATTTCAAAATTTCGGATGACAGCGTCAATGGTCTTCTGGTCCTTCTGCCATTGATCAAAGTGAAAACCTTCGGTGTAATGCTCAATCCGGCCGATGGCTTCAAGAATGTCCTCAATTCGCAGCTTCCAGTCTCTAGTGGACATGAAGCGCCTCCCGAAGAATTCTCTCCCGAAGCTGCTTCTTAAGCGCGTTATTAGTCACCAGGTCAACTGGGCGCCCCAGGAGCTTTTCAAGGTATTCCTTCAAATCCAGGAAGCCGAAAAAGCCTGGTGTTGTGGCAAATGCCACGAGAATGTCCAGATCGCTTTCTGGTCCGGCCTGATCCCTGGCAACGGAGCCGAAAAGGGCAAGGGATTCCACGCCGAATCTTTGCCGGACCTCCTCCATGTGATTGGACAAAAGCCGCAATGCTTGTTCGCGCCGCATGGAAAGCTCCATAGTGGATTGCTGGTAACTGAGGCTTTAAACATACGGTAAAATTGGGTTCGTAGCAAGTTGAAGTCAGGGCGAGGGTGAGGGGACGTCGTTGCTTTATTGCTTTAAGGTTTCTCGAATTCACCGGTTGAGTTGACGGATTTTGACGTCGATCAGGGCAGGGGCGTCGGTTCGCGTACCGACGGACGCCTTACTTTTTGCAGGCCGCCAAAAAGTAAGCAAAAATCGGCCACTCCTGCGGAGGGCATGACTGTCGCGGTTAGTCTGCGGTCGGCGACCGTAGGTGGAGTGCGAACCGCGGCGCTGTGTGGCGACTCTCCTGGGGTGGCACGGTGATGAGCCTTGAGCTTTTGCCGGTAGGAAATTTTTCTGCAATCGGGATGTTGGTTTTATTACACAGTCAGTGCATTTGGGGGAGACGTTCTTGACTCCAGCCGAAGATAAGGTTTTTTTGTCTCTTCACGCAGACTTTGCTAAGATTTCAATCCAAGGATGTGGCCATGAACGAAATCATTTTCCTGGTTGAAGAAGCACCGGAAGGGGGGTATTCCGCCAGGGCGCTTGGCGAATCTCTTTTCACCGAGGCCGAGGATATTGCCGAACTGCATGCAAACGTCCGGGACGCTGTTGCATGTCATTTCGACCCCGATCATATGCCGAAATTGATACGCCTGCATTTTGTCCACGAGGAAGTCCTGGCGGTATGAAGCTTCCGCGCGACCTCATCCGGAGAATGCGCTGGCCAAAGCCCTCAGCAGCCTCGGTTACCATATCACCCGCCAAACAGGCAGCCACCTCAGGCTGACCGCCACCACTCCAATCGGCGAACACCACACACTATCCCTGCTCACAATCCGCTCAAGATCGGCACTCTTGCCACCATTATCGCCGACCTCGCAGCACACCACGGGTTCACGAGGGATGAGCTGCTGAAGCAGCTTTTTCCCTGATGCTGAACGGGGTGGTTTTTTTGGGGGGGCCATATGCTCGGAGCAACCTGTTATGGCAGTCGTTCAACCTGGTTGAAAAGTTGGCTTGAAGTGTGGCGAATGGTACATAAGCTTCCCTGACCGAGTTCCTGCGGCAGTATGGGCATTTATACGGGAGCAATAGGTTGCCCTTGGTCATCGGCAAGTTGCAAACTTGCCTTCTGGTGGTATATATTTCGAATATAGATTATACGGAGGTGGAAAAATGAAAACAGCGAAGATTTTCCAGAATGGTCAGAGCCAGGCGGTCCGCCTGCCCAAGGAATTTCGTTTCGACGACACCGAGGTTTTCATCAAGAAAAGCGGTCAGGTCGTGTATCTCATCCCCCGCAGCAATTCCTGGGACATCCTCTTCAGTAGTCTGAAAAAGTTTTCCCGGGACTTTATGTCTGAGAGATCTCAGCCCGAACAGGATGATCGGGAGAGTTTCTGATGAAGTTGATGCTCGATACAAATATTTGCATTTACATTATCAAGCAACAGCCAGAGGCCGTTCTTCGGCGGTTTTTGGAGTATCAGGTCGGAGATATCGGCATTTCTTCGATCACTCTTTCCGAGCTTCGGTATGGGGTCGCCAAGAGTAAGCACCGGGAGAAAAACTCCAACGCCCTTGATGAATTTCTCATCCCCCTGGAAATTCTTCCTTTCGACGAAGACGCGGCTCTTGCCTACGGGGAGATCCGCTCTTCCCTGGAAATAGCGGGGACTCCTATTGGTGCGATGGACCTGCTCATCGCAGCCCACGCTGTTTCCCAAGGGGTAACACTTATTACCAATAACCTTCGGAAGTTTAGCCGTGTTTCGGGCCTAGCTGTTGTGGACTGGGTTTCTTAGGAACGCAGACAGCGGAAGGGGACGCTCTTGACTCATTGACTAATTTTCTGTCAAGCAGGTGCGGTTAGGGATACATGAAGGGCGTTGGTTCGCGTACCGACGGACGCCGGGTTTGCGACTCTGGTTGTGGGGCGGTGCTGGTTATCTGTATGGCGCTGCGTGGCGAGGAAGCTTTTTGCCCGGTTGGACGCGGGCTCTGGTTTTGAGCTGGGGAGGGTTGTTCCGTCGGGGAAGATGACTAAGATGTTGAATTCACCTGGGCACACCCTATTGAAAACAAAGAAATTGGTTCTTTATGCTAGAGGGGATTTCTGGATTGAATTTGGTCTGAAAAAGGCCTAAATTTAAACCAAATTCCTTAGGAGGTTCGCTGATGAAAGAGATCCGAGTGTCGGAAGGGGTTGTTCCGCTTGGCGAGTTCAAGGCCCATGCTGCTCGTTATTTGAAGCAACTCGATGGCCCTGTCGTTATTACCCAGAACGGTCGGCCTGCAGGTGTTCTGATTTCGCCCGCTGAATATGACCGAATCCGGGACCAGCAACGATTTATTGAGTCGGTGGCTGAGGGGCTGGAAGATGCCCAGAGTGGCAGGGTCATGGATTCCGCCGAGCTCAAAGCCCGGTTGGCTGTTGCCCGTGAACAGAGAGGGGCCCGGTGAAAGTTTTCTGGACGGAACATGCGTTGGCATGTCTGACCGGAATCGAAGAGTTTATTGCTGAGGATGACCCGGCACAAGCGGTTCACCAGATAGAAAAGCTGATCGACCGTACGGACATCCTCTGCGACCATCCGCTTGCGGGACGAAGAGTGCCGGAGTTGCGGAAGAGTTCGCTGCGGGAGTTGGTGGAGGCGAACTATCGGATTGTCTACCGGGTGCGAGCGGAGGCTGTTGAGATTCTCTCGGTGTTTGAGGGGCATCGCCTTTTCCCAAAAGATTTGGGGCGAGGAGGTCATCCCTGATACGGGTGGCTTAAAGGGCCAGTATTTCACTCTTGCCGGGCCTGGCAATTTGAAAACCTCAGTTCATTCTGCCCAAGGTGAGTTCGTGCGGCAGGGGACACTATTGTGCGTTTGACCAAAGAGCGCTCCCTTGTCGATTTGTGGACCGGCCCTCGCCTTGTCCCATCCCATTTTCTCCTAGGTCATCATCCCGGAATTTGTTAATCTGCAACCTTAATTCATCTGCATGGGAGTTTTTTCAGTGAGGGGGATGATGGACGCTCTGGCGGTAACGGATAGAAGGGTTCTGTGGCTCCACCTGCTGGCGGTGGTGGGCCTGCTGGCGGTGACTTACGCCAGCATCGTGCCGGCGATGGTGGCGCAGTGGGGGGAGGACCCGAACTACTCTCATGGCTTCCTGGTGCCGCTGGTTTCGGCCTATTTTCTCTGGGAGCGGCGGCAGGATCTGCTGACCGCTCGCCCCGGCGGAGGGCTGCTCGGGTTGCCGCTGCTGTTGGCGGGGCTGGTACTGCTGGCTTTTGGCTATGCGGGGACCGAGTATTTCACCATGCGGATGTCGCTGGTGGTGGTGCTGGCGGGGATCGTGCTGTTCTGGTTCGGTCGCGAGGTGTTTCGGATCAGCGCTTTTTCCCTCGGTTTTCTCGCCTTCATGGTGCCGCTCCCCTACATCGTCTATGATGCCCTGGCCTTTCCGCTGAAACTGATGGTGGCCAAGTATTCGGTGCTCTGTCTGAAGTTGATGGGGGTGGTGGTGTCGCGGGAGGGGAATATCATCATGTTCCCGACCACGGTGCTGGAGGTGGCGGATGCCTGCAGTGGCCTGCGCTCGCTGGTCTCCTTGATCGCCCTCGGGGTGGCCTATGCGATGGTGTCGCAGAAGAGCCTGCTGCCGAAGTTGGTGCTGGTGGCGTTGACGGTGCCGATCGCGATTGTCACCAATATGGCCCGGGTGATCGTGACCGGGTTTCTCGCGCAATATTACGGGGCTGCCGCCGCGGAAGGATTTTTTCACGAGTTCGCCGGTATGGCGGTGTTCGGGCTGGCGATGGTGTTGTTGCTGCTCTCCGGCAGCCTGTTGCGGAGGTGGTCATGATGGCGCGCTGGCGGTTATTGCTGGTCTATCTGCTGCTGCTGGGAGCGGCGGTTTTTGTGCAGACCCACGGCAGCGTCATGGTGCCGCCGCATCAGCCGTTGGAGGAGTTTCCCACCCGGCAGGGGGAGTGGACGATGGCGGGGCAGTCGCGCTTCAGTGAGCAGGTGCTGAGCGTATTGAAGCCGACGGATTACCTCGCTCGCAGCTATGCCCTCCCCGATGGCCGGCAGGTGGGGTTCTATCTCGGCTTTCACGGTGGCGGGCCGGAGAGTGGTCCGATCCATTCGCCCAAGCATTGCCTGCCCGGTGGCGGGCGCTCGGTGCTGCTGGAGCAGAAGCGGACCCTGCCGCTGGCGGGGGGCGCGTTGGAGCTGGTGGAGGCGGTCTATCAGAGCGGCGAGCAGCAGGAGCTGTTTCTCTACTGGTACCAGGTGCGGGGGGAGAGCCTGAATGATGAGTATGCGTTGAAGTTCTCCGAAGTCTGGAACTCGCTGCTCTACGGGCGGCGGGATGCGGCCTTTATCCGCCTGGCGATTCCGGTGACGGCTGGGGTGGAGGCGGCGGTGCGGACCGGGGAGGAATTCATTGCGGCGTTTTATCCGCTGATCAAGGCGACTTTGCCGCAATAATGGGATAGCGGAATTCGGGTGGGTTGGTTTTATCCATTCCTGCCCTGGCAGTCTATCTGCGAGCCAGGCGCCGCGGATGAGTGCACAGCCCCGGCTATTTCTTCTTTGGTAGAACCGCTGGAATTTGTTAATCTGTTGCGAGTTCGAATACTCACACCCGTCTGTTTTGGGAGTTGCGGCCATGATCAGTGAGGAAATGATCGAACGTGCGACCCATTTGCTCAGTCAGGTAGCTCGTCCAGAAAAAATTATTCTGTTTGGTTCCCACGCAAGGGCTGATGCGCGGGAGGACAGTGATCTGGATATCCTTGTTATCGAAAAGGTGGTCAAAGATCGCGTCGCTGAAATGGTGAGGTTAACCCGAGCGCTTGGGCCGCTGCGGCTTCCAGTCGATTTGTTGGTGGTTAGCGAGGAAATGTTCGAGTACTGGGCGGCAACCCCGGGTAATGTTTATTACCGGGCGAGCATGGAAGGGAAAGTTCTCTATGCGGCTGCATGAGCAGGCATTGCTTTTGTTGAAAAAGTCTACAGAGGAGAAGGTGCTGCTTTCTTCCTAAACCCTACACCAATTGGAAATTCAAACGATGATGGTTACTTGTGATGACATTCTGGCCCGACGGGCAAAAATTGCCATGGTCGGCCTTGGTTATGTCGGTCTGCCGCTGGCGGCGGCCTTTGGCCGCAAGGCCGAGGTGATCGGCTTTGATATCAGCGAGAAGAAGGTGGCTGAGCTGCGCCGGGGGTTCGATGCCACCGGCGAGTTGAGCTCTGAGGATCTGGCATCCACCAAGCTGGAGCTGACCACCGACAGCGCGCGGCTGAAAGAGGCGCGCTTCGTGGTGGTGACGGTGCCGACCCCCATCGATCGCAACAACAAGCCGGATCTGCGGCCGGTGGAGAGTGCGTCGCGCAGCATCGGCCGCAATCTGGCCAAGGGAACCATCGTGGTCTACGAATCGACGGTCTATCCCGGGGTGACCGAGGAGATCTGCGTGCCGATCCTGGAGCAGGAGTCGGGGCTGCGCTGCGGGGTCGATTTCAAGGTCGGCTACTCGCCGGAGCGGATCAATCCGGGGGATAAGGTCCATACCGTCGACAAGATCATCAAGGTGGTGGCGGGGCAGGACGGCGAAACCCTGGAGACGGTGGCGCAGGTCTACGAAGCGATCATCACCGCCGGAGTGCACCGGGCGACGACCATCAAGGTGGCCGAGGCGGCCAAGGTGATCGAGAACACCCAGCGCGACCTCAACATCGCGCTGATGAACGAGCTGTCGCTGATCTTCGGCAAGCTTGGGATCAATACCAGGGACGTGCTGGCGGCGGCCGGGACCAAGTGGAATTTTCTCCCCTTCACTCCAGGGCTGGTGGGGGGGCACTGCATCGGCGTCGATCCCTACTACCTGACCTACAAGGCCGAGGAGATCGGTTACCATCCGCAGGTGATCCTGGCCGGGCGGCGGATCAACGACGGCATGGGCAAGCATGTGGCCGAGGTGACGGTGAAGGAGCTGATCCGCTCCGGCAAGCCGGTCAAGGGGGCGCGGGTGCTGGTGCTGGGGCTGACCTTCAAGGAGGATGTCCCCGATATTCGCAACTCCAAGGTGGTTGATGTAATCCGGGAACTGGCCGATTACGAGGCGCAGGTGCTGGTGCACGATCCTTTGGCCGATGCCGAGGAGGTGCGCCACGAGTATGGCCTGGAGCTGACATCTCTGGAGGGTCTCGAGCCGGTCGATGCGGTGATCCTGGCTGTCTCCCATCGGGCCTTCGCTGGGATGACCCCGGCCAAGCTGGCGCAGCTCTGCCGCAACGGCCGCGGGCCGGGGGTGGTGATCGACGTCAAGGCCCGCCTCGACGGCGCCGCGGTGCGGGCCGCCGGCCTGCGCTACTGGAGCCTGTAATGAGTGCTTTTGCCGACTGCCGCCAGCAGCTGCGCGCCGCACCCAAGCGCTGGCTGGTGACCGGGGTGGCGGGCTTTATCGGCTCCAACCTGCTGGAGGAACTGCTGAACCTGGGGCAGACGGTGGTGGGGCTGGACAACTTCGCCACCGGCAAGCGGGCGAACCTGGAGGATGTGCGGACTCTGGTCGGTGAAGCGGCCTGGGGGAACTTCCGCTTTATCGAAGGGGATATCCGCGAGCTGGAGGATTGCCGCGCCGCCTGCAGCGGGGTCGATTATGTGCTGCATCAGGCGGCCCTTGGCTCGGTGCCGCGCTCCATCGACGATCCGCTGACCTCCAACGCCGCCAACGTCACCGGCAGTCTGAACATGCTGGTGGCGGCGCGGGATGCCAAGGTGGCCAGGTTTGTCTATGCCGCCAGCAGCTCCACCTACGGTGATCATCCCGGGCTGCCCAAGGTGGAGGAGGTGATCGGTCGCCCCCTCTCCCCCTATGCGGTCACCAAGTACGTCAACGAGCTCTACGCCGAGGTCTTCGGCCGCTGCTACGGGCTGGAGTCCATCGGCCTGCGTTATTTCAACGTCTTCGGCCGCCGCCAGGATCCCGATGGCGCCTACGCCGCGGTGATTCCCCGCTGGGTCGCGGCGCTGCTGCGCGGCGATGCGGTCTACATCAACGGCAGCGGGGAAACCAGCCGCGACTTCTGCTATGTGGCCAACGCCGTCCAGGCCAATCTGCTGGCCGCCACCGCCAGCGATCCGCAGGCGGTCAATCAGGTCTTCAACGTGGCGGTGCATGCCCGCACCGACCTCAACGCCCTGTATGAAAAGCTTCGCAGCCGGCTGCAGCCGCTGCGCCCGGCCCTGGCCGAGGCCCAACCGGTCTACCGGGATTTCCGCGCCGGCGACGTGCTGCACTCCCTGGCCGATATCGGCAAAGCCGGCCGCCTGCTCGGCTACGTCCCCTCCCACAGCATCGACCAGGGGCTCGACGAAGCACTCCCCTGGTACGCTCAGCAACCCTAATTTTCTTAAGGCCGGTGCCTGCGCCGGCTCCCAGCGCGGAGCTTCATGGGACTCTCCCTCTTCTCCATCCTGGCTCTGTTTGCGGCCCTGGCTCTGGCCGGGGTTCTGCTCGCCGGCAGCGGTCGCCGTCGCCTCGCGACCTGGGGGCTGCTGGCCGGACTGGCGGCCTGCCTGCTGGTGGAACTGGGGGATCTTGCGGCCCTGAGCTGGCCGGCCGAATGGCTGCGCTGGAAGCGCCTGACCCTGGTCGGCGAGGGGTTGGTCCCGAGCTGTTGGCTGTTTTATGCCGCGGCCTTTGGTCGTTCGGGCTGGCGGGAGTTGCCGCCGCTGAGTCGCGGCCTGCTGCTGGCCGGTTTACTGTTGCCGCTGACCGCGGCGCTTCTCCCCCTGGCCCAGGTCTATTATTCCCCCGACTTCGCCGATGAGCGGGTGCTGTTTCTCGGCACCGCCGGCTACTGGTACTACCTCGCCCTGATGGCGCTGCTGGTGCCGCCGCTGGTGCAGCTCGAACGCACCCTGGGGGCGCTCGGGAATACCGACCGCTGGCAGGTCAAGTTCGAACTGGTCGGCGCCGGGGCGGTGTTGGCCGCTCTGTTCATCTACTCCGGCCAGGGTCTGCTCTATCGCTCCCTCGATATGAATCTGCTGCCGGTGCGCAGCCTGGGGCTGGGGCTGGGAGTCGGTTTGATTCTCTACTCGCGGCTGCGCCGGGGGGACGAGGTCAAGCTCCGGCTCTCCCGCCAGGTCGCCTTCGGCTCTCTGGTGATTCTGGCGGTGGGGCTCTACCTGGTGGGGCTTGGGCTGGCCGGGGAGGGGATGCGTTATCTCGGCCTGCCGGCCCAGCGGGCCTTCGTCTGGGCCCTGGCGCTGCTGGCCGGCACCGCCCTGGTGCTGCTGTTTTTGGCCGAAGCGACCCGGCGGCGGATTCTGGTCTTTCTGCACAAACATTTCTATCGGCAGAAATATGATTACCGCCAGCACTGGCTCGACCTGACCCGGCAACTGGCCGGGGCGGCCTCGCCCGAGGCTTTGCAGGGGATTCTGCTCGAGGCCTTTATCGCCACCTTTCGGGTCCGGGGGGCGGCCTTGTATCTGGCGGCCGGTGACGGAGCCTTCTATCTGGCCCAAAGCTCTGCGCTGGCGAACTGCCGTCCGCAATGCCCCTCCAGCCATCCTCTTGGGGTGGCATTGGCGGACAAGGATTGGGTGGTCCGTTTCGATGACGATTCGTTCAGCTGGGAGCCTGGGGAACCTCTCTGCATCACCGCCAGTATCGCGGTGCCACTGCGTTTCGATGAGGAACTGGCGGGCTTCCTGCTGCTGGGGCCGCGGATACATCCCTGGGAGAAGCTCTCCTACGAGGATTTCGACCTGATGAAGGTCTTTGGCCGCCAGGCCGGCGCGACCCTGGTCAACCAGCAGTTGACCGCCGATCTGGCGGCGACGCGGGAACTGGCCGCCATCGGCAAGGTCGCCGCTTTTGTCGTCCACGATCTGAAGAACCAGGTGTCGGGGCTCTCCCTGGTGGTCGACAATGCCCGCAACTACATCGATGATCCCGAATTTCAGACCGATATGCTGGAAACCCTCGACGGTACCGTCCGCAACATGAACGGGCTGATCGCCCGGCTGAAGAATCTTGGGGAATGTCCGCTGCTCACTTTGCGCCCCCTCGATCTGCGGGAGGTGGCAACGGAGGCGGTGCGGCTGGTCGGCAGCGACCGGGTCGAGTTCCAGGGGACAGCGACCCCGGTGCAGGGCGAGCGGGGGGAGCTGCAGAAGGTGGTGCTCAACCTGCTGCTCAATGCCGTTGAGGCCGGGGGGACGACTCCGGTGCGCTTGACTGTGCAGGCCAATCCGGGGCCGCAACTGCGGGTGAGCGACAGCGGCTGCGGCATGAGCGAGGGATTCATCCGCCAGAAACTGTTCAAACCCTTCGAGACCACCAAGAAAAAAGGCTTCGGCATCGGACTGTACCAGGTTCGGCAGATCGTTGAGGCCCATCACGGGCGGATCGAAGTGGAAAGCCGGGAAGGGGCGGGGACGACTTTCAGCGTCTGGCTGCCGGCGGCTGAACCGGTTCAACAGGAGGAGTGATGGAGAAACTGCTGATCGTCGATGATAGCGACGAAATTCGCAAACAGCTCAAGTGGGGGCTGGGGCAGGAGTACAAGGTGCTGCTGGCCGAGTCGGTTCCCAAGGCGCTGGAGCTCTTTGCCGCCCATCAGCCGAAGGTAATGACCCTCGACCTGGGTCTGCCCCCGGATGCCGAAGGGGCGACCGAGGGGTTGCGCTGCCTGCGGGAGGTGCTGGCCCTGGCCCCGACCACCAAGGTGGTGATGCTCACCGGTAATGAGGAGCGGGAGAACGCGCTGCAGGCCATTGCCCTCGGGGCTTATGATTTTTACTCCAAGCCGATCAATCTGGCTGAACTCAAGGTGATCCTCGCCCGCGCCTTTCACCTGGCCCGGTTGGAGGAGGAAAACCGCCAGATGCACCAGGCCATGGGCGGAGTGGGGAGTGATCTGTCCGGCATTTTCGGCCAGTGTCCGGCGATGCTGGAGGTATTCGCCACCTTGCGCAAGGTCGCCTCGGTCGATGTGCCGGTGTTGATCCTGGGGGAGAGCGGCACCGGCAAGGAGCTGGTAGCTCGGGCGCTGCATGGCAAAAGCCTGCGGACCGAAGGCCCCTTCATCCCGATCAACTGTGGGGCGATTCCCGAAACCTTGCTCGAGTCCGAGTTGTTTGGCCATGAAAAAGGGGCCTTTACCGGCGCCCAGTCGCGACTGCAGGGAAAGGTGGAATTTGCGACCGGCGGCACCCTGTTTCTGGACGAGATCGGCGAGATGTCGCCGCTGCTGCAGGTCAAACTGCTGCGGTTTCTGCAGGAACGGGTGATTCAACGGGTCGGCGGCCGGGAGGATATCCCTGTTGACGCCCGCATTGTGGCGGCGACCAACGTCGATATCGAGCAGGCGATCAGCAAGGGGGCTTTCCGCGAGGATCTCTATTACCGCCTCGGGGTGATCACCATCACCCTGCCCCCCTTGCGGGAGCGGGGCGATGATATCCATCTGCTGGCCAATCTGTTTCTGCGCCGCTGCAGCGAGGCCTTCGGCCGCCGGGTACGGGGCTTCAGCCGTGAGGCCCTGGCCGCGCTGCGGGCCTACGCCTGGCCGGGGAATGTGCGGGAGTTGGAAAACAAGGTCAAACGGGCGGTGGTGATGTGCGAGACCCCGCTGGTGGAGGCCCAGGACCTGGGACTGGCGCCGCCGGAAACGTCTGCCGCCAGACTGAGGGACGAAGGCCAACCGATTAAAACCCTGGCCCTGGCCGGAATGACCCTGCGCGAGGCCCGGGCTCTGGTGGAGAAGGATCTCCTGGTCGGGGAACTCGATCGCCAGAACGGCAACATTGCCCACGCCGCCGAAGCGCTTGGAGTCAGCCGGCCAACCCTCTATGATTTGTTGAAGAAGTATGGACTGTTTGTTCCCTCCGAGTGATCGGAGGTGAGTTTTGACAAGGCAAGGGCCCCGGCTGAGAGCAATCAGCCGGGGCCCTTGTTTTATTGGGCGGTGGTGTTGGCTTATTCCAAAACCCAACTTTGGGGGTTTTCTCCAATGTTGTTCCCGGTTCAACAGCAATGTTCTCACCTGGGTTTTTCTAAAAAGTCATCAAACCTGCAATGTCGAGGTAATTCAAGTCAATTTGATGACGGGGGGGTGTCGTCGATTGGAGACGCCGTGAGTTCAGTGCTCTGGAGCACGGACTGCAGAGCGGCCACGATCTGGGGCTGGTACTGAAGGCCAGCCCCCTTCTCCAATTCGGCCAGGGCCTGGTTCGAAGTCATCGCCGGTCTTTGCGGGCGATCTTCGGTCATGGCGCAGTAAGCGTCGGCCACTGCCAACAGCCGGGCCAGGCGGGGGATGGCCTCGCCTTTGAGGCGGTCGGGGTAGCCACTGCCATCCCAGTGCTCGTGGTGATGGAGAATCCCTTTGCGGATGGCATCGGAAATTTCGATCTCCCGCAGCAGGTCGAGGGTGATGAAGGGATGAACCTTGAGGATGCTGGCTTCCGCCTGGCTCAGAGGCTTTGTTTTGTTGAGAACCTCCTCGTCGATAAGCATCAGGCCGAGGTCGTAGAGCAGCGAGGCGTAGAGGGCCTGGCTGGTTTCTAATTCGGAGAATCCCAGATGGACGGCCAGATCTCCAATCAGGCCTGGAAGTCGGGGTTGCTTCTTGTGGTAGCGGCGTTCGGCTCCGAGCAGGGCGTCGAAGGAACCGATGAAGCTGCGGAAACTGCCGCTCTGTTCATTATCCTCCTGCAGGCGCTCGAGTTGATGGGAGACCCGATCGCCGAGGGCGCTGGCGATTTGCAGGTCGCGCTCGGTGAAGGGGAGAGCGCTGCGCTTGTTGTTGAGATTGAGGACGCCGACCACCCTGTCTCCGATTTTCAACGGCAGGCAGAGCAGCGACGAGGTGTTGTATTGCCCGGGAATCCGCACTCCGCCGAAGCGATGGTCGTGTTCTAGGTCGGGGATCAGCAGCGGCTCGCCCTGGTGGGCAACGTAGCCGGCGATACGTTCGCCGACCCGAACCCGGGTGCGCTTGATCACCTCGTCGTCGAGACCGCGGGCACTGCGAATGGTGAGATCGCGGGAGAGCTCGTCCTCGAGCATGATCGAGCAAGTGGAGACATCGAGGACCTCGGCGATGAATTCGAGAAACAGCTCCATGGTGGTGGTCAGTGCCGCTTCCTTTTTCTGCCGCGCCCCTTTGGGGATGTGGAGCTGAATCAGAGAGCTGTGATCGTCGCTTTCCACCGACAGGCTCCAGCCCTGCACCTCGGCGGCTTTGCGGGCCAGGGAGAGCTTGATCGCTTCATCCCCTTGTTGGACGCTGCCAAGGCCGTTGCTGCCAGCGACTTGACTGAGCAGAAGAGGGGGGAAGGGGGTCGAACTGCTCAGTTGCAGACAGATGAATTCCTCGACCTCGGCGCCAAGGCGCAAGGTGGCTCCCCGCGGCAGGCCACTCAAGGCCCCTTCGAGCAGATTGTGCAGCAATTGCACGGTGAGAATTTTATCACCAGCGATGGTTGGCAGGGTTTTCGGCAGCTCGAGCTTTAATTCGATCCCCCGTTTGGTCAGCAGGTTCTGCAGCGATTTGCCACCCACCGTCTCCCGCAGAGTGGCACCCAAATCCAGCAGGGTTTTGTGCAGCAACTGCCCTTCGTCTTCATGGCGTAAAAAGTTGAGCTGATGTTCGGCAATGCGGATCAGTTTGTCGGTTTCCGTGCCGATAATCTGGAGAAATTCCTGCCGCTCCGGCAGTGGCAGGGAGGGGGTCGAATGCAGCAGGTAGCTTGAGCCTTTGATCGAGTTGAGGGGGGTGCGCAGTTCGTGGGCGACCCGGGTCAGAAAGTCGGTTTTGGCAACCGCGGCGTCGACCAGTTTGCGGTTGGCCTCTTCGAGTTCTGCGGCCTTGGTTTTGAGTTCGTTGACCAGAAAGGCGCTTTGCAAGGCCTGGGCGGCCTGGTTGGCGATGATTTTGAGCAGCGAGAATTCGTCTTCGCTGAAGGGGGACCCATCCTTTTTGTCGTGCATGTTGAGCACGCCGAGCACCCGGTTTTTGGCGATGATCGGGCAGGAGATGAAGGAGCGGGTTTTGTAGCGCTCCCGTTTGGTGTTGGCAAAGCGCGGGTCGGAGTCGATATCGGTGACCAGGACGGCCTGTCGGTTGGCGGCGACAGTTCCGGCAATCCCTTCGCCTACCGGGGCGCGGTAGCTGCGGGCCAGACGGTCGTCGATTCCCAGGCTGGCCAGGATGTAGAGCTCCTGACGGGTGTTGACCAGCATCAGCGAGCCCTTGTCGGCCTGCAGGTGGTTGCCGGCGAGGTCGAGCATCAGGCTGGCGATGGCCCGGATGTTGTCGGTAAAGATGACCGCGCTGGAGATCTCCTGGAGGATCGCCAGCTTTTTTTCCGTCAGTTGGGTTTGAGTCTGAGCTGGTTCCATGGGCGCCTGACATCGTGAAAAAGAGGTCTTCAAGGATGTTTTGATGCAGGAATGAGGCATGCAATAATTGTGCGATCGCCGTGATTCTTGGGCAAAGCCGACAAATCAACACGGCTCGGCATGCTGTGTAAGAAAATCCGACAATGTTTCAGTTTCTGTAAAGAGATGGTTGGACAAGAAATCCCCCGCCGGACCCGTGATCGCCTTCCTTTGCAAAAAGGTGATCACGGGCCTAGCGGGGGATTTGGTGTGGTGCCCGCGATGCAGTTGTCGCGGTTGGATCTTTGGTTCGCCCTACGCCCGCACCGTCAATACCGGCACCGGGCTTTTGCGCACCAACCGTTCGGCGGTGCTGCCGACAATGACCCGTTCCAGTCCGGTGCGGCCATGGGTGCCGACGATAATCAAGTCGACGGAGAGTTCTTCGGCCTTGCGCAGGATTTCTTCGAAAGGCCGGCCCAAGACAACTTCGGTGGTGTAGGGAATTTTTCCGCTGAACTGCTCCTGGCAGAACTCTTCCATTTCCTTGACGACGTGGATCTCGACCTCGCGCTCCAGCAGGGTCATCGCCTCCTGGGGGACCAGGCTTTTGCGCCGATCGGCAAACTCTCCAATGACGTGCAGCACATGCACGGCGGCGCCGGAGAGTTTGGCCAGAGTCAAGGTAGAGACGGCCGCCGGCAGCGAACTTTCGGAAAAGTCGGTGGCGTAGAGGATTTTCTTAATGCTTTGCATGTCCAAGGCTCCTTGTTGCCGTCAGGCTCAGGCCGCCACCGGCGCCGCAGCAGCCTGGTCGCGTTTGTTTTTGCTGTGTTGCATGAACCAGACCAGGGCCACCAGTACAATGCCGATGATATCAGTGATGATGGTCGGCCAGTAGAGCAGTACTGTGGCCGGGGCCAGCATCAGCCATTCCAGGACGGAGGTGCGCCGGATCCAGTAAAACATCGTCAAGGAAGAGAAGGCGATGGTGCCGAGGATCGCCGAGACAAAGCTCATGGTGATGCGCATCGGCGTCGGTGCGATCTCCCCTTTCACCAGGGTGTCGCCGGGGTTGACCATGGCGCCGGGAGTTTTAACGATCTGGGTGACCTTGGCATTTTTATCGGCCTTGATCTCGACCACCTGGTCACCGACCTGCAACAGGGCAATGATTTCGTCCGGCTGATATTCCGCGGCTTCTTGGGCGTTGATCTTCAGCACGGTGGCGAAAGGGGCGTTGTCGAGTTCGGGAACCTTGATTTCGTTGAGCTTGCCCTGGAACAGGATCGACGGGGTAAAGGCGAACAGCACCGGCATGACGTAGAGCAGCTTGGCGAATTTGAAGGCGGTCCAGCCGGTCTTCCAGGGGTCGGCGCCGGCTATCGCCGCGCCGGCGTAGGCGGCGACGCAGACCGGTGGCGTGATGTTGGAATCCTGGCTCAGCCAGTAGACGATCATGTGGGCGCAGATGATCGGCACTCCCAGGGCCCCCAGGGCCGGTACGGCGAGGACGGCGACGATCAGGTAGGCTGCTGTGACCGGAACACCCATTCCCAGAACCAGAGAGGCCAGGGTGATCAGGATCAGGGCAAGAATCAGGCTGTCACCGGACATGGTGATGATGATGTCGGAGAATTTGAGCCCCATGCCGGTCAGGGAGATAACCCCGACAATGATGCCGATGACCCCGACGGTGGCGCCAATGATCAAGGTGTTACGGGCGCCGGAGAGGATCGCTTCCCAGATCTCCTTGAAGCCCATGCGGGTCTCTTTTTTCACCCAGCTGATGGCGATGCAGGAGAGGGTCGACCAGAAGGCCGAAAAGCCCGGTGAGCGCCCCATGACCATCAGAACCGTCATCAAAATCAGTGGGAGGGAGAAATACCAGTCGTTTTTCAGTACGGTCCGCCAGGGCTGAACCCCTTCCTGAACCCCTTTCAGGCCGAGTTTGCTGGCCTCGAAGTGGATCATGCAGAAGACCGAAAAGAAGTAGAGCAGCGCCGGGCCGATGGAGATCATCATGATGTAGGAATAGGGCAGGCCGGTCAGTTCGGCCATCAAAAAGCCGCCGGCGCCCATGATCGGCGGCAGAAACATGCCGCCGATGGAGGCGGCCGGCTCGATGGCTCCGGCCACGTGCGGCTTGAAGCCGGCTTTTTTCATCAGCGGAATGGTGAAGGCGCCGGTGGAGACGGTGTTGGCGATGGCGCTGCCGGAGACCGAGCCGAACAGGGCCGAGGCGATAACGGCTACCTTGGCCGGACCACCGGTGCTGTTGCCGGCAATGGCCAGCGGCAGGTCGATGAAAAAGCGGCCGGCGCCGGATTTGTGCAAAAAGGCGCCAAAGAAGATGAACAGAATCACGTAGGTGGCCAGAACGTTGGCCATGACCCCGAACACCCCGTTGGTGGTGAGAAACAGGGCGGTGGAGAGGCGCTCGAAACCGAAGCCGCGGTGGGCCAGAATTTCCGGCAGATGGGGGCCGAAATAAGCGAAGGCGAGCATGCTGACCCCGATCAGGGTCATCGACCAGCCCAAAACCCGGCGGCAGACCTCCAGGGAGAGCAGGATACCGGCGATGCTGAGCAGTCCGTCGAGCTCATTTTCGGCCCCGGCGCGGTAGTTGAGGGCTTCGAACTGGCTGATCCAGTAATAGATGGCTCCGGCCGAAACCAGGGCAAACAGGACGTCGCTGAGAGTCGGGACCTGTTTCCAGCGGGTGATGATGGCACGGTCGCAGAAAAACAGGATGGCTCCGAGAACCAAACTCCCCGCCGCCAGCGGCCACAAGGACGCCCCGGCCGCCAAGGCCTGGACCAGTCCGTCATCGCTGAAGGTGTCGAACATCCCCATGAGGCGGCCATGGAACGTTGCCACGTCGGGGAAGAACAAGAGCACGGCAGCGATGCAGGAGAGAATGAAGCCGAGCAGCAGGCCGAGCACGCCGCGCATGATTGGTCCGCCTGCCGGGTAGAGCAGAAAGACCAGTACGTAGGTAATAAAGACGTAGATTCCGAGGTGGAACTGGGTGCCGACCGTTGTAATCCCGGCCGCAGAAAAATAAAACAAGACCATAAACGCCCCGAGCAGGGCGGTGACCCAGTGCCATAATCCGGTCGGGGTACGGAAGGACTTGGCGTCCTTTTCCATCAACTCCTTGAGTTTTTTCTTCTCATCCGGGGTCAGGTCCTTGATTTCATCGACTTCTTCAGACATCTGGGTGCTCCATCAAACTAGGGGGATATGGAATTGAAAAACTGCCATAGCAGAGAACGGTGGTGACAAACGAAGCGGGGCATTGAGCCCCGCTTCGTGAGAGACGCCATGCTTACAGAGGTTGGTCTTACTTGAGCTTCTGGTCGTCAGCCAGGGTCAGGCCTTTTTCCATCCAGAACTTGGCAGCGCCCTTGTGGACCGGGGTCACGATGCCATAGAGGCCGTCTTTGATCTTCATCGAGGAGGCCGCCTTGGTGACGCCGACCATGAAGGCGAGCCCTTCGTCGGAGAAGACGTCCTTGAGCGCGGCGTAGGCGACGTCCTCTTTGACATGCTTGCCGGCCACCCAGATGGCGGAATCCTGAACCGACTTGACGTCATAGTCGACGCCGCTGTAGGTTCCGGCGGGGATGGTCACTTCAGCGTAGTAGGGGTTTTTCTTGAAAAAGTTAGCGGCTTTGGCAGCCTCGACCAGGCTCAGAATCTTGATTTTGTTGCTGGCCGCAGCCTGGATAACGGAGGAGTTCGGGTAGCCGGCGAAAACCCACATGGCATCGATCTTCTTGTCGCCGATGGAGGAGGCGGCTTCGCTGTAGCCGATGAACTCAATCTTCATCTTGTCCCACATGCCCAGACCGGTGAAGTAGCGCTGGGCGCTGGCGGCGGCGCCGGAACCTGCGGCGCCGACGGCAACGCGCTTGCCTTCGAGCTCTTTGACGTCATTGATGCCGCTGTCGGCGAGGACCACCAGGTGGGCCGGGGCGCCGTAGAGATAGGCCAGCGAGTGAACGTTGTTGTACTTCTTGGTGTCGTTGGTCAGTTCACCATTGGCCGCCAGGAACATGTCGCCGGCGTAAACGATGCCGAAGTCAGCATCGCCTGAGTTGACCCGGCGCAGGTTCTCCACCGAGCCGGCCGATGCCATGTTGGAGACTTCGACATCAGGGATGTTTTTCGACAGACGGCTGGAGATGGCGTTGGAGAAATACTGAAAAGTCCCGCCGTCGGGCCCGCCGGAGAAGGCGAGACGGGTCTTGGCCGCAAGGCCGGTGCCCGGAATGGCCAGGGTGAGTGCCAGGGCGCAGCCACCAAGAATGGACAGGTAACGCTTTGTTTTGCTCATTTGTCTAATCTCCTCTTTTCGGGTTAGGGTGGTGATGGATTGCATAACACCATTCTAAAAATGCACACGACTACTTTAGCAAGTAGAATGCCATGTTTTTAGTGGGTGCCATAACCATTACATTTTAGACAGAAAGCGCGCATTTTCAAGCAAGGGCTTCGGATAACAGGAAACCTTTGGTCCTTATGGGATGTTTTTGTGTGGCTAAAATTGACCAAACATGGCCAGGCGTGGCCTTTGTTGCGGTCGTGCCATGGGCGGCGTAGAACTGGGTTTGCTTTTTCTGCAGTGAACTCGACTAAATAATTCACTTTCGGATTGACAAGGGGGTTGCAGTTTTTCATCATGCGCGGGCGGTTGTGGCAACTGCCCGCGACCCTTGCGATGGGGACTACAGGTGTCGACTTTCTGGGCTCCGGCCAAAATCAATCTCTGTCTGCATGTCGAAGGTCGCCGCTCTGATGGCTACCACGACCTCTCCATGCTGATGCAGCGGATCAGTCTGGCCGATCGATTGACTCTGGCTCTGGAGCAATCTTTGGGCGTGCGGATTGAGTGCCCCGGGGTGACGCTCCCCCCCGGTGGGGAGAATATAGCCCTGCGTGCCGCCCGGCGGATGCTGGAGTTGGCCGGTAATAAGTGCGGGGTGGCACTGCGGGTTGAGAAGCGGATTCCCGTGGCTGCGGGCCTGGGCGGCGGCTCCTCCGACGCAGCCACGGTTCTGCTGGCGCTTAACGATCTGCTTGGCCTGCAGCTGACCCCGGCCGAGTTGTGCGCCGAAGGGCTGCGGTTGGGGGCCGACGTGCCGTTCTTTCTGTTTCAGCATACGGCCTGGGCAACCGGGGTCGGGGGGCGGCTCCAGGCTGTGACCGGATTGCCCCCGGTCTGGTATCTGCTGGTCAATCCTGGTATTGAGGTTTCCACCGCCTGGGTGTTTCAAAATTTTCGGTTGACATCGCCTGGGGCAGTGACTAAACTACCGGCGCTTCCAAGCACAATAAAAGGGTTGCTGCGCCTGCTGCACAATGACCTGGAACCCGTCACCATCGCCCGCTACCCGGTGGTTGGTCAGATCAAGCGGCAGTTGCTTGATGTCGGTGCCCTGGGGAGTCTGATGTCCGGCAGTGGCCCGACCGTGTTTGGGGTTTTTTCCGATTGTGCAAGTGCTCAAGCCGCGCAACGGGCTTTGGCGCTGGAACCTGGCTGGCGCTGCCTGCTGGTTCGTCCGTTGGCTGAAGGTGTAGTGGAAGCGGTTGATTTTGTAGAGATTTGATGGGGCGTCGCCAAGCGGTAAGGCACCGGATTTTGATTCCGGCATTCCCAGGTTCGAATCCTGGCGCCCCAGCCACTCTTTGTTATTCACCAGTCATCGCCTGCCCTGCCCCGAACCGGCCTCCAGCGTTGAATCCCCGTACCACCGGTTAGGTCATGGCTCTCCATGACCTACAGTTTTTCATAGCAAACAACAAGGAATCTGCCGTGGATATGCTCAAGATCTTTTCTGGCAACGCCAATATCGCTCTGGCCCGGGAAATTTGTGGTCAGTTGGCGGTGCCGCTGGGCAGCGCCAAGGTGCGCACCTTTTCCGACGGCGAAGTCATGGTCGAGATCGGCGAGAACGTCCGCGGTCGCGATGTTTATGTGATTCAGCCGACCTGCGCGCCGGCCAACCATAATCTGATGGAACTGCTGGTGATGGTCGATGCCCTCAAACGGGCTTCAGCAGCGCGGATTACCGCGGTCATTCCTTATTTCGGCTATGCCCGCCAGGATCGCAAGGTCGCTCCGCGCACCCCGATTACCAGCAAACTTGTGGCCGACCTGATCACCACCGCCGGAACCGACCGGGTGCTGACCATGGACCTGCATGCTGGCCAGATCCAGGGCTTTTTCAATATCCCCGTCGACCACCTCTACGCGGCCCCGGTGATTCTCGATGCCCTGCGCGGCCATTTCGACGATCCCGTTGTGGTGGTTTCTCCCGATGCCGGTGGCACCGAGCGGGCCCGGGCTTTTGCCAAGCGGATGGATGCCAACCTGGCCATCATCGACAAGCGCCGCAGCGGTCCCAATGTCTCCGAAGTCATGCATATTATCGGTGATGTGGCCGATCAGACCTGTCTGATCGTCGATGACATGATCGATACCGCCGGCACCCTCTGCCAGGCCGCCAAGGCCCTCAAGGACAAAGGGGCGCGCCGGGTTTACGCCAGCGCCACCCATGCTGTTCTGTCCGGACCGGCCCTGCAGCGGATCAACGAAAGCTGCCTGGAGCAGGTGCTGGTCACCAACTCGATTCCGGTTGCCGACAAGGCCGGCGACTGCCCCAAGCTGCGGATCCTTTCCGTCGCCGAACTGCTGGCCGAAGCGATCCGCCGCATTCACGGCGATGAGTCGGTCAGTTCCCTGTTTGTCTAACCGCGACGCTCGCCGTCGCTTTTTGTTCCGCAACTCGCCAAGTTCCATGGAGGATACATAAATGGCACAATCACAACTTCAAGTTACCGCCCGCACCGGCCTCGGCAAGGGCGGCGCCCGCTCCCTTCGGCGCCAAGGTCTGATCCCCGCAACCGTTTACGGTCGTGGTCTGACCCCCTGTTCGGTCGTGGTCAATCCCAAAGCTCTGAGCCAGGCTGTTGCCACCGAAGCCGGCTGGAATACCCTGCTCACCCTGCAAGGCGAAGGTGATTTCGCCGGCAAGGTCGTCATTCTCAAGGATGCTCAGTATGACGTCATCCGCCGGGAAATGACCCATGTCGACTTCCAGGTCGTCAACCTGCTGAAGAAGGTTCACGTCATGGTTCCCGTTCACCCGGTGGGCAAGTCGGCTGGCGAAAAAGCCGGCGGCAACCTGCAGGTGATTCGTCATGAGCTGGAAGTCTTCTGTCTGCCGACTGCTATCCCCGGCGCCATCGAAGTCGACGTGACCAAATTGGCGGTCGGCGACGTGTTGCACATCGAGGACATCGCTCTGCCTGCTGGCGTTGAAGTTCCTCACGATGTCAACTTCACCGTCATCACCGTGACCGCGCCCAAGCTTCACGATGAAGACGTAGAAGAGACTGAAGAAGCAGAAGAGACCGAAGAATAAAGCCGGACGGAGCGGGCGTGAAACTGATCGCTGGTCTCGGTAATCCCGGGACCAAATATACAGAGACACGCCACAATGTCGGTTTCATGGTCGCTGAGGCTTTGGCCGCTGAGGCCAGTGTCAGTCTGAAAAAAAAGGGACATCAGGGAGTCTATGGCGTCGGCCGGGTGGCCGGACAGGAGTGCACCATCCTGCTTCCCCAGACCTATATGAACCTCAGTGGTGTCAGTGTTGGCTCTGCTTACAAATCCCTCGGCCTAACGCCGGGGGATTTGATTGTGGTTCACGACGATATCGATCTGCCCTTTGGCACCCTGAAGCTGCGCGTTGGCGGTGGTCATGGGGGGCACAACGGGATTCGCAGTATCCGCGAAGTTCTCGGCAGCGGCGAATTTGTCCGTTTGAAGATTGGAGTCGGCAGACCCGCCGGTGCCGGCGATGTGGCCGGCCATGTGCTGAGCGCTTTTGCCAGTTCGGAACGCAACCTATTGGACCGTGTGTTGGCGGGTTCCATTCAGGCCTTGACCCTGCTGCTCGAACGAGGGGTCAGCGCCGCCATGAATGAATTCAATAACCGCGATTTTTCACCAACATAAAGAGAGGGAACGAGTCGAATGGAACTGCAAATGTTTGCTCCTGTTCTGGGGGTGATCGGGTTCGCGATCGCTATTGTCCTGTACAACATGGTCAAGGCGCAACCGATCGGCAACGACAAGATGAAGGAGATCTCCGAGGCGATTCACGATGGCGCCATGGCGTTCCTCAACCGTGAATATCGGGTGTTGGCGATTTTCATCGTCATTGTTTTCGGGCTCATCAGCATCAGCATGAACATCCAGACCGCGCTCTCCTTCCTCGGCGGCGCCATCTGCTCCATGACCTGCGGTTTCATTGGTATGAAGGCCGCGACCCGCGCCAATGTGCGGACCTGCGAAGCGGCCCGCTCCGATGGCCAGGCCAAGGCACTTGAGGTGTCATACAACGGTGGCGCGGTCATGGGGATGGCGGTTGCTTCCCTGGGCCTGGTCGGCGTCGGCGTGGCCTACATTTTCTTCGGCGGCAGTCCGGAGACCTCCATCTACATTAACGGATTCGCCATGGGCGCCTCCTCCATCGCCCTGTTCGCGCGGGTGGGTGGCGGCATCTACACCAAGGCCGCGGACGTCGGTTCCGACCTGGTCGGCAAAGTCGAGGCCGGGATTCCTGAGGACGACCCGCGCAACCCTGGCGTTATCGCCGACAACGTCGGCGACTGCGTCGGTGACACCGCCGGCATGGGTGCCGATATCTTCGAATCTTACGTCGGTTCCATCATCGCCACCATGGCGATCGCTGCAGCAGCTGGTCCCCAATTGCTGCAACAACTGGGCGGCGGTGCCATGGTTCAGTCCAATGCCATGCTCCTGCCCCTGGTGATGGCCATGATCGGTCTGATCTTCTCGGTCATCGGCATTGCCTCCATGCGCCTGCTCAAGGGGATCGATCCGGCCAAGGCCCTGCATTACACCACCTTTATCGCCGCCGCCGGTTTCCTGGTCGCAGCCTTTTTCGTCATCCAGGCGATGGATATCTCCAACGGCGTCTTCTGGGCCATTCTCGCCGGCACCCTGGCCGGGATTGCCATCGGCCAGGTCACCGAGTACTACACCGCCCGCGGCCCGGTCCGCCGCATCGCCGAAGCCTCCAAGACCGGCCCGGCCACCAACATCATCCACGGACTGGCTGTGGGGCTTGAGTCCTGCGCCCTGCCGATCCTGATCATCTGTCTCGGTATTTTCGTCGCCAACCACTTCGCCGGCCTCTACGGCATCGGCATCGCCGCTGTCGGCATGCTTGCCACCGTTGGTGTCACCATGACTGTCGACGCCTACGGCCCCATCGCCGACAACGCCGGTGGTATCTCGGAAATGGCCGGCCTCGGCCCGGACGTGCGCAAGATCACCGACGGTCTCGACGCCATCGGCAACACCACTGCCGCCATCGGCAAAGGCTTCGCCATCGGCTCTGCGGCCTTGACCGCTCTGGCCTTGTTCTCGGCCTACGCCACCACGGTCGGCCTCGAAACCATCAATTTGATCAACCCCATGGTCGTCATCGGCCTGCTCATCGGCGGGGCACTGCCGTTCTTCATCGGCGCCCTGACCATGACCTCCGTCGGTCGTGCGGCCGGTAAAATGGTCGACGAGATCCGTCGCCAGTTCCGCGAGATTCCCGGTCTGCTCGAAGGCAAGGAAGGCGTTAAGCCCGACTCCCAGAAATGTATCGATATCTCAGCCAAGGCGGCCCTGCAGGAGATGATTCTGCCTGGCGTGGTGGCCGTGGTCGCCCCGGTGCTGGTCGGTTTCATCCTCGGCAAGGAGTCCCTCGGCGGCATGCTCGCTGGCGCCACCGTGTCCGGCGTGCTGCTGGCGCTGATGATGTCCAACGGCGGCGGCGCCTGGGACAACGCCAAGAAGTACATCGAAAAAGGTGAACTCAAAGGCGAGAAGAAGGGTGGCGAAGCCCACAAGGCCGCCGTTGTCGGTGACACCGTCGGCGACCCCTTCAAGGATACCTCGGGTCCGGCCATGAACATCCTGATCAAGTTGATGAGCGTTGTTTCGCTGGTTATCGCCCCCCTGCTGGTCTGATCGCAGGCGGCTTAACCCTTAAGTAGTCCATGCCATAGCCGGGGCAGGCGCCCCGGCTATGGCATTTTCTGTGAGTAGAGAAAACCATGGGATTCAAATGTGGCATCGTCGGCCTGCCCAACGTCGGCAAATCAACCATCTTCAACGCCCTCACGTCCGCCGGGGCCGAATCGGCTAACTACCCCTTCTGCACCATCGAACCGAACGTCGGAATCGTCGCGATGCGGGATCCGCGGCTTGACGCTCTGGCCGAAATCGTCAACCCCCAGAAGGTGCTGCCAACCTCGATGGAGTTCGTCGACATTGCCGGCCTGGTCAAGGGAGCGAGCAGGGGGGAAGGGCTTGGTAACCAGTTTCTCGGCCATATCCGCCAGGTCGATGCCATTGCCCACATCGTGCGCTGTTTCGAGGATGACAACGTGGTCCATGTCGATGGTTCCGTCGATCCGCTGCGCGATGTCGAGGTCATCCAGACTGAGCTCAACCTGGCCGATCTCGATTCGGTGGAAAAGCGGATCACTCGCACCGAAAAGCAGGCTAAAACCGGGGACAAAAAGCTCAAGGCCGAACTCGAAGTCCTGGTCAAGGTGCGGGAATGTCTCAATCAGGGACGTCCAGCCCGCTCCACTGATCTTGCCGACGATGAGCGCCTGGTGCTGCGCGACCTGCATCTGATTACCGCCAAGCCGGTGCTGTTCGTGGCCAACGTCTCCGAAGACGATCTGGCTGGAGAGCACCCCTTTGTCGGCCGCCTGCGGGAGTTCGCAACCGCCGAAGGGGCGGAGATGGTGGTGATCTGCGGCAAGATCGAAGCTGAGATCGCCGAGTTGGGGCCTGATGAAAAATCCGACTTTCTGGCCGAAATGGGATTGGCCGAATCGGGGTTGGACCGGATGATTCATGCCGGCTATCATCTGCTCGGGCTGATTACTTATTTCACTGCCGGGGTCAAGGAGGTTCGGGCCTGGACCATCGCTCGCGGAACCAAGGCGCCAGGGGCTGCCGGGGTGATTCATACCGACTTCGAAAAAGGCTTTATTCGCGCCGAAGTGATCGCCTACGATGATTACCTGCGCTCCCGCGGCGAGGCCGGGGCCAAAGAAAAGGGGCTGATGCGCCTCGAAGGCAAGGAGTACGTGGTGCAGGATGGCGATGTGATGCACTTCCGCTTCAATGTCTAGACGATAATAGCCGTTGCCTTTTGGTCATAATTCTGCTAGTAAACATAGTTCTTTTCTGTGGGGTGTCGATGGGACACCCCCTCCTTGTTCCGGTTCGTGCCGGGGCTACAAACCCGTAAGGAGATCACAAGATCATGATGCGTACCTACGAAACCATTTTCATCGTCGAGCCCAGCCTCGTCGGTGAGGAGTACACCGCCATTATCGACAAGTTCAAGGGGGTCCTGACCGATCAGGGGGCCAACATCCTGAAAATCGACGAGTGGGGAACCCGCAAGCTGGCTTACATGGTGAAGAAGCAGAACCGCGGCACCTACGTGCTGGCTGCTTACGAGGCACCTCCGCAGGCGATCAAAGAATTTGAGCGCCGGATGCGGATCGACGAAGCCATCATCAAATTTCAGACCGTCCACCTGGAGAAGGGTCTGGAGCCTGTTGCCGAGGTCAAGGACGTGGCTGCTGCTGCGGACGACCAGGACAGCGACGAAGATTAATTCCCGATCCCAAAAACTCTAGGAGAATTTTCCATGGCTTACGAGAAAAAACCTGCTGCTGGTGGTGCCCCTCAACGCCGTCGTTTCGGCCGTCGTAAAGGCTGCCGTTTTTGTGGCGACAACACCCTGAAAATTGAATACAAAGAACTGCGCAACCTGCGCTATTTCATCTCCGAGCGCGGCAAGATCGTTCCTCGGCGGATTTCCGGCAACTGTGCCGAGCACCAGCGCAAAGTGACCGCAGCTATCAAGCTGGCTCGCAATATCGCGCTGCTGCCGTTTACTTCGGGGCATTCTTTCGATTGATCAGCAGTTTGCTGCACAGTGACCAGTTTATGAACCCCGGACAAAAGGCTTTACATCTCATCGTTGGGACTCTGATCACTCTTGGCTTGTTGGCCGGCGGGGACCAGTTGGGTCTGTTGATGGTATTGTCGAGTCTGTTGATGCCGTTCCCGGCGGCCCTGGTGCAGATGCGCTGCGGTACGCTGGTCGGAGCAGGGGTGGTTGGGCTGGTCGCGCTGACTCTCGTGGCACAGGCCTCTGGCCTGGTCGCAGGGAGTTATCTGCTGCAGTATGGTCTTGGTTCTTTTCTGCTCCCCTTCTGGTTACGGCGGGGTTGGAACTGGGACCGTGCGTTAGGAGCCACTTTGGTGGTCACCCTGGCGACGGCTGGTTTGCTGTTGTTTGGTTACGCTCAGAGTCAGCAGGTCGGCCTGAGCGATCCGATTGAACAGTACGTCAAGATCGAGATGGACCGGGCGGTGGCCTCTGCCAATCAGGCAGAGATGACCGCGGAAGAGCGACAGGCCTTTGATGCCTATGCTCAGCGCACCGCAGCTTTCATGCTGCAGGCCTACCCCGGAATGGCAGTGACGGTCACTGGCGGTTTTTTGCTGCTGCTGCTGATGATGCTTCGAATCAGCGCCCGTGGTCGTTATGAAATTCCCGGTCCAGCCTTCGCCCGCTGGAAAAGCCCGGAGTGGTTAATCTGGTTGCTGATTCCAGCTGGTTTTGGGGTTCTGTTAGGCGCCGGAGTTTGGCAAACCATCGGGGTGAACCTGCTGGTTGTGGTGCTACCGATCTATTTTCTGCACGGTCTGGCCATCGTCACCCACTACTTTCAGCAGCGCAAGACCCCGCTGCTTTGGCGGTGGCTGGGATATGTGATGGTGACAGTCTTTACCCCGCTCCCATTTATTGTCCTGGGGATCGGCGTATTCGACCTCTGGGCCGACTTTCGCAAACCAAGAATCAAAAAAACGTAGATCCTTTTTTGGAGGGAACGATGCAAGTTATTCTGACGGAAAATGTAGATGGTCTCGGACAAATCGGGGACCTGGTCCTAATCAAGCCCGGTTTCGGCCGCAACTTCCTGATTCCCCGGGGCATGGCGATGGTAGCCAACACCCGCAATATCAAGGAAATGGAGCACCAGAAGCGTCAACTCGAGCGCAAGGTGCAGAAACTGACCCAAGCCGCTGAACTGCTCAAAGGTCAGATCGAAGCCGTGACCTGTAAGCTGGTTCACCGCGCTGGCGAAGATGGCAAGCTGTTCGGTTCGGTCACCAGCATGGAAATCGGCGCCAAGATGGCCGAAGCTGGTGTTGAAGTCGATCGCAAGAAGATTCAATTGTCCGAGCCGATCAAGTCTCTGGGCGAGTTTTCGGTGCCGATCAAGCTTCAGGCCGGCGTCATCGCTCAAATCAAGGTTGTGGTCAGCGCAGCCGAGTAAGGCACCATCGACTCCGGCAGCTCAGGCTGCCGGAGTCGTTCCTCCCTTTGGAGTCCCCCCACCGCTATGCCTGACGTTCCTGGACACAGACTGCCACCGCAGAACCTGGAAGGGGAAATGTCTGTCCTCGGCGGTGTTCTGATTGAAAACGAGGCCTTGCATAAGGCTCTCGAACTGCTGCGCTCCGAAGATTTCTATCGGGACAGCCATCGCAAAATCTTTGAAACCCTGATCGAACTTTCTCAAAGAGGCGAACCTGCCGACCTGGTGACCCTGACTGCCGCCCTGCAGCAGCGCGGCCAGCTCGAAGCCGTCGGTGGCAGCAGCTACCTCTCCACTCTGGTCGATTTCGTCCCTACCGCCGCCAACATCACCTATTACTGCCGACTGGTCAAAGAGAAGTCGGTTGCCCGCCATCTGATCACGGTCGCCACCGAAATCGCCAGCCGCGGTTACGAAGGCGGTGAGATGGACAAGACCCTCGACTGGGCCGAGAAGTCGATTTTCGAAATCGCCAATATGAAGACCCGTCCCTCCTATTTCTCTGCCCGGGAAATCATGAAGGACACCTTCAAGACGATTGAGAAACTCTACGATCGCAAGGAACTGGTGACCGGTGTTCCCACCGGGTTTACCGACCTCGATCAAATGACCGCCGGTCTGCAGGGGGGCGATCTGCTGATTGTTGCCGGCCGTCCCTCCATGGGCAAGACCGCCTTCGCACTGAATATTGTTGAACATGCCGGGGTGCATGCTGCGAACCCGGTTCCCACCATTATCTTTTCCCTGGAAATGGGCAAGGAGCAGCTGGTCCAGCGTCTGCTCTGCTCGGTCGCCAAGGTCGATGCCAGTCGTCTGCGCACCGGCCACCTGGGCGAATCCGATTGGCCCAAGCTGACCCAAGGGGCGGGTCTGCTCTCGGATGCGCCGATCTACATCGATGATACTCCGGCCATTTCCATCCTCGAACTGCGGGCCAAATGCCGCCGGCTCAAGGCCGATAAGGGGCTGGGGCTGGTGATGGTCGACTACCTGCAGTTGATGAGTGGTCACAACTCCGAGAGCCGGCAGCAGGAAATCTCCGAAATCTCCCGTTCCCTCAAGGCCCTGGCCAAGGAGTTGAGCGTACCGGTGGTGGCCCTCTCCCAGCTCAATCGTTCGCTGGAAAACCGCACCGACAAGCGACCGATCATGGCCGACCTGCGTGAATCGGGCGCCATCGAGCAGGATGCCGACGTGATCATGTTCGTCTATCGCGAGGCGGTCTATTGCGAGGAGTGTAAGAGCCGGGAGAAAACCTGTGACAAAGGGCATGAGAAGAATGCCGAAGTCATTATCGGCAAGCAAAGAAATGGACCGATTGGCACCGTCAACCTGACCTTCCGCGGTGAATTTACCCGCTTCGAGAATCAGTCGAAACGAGATGACGGTTATTGAAACCCGAGTTCGTAACGCAAAACGCCCCGGCCAGTCGGCCGGGGCGTTTTGCGTTGTGGCTGGGGCTTTTAGCTGTTGTTACAGTCCTTGCGGATATCGATATCGAGGGTCTGGATCTTTTTGCGCAGGGTGTTGCGGTTGATGCCGAGAATTTCGGCCGCCTGCACCTGGTTGCCGCGGGTTTTCTCCAGCACGATTTTGATCAAGGGGCGCTCCATCTGGTGCAGCACCATGTCGTAGAGGTTGTCGAGTTCCTGCACTTCCATCTGGGCCAGAGAGGCGCGCAGCTTGTTGCCGATGACATCTTCCAGGGAACAGTCGTTTTCATCCCGCGGGCCGTCAGTCAGCAGTGAGGGGAAATCGGAGGGGGTCAGCAGCAGGTCGGGAGAGAGCAAGGCGGCCCGTTGCAGGGTGTTTTCCAACTCCCGCACGTTGCCCGGCCAGGTGTGGCGCTTGAGCAGTGACATCGCCTCTTCGGTGCAACCCTGGGTGGCGCTTCCCATCTCTTCCCGGGCCCGTTGCAGAAAGAATTCGACCAGCAGCGGGATGTCGTCCCGGCGCTCCCGCAAAGCCGGCAGGGCGATGGGGACGACGTTGAGGCGGTAGAAAAGATCCTCCCGAAATTCTTTGGCGCGGACCTTTTCTTTCAGTTCCTGGTTGGTGGCGGCGACGATCCGCACATCGACGTGGATGGTGGCGTTGCCGCCGGTGCGGGTAATTTCCCGCTCCTGCAGCACCCGTAGCAGTTTGGCCTGCAATTCCAGCGGCATGTCGCCGATTTCATCCAGAAACAGTGTGCCGCCGTTGGCCTGTTCGAACTTACCGATTTTGCGCTCGGTGGCGCCGGTGAAGGCCCCCTTTTCAAAGCCGAACAGCTCACTTTCCAGCAGTTCCCGAGGAATCGCGGCGCAGTTGAGGGCCAGAAACGGTTTGCCGAGTCGGCGGCTGTTGTAGTGGATGGCACGGGCGACCAGTTCCTTGCCGGTGCCGCTCTCGCCGGTGACCAGAACGGTGACATCCGAGGGAGCGACCTTGCCCAAAACCTTGTAGACCTCCTGCATGGGGCCGCTTTTGCCGATGATGGTGCGTTCGACCTGATAGTGCTCTTTGAGCTCTGATTTGAGCCGATGGACTTCCTCGGTCACCTGCGAAGCCTTCTGCGCTTTGAGGATGATGGCGTCGAGGGCGTCGAGGTCGAAGGGTTTGGTGATGTAGTCGTAGGCGCCGCGTTTCATCGCTTCCACAGCGTTGCTCATCGACGACTCAGCGGTCATGATCACCACCAGCATCTCCGGGCGCTCTTCGTGAAAGCGGGTGAGGAGGTCGAGGCCAGAGACTCCCGGCATCTTGATGTCGAGTACGGCAAGATCGTAGTTCTGCTGGCGCACCAGGGCCAGGGCCTCGGTGCCGGAACTGGCCAGGTCGACGGTAAAGCCGGATTTGCTCAAGGATTTTGAAAGCACCCAGCGGATACTTTCTTCGTCGTCGGCAACGAGGATGCGTCGGATGGACATGGTCGGTCTCTTTCAGGTAGCGCGCAGCAGCACCCTGCTTAACGGATAAACGGAAGGGAGACGGTGAAGGTGGTGCCTTCTCCGGGTTCGCTGTCGATTTTTATGAAACCGCCATGCTCATTGACGATTTTCTGGCAGGTGGCCAGGCCCAGGCCGCTGCCGCCGCTCTTGGTGGTGTAGAAGGGGGTGAATATTACATCCCGCTCCCGCGCCGAAATTCCGCGCCCGTTGTCCCGAACTTCAACCACGATCAGCGGCACCGATCGGTCGCCGGGTTTGGTCAGGTGGTATTCGGAGGCAACCTTGCTGGTGATCTCCACCCGGCCGCTGCGCTCGATGGCTTCGGCGGCGTTTTTCACCAGGTTGAGAAACAGTTGGGTCAGCAGGTTTTCATCCCCCAGAATCGGTGGAATGCTCGGGTCGAGGGCCAGGTGGAAGTCGATTTCCTTGCCCCGGTGAGCCTCTTTCTGAAACAGTACGATATCGCCGAGGACCTTGGCCAGATGGACCTTACCCACGGCCGCCTGTGGGCGGGGGCGGCTGAGGTCCATCAATTCTTCGATGATGCCGTTGACCCGATCAGCCTCGCGAACCATGACCCGGGTATATTCCTGCAGCGCACTCTCTGGTGGCAATTCCATCGCGAGCAGCTGCGCTGCGCCTTTGATGCCACCAAGGGGGTTTTTAATTTCGTGGGCCAGACCTGCGGCCAGGGTGCCGAGCATCGACAAACGGTCGGCCTGACGCACGGCATCTTCGAGCTCCCGGACCCTGGAGAGATCGCGCAGGATCACAACCGCCCCTTCCTGGTGGCCCTCGGCGGTATAGATCGGCGAAGCCGAGGCGCCTAGCGGAAGTGGTGGACCACTGCCGCGGCGCAGCACAATATTCTCGTGGTCAGAGATCGAACGACCATCAACCAGGGCGGTCTGCACCAGATACAACAACGCTTTTTGGCCGGCGAACAGGGTTCGAAACAGCTTCCCGCGGCACTGTCGCTCAGACATTCCGGTATAAACCTGGGCGGCAGGATTGGACAGGGTGATCCGGCCTTCGCCATCGAGGGCGATGATGCCGTCTTCGACGTTTTCCAGGATCCGGGATGTCAGGCCGTTGTCGGTCATCGCCAGGGCCGACTCATGCCTTTGCCTCGGCCGTTTGGCCGGCGGTAAAGAACTCGGCAAGCAGTTGGCGCAGTTGCTCCAGGGATTCGAGCTGATTGACCTGGGTGCGGAAGGCGGCAGCCCCGGCAACCCCGCGGGAATACCAGCACAGATGCTTGCGCATGTCGAGCAGAGCCTTGCGCGCCGGAAAGGTTTCGAGAAACAGTTCCAGGTGTAGCAGTGCCGCAGCATGACGCTCGGCCGCCGTGGGTGGCGCCGGTTTGGGTTCCCCATTTTGCAAGGCCAGGATCTCCCGAAAAAGCCAGGGGTTGCCGTAGCCGCCGCGGCCGATCATGATGCCGTCGCAGCCGGTTTGTTCCCGCATCGCCAAGGCATCCTCGGCGGTAAAGATATCTCCAGAACCGATCACCGGAATCTGCAATGCCGACTTGAGCTGGCGGATATGCTCCCAGTCGGCCTGACCGGAAAACCCCTGGGTGCGGGTACGGGGATGCAGGGTGATCGCTTCGGCGCCTTCTTCCTGGGCGATGCGGCCGATTTCCAGGAAATTGATCCCCTGAGCATCCCAGCCAGAGCGGATCTTCACCGTCAACGGCTTGTCCCAGGACCGCCGCACCGCGGCCACGATCCGGCCAATGCGGGCCGGTTCCCGCAGCAGCGCACTGCCGGCGCCTGAGCGAATGACCTTGTTGACCGGACACCCCATGTTGATGTCGAGCAGTTCGCCATCCTCGCGAATCAATCCGGCTGCCGTCGCCAGCACCGCCGGGTCGTCGCCGAACAGTTGTAGACCCAGTGGCCGTTCTTCGGGGTGGGAGCAAAGCAATTCGCGGGTGCGCTGTCCAGCTCGGATCAGGCCGTTGGCGCTGATCATTTCGGTAAACACCAGGCCTGCGCCGAAGCGCTTCATCAGCCTTCGGTAGGGAAGGTCGCTGATGCCGGCCATGGGGGCAAGAATGGGATTGTCGGGGAGGTGAAGGCTGCCGATTTGCATGATGAAGTTCCATTTGCACAAATTTTACGCATCTTAGCATGGCGCCTTGATAAAGCAAGGGTAAAAACCGGTTGCGGATTTGGTCGGTTCGGATACTGTATACAAAATTCCCTTGACAAGGGGGCGCTTGATTGCTAGAACTTACGCTACCAGATTAGACGTGGCAAAGTTAATTTTGCCACGGAAAATTTGGCTTTTATTCCCCGAGTGTGTGAGCCGCGGGCGTGACGGACAGCACACTGTGGGGCCTGATTCTGGTTGGGAGATAGGTCGTTTCGGATTAGCGTGATGGGTCCGCCCGCCCATAGCGATTTCATTTAACAAAGGAGAGAGAGCATGGCGACACTGAAGGACATCCTGCAGCAGAAGATCGAAGCATTCCGCCCCCGCACCACCCGCTTGGTGAAGGAATTCGGATCGGTCAAGATTGATGAGGTGACGATCGAGCAGTGCATTGGCGGTGCCCGCGACATCCGCTCCCTGGTTACCGACATCTCCTACCTCGATCCCCACGAAGGAATCCGCTTCCGCGGCAAGACCATTCCCGAAACCTTCGCTGCCCTGCCCAAAGTGGCTGGTTCCGAGTATTGCACCGTCGAGGCTTTCTGGTATTTCCTGCTCACCGGCGATGTCCCCACCCAAGCCCAGGTCGATATGGTGGTTGCTGAGTGGAAAACCCGTCAGGCTGTTCCCCAATACGTGTTCGATGCCATCCGCGGCCTGCCCAAAGACAGCCACCCGATGGTCATGCTCTCCGTCGCCCTGCTGACCCTGCAGAAAGACTCCAAGTTCGCCGCTTTCTACAACTCAGGCAAGTTCAACAAGATGACCGCCTGGGAATCGGTTTACGAAGATGCCAGTGACATCGTTGCCCGCATTCCGATCATCGCCGCCTTCATCTACCGCTACAAGTACAAGAATGACCAGCAGATCCCCATCGATCCTAAACTCGACATGGGCGCCAACTTCGCGCACATGATGGGCGTGCCCAAGCCTTACGACGATGTTTCCCGGATGTACTTCATCATCCACTCCGACCATGAGTCGGGCAACGTTTCTGCTCACACCACCCACCTGGTCCACTCGGCCCTGTCTGACCCCTACTATGCCTACTCGGCTGGTATCAACGGTCTTGCCGGCCCGCTGCACGGCCTGGCCAACCAGGAAGTGCTCGGCTGGATCATGGAGTTCCAGAAGAAGCTGGGCGGCGCCGAGCCGACCAAAGAGAACGTCTCCAAGGCTCTCTGGGACACCCTCAATGCCGGTCAGGTTATCCCCGGCTACGGTCATGCCGTTCTGCGCAAGACCGACCCGCGCTACAGCACCCAGCGCGAATTCTGCCTCAAGACCCCGGGCCTGAAGGACGATCCTTTGTTCAAGCTGGTGGCGATGATTTTCGAAACCGCTCCGGGCGTGCTCACCGAGCATGGCAAGACCAAGAACCCCTGGCCGAACGTTGATGCCCAGTCCGGCGTCATCCAGTGGTTCTACGGCGTGCAGGAGTGGGACTTCTACACCGTCCTGTTCGGCGTCGGCCGCGCTCTTGGCTGCATGGCCAACATCACTTGGGACCGTGGTCTCGGCTACGCCCTCGAGCGTCCGAAGTCCGTCACCACCGATATGCTGGAGAAGTGGGCTAAGGATGGTGGCCGTAACGTCGGCTAAGCGATTCGGCTCAAAGTAACAACAAAGGGGGGAGATGCTTCGGCATCTCCCCCCTTTGTCTTGAACCTTTTTCCTTATAAAAAATGAGGTTTAAACGGCTGATTATTTTTTGTTGGGGCGAATGGCGTAGATCAGCAGTTTGCGGTCGGTGTAGCTCTCCACCTCACCGGCGAAGGTCTCGATCTGGAAATGGTCGTGAATCTTGGGCGAGGACTGGACGAAGAATTTGTTCAGACGCTGAATCCCTTCGCGGTTGAGTCCGGCCCGCTTGGCCCACTCTTGAAAGTCGTGGGTTTTGGAAAGTATTTTGGTCTGCTGCACCTCGAAGCCCGCATCCTCCACCATGGTGACCCAGGTCGCTTCGTTGTGGGCCTGGACATGGGTCGGATCGCGCAGCTTTTCCATGGTTTGGTAAAATTCGGCGATTTCCGGATCATCGGGCAGCAGGGTGTCGATAATCACCAGTCGGCCGCCGCGGCGCAGCACTCGGAAAAATTCCCGGCAGGCCCGGGGCACATCGGGAAAATGATGGGGGGCAATCCGACAGGTCAGCAGGGTGAAGGCGCCGGAAGGGAAGGGGAGGTCTTCGGCGTCAGCCTCGCGGAAGGTGACATTCTCCACCCCGCCTTCGTCGCTGATATATTCCTGAGCCCGTTTGAGCATCTGCATGGTCAGGTCCGATGCGACCACGCTGCGCACCAGTGGAGCGAAATGCAGCGCCGTGTGGCCGCCGCCGCAGGCGACATCGAGCAGCAGGTCATCGCTGGTGGGCTGCAGCAAGCGAACGGCTTCGACCAGGTCTTCGCCGGTGGCAAAACCGCGATCCCGCACGTACCCCTCGGCTGTGCGCCCGAATTGTTCCCTTACCTTGCTTTTGAAATCTCGTGTCATGGCGGGCTCCTGAGCTAACGGTCCCATTATAGCAGCCGGCGGGGAAAATGCTTGCATCGGCCCGGGGGGATTTGCTAATGAATGATGCAGCGGCAGGGCTGAGGACATATCCGCCCGCTATTGTTAAGACCGCGGAACCATATCATGATTTTCCCCTCATGGGAAGAAGACGCCATCTTTAATTAGGGGGGAAATTCCGGCAGGGATGGTTGTTTGCAGATTTCTTCGACCGACCCCGGTCTCAACTGGAATGAGACTTGCTTGTTTCCTCCGACGCAGCCTGGCTTAGCCCATGGCAGACCCGCCAGGGGCGAAAATAGACGCTTTTTGGCGGCGGCTTTTCGGCGAAAAACCGTCTGCGGTTTGGTTCTGGCGGCAGAAATTTAACGGAACACCCTGAGGATTTGAAACCATTATGGAGAGTTTATTGACGACATTGGCCGGTCTCGGCAAGGACCTGCTTGAGGAGTTTCTTTACATCCTGCCCTATCTGGCCTTCGGTGTGTTTCTCGAGGCCGTGATCCGCACCTTCAAGTGGCATGTCAAAATCCGCAAGGCTCTGACCCACTTCGGCATCTATTCAATTCTGGCGGCGGCCGGGCTCGGGGTTATCAGCCCCTTGTGCGCCTGCGCCACCCTGCCACTGGTTATTTCCCTGCTGCTGGCCGGCCTGCCGCTGGCACCGGCCATGGCTTTGCTGGTGACTTCGCCGCTGATGAGTCCTTCCGCTTACACTATGATTTCGGGGATGCTCGGCAATGGCTGGGCCAACGTCATTCTCTTCAGTGCCGTATTCATGGGGCTGTTCGCCGGCTACATGACCCACTTCATGCGGCGTTATGGGTTTACCGAGGAGGAGATTTTCCGGCAGAAACTGCCGGCGGGTGACTTCCATGACCCCGATTATCCGGTGGAGAGCCTGCGCTGCGAATGCGGGCAGCAGCTCTCCCATCGGGTCGATCGCTGCACCCACAATAAATTCCTGGTGTTCTGTGCCCGCTTCTGGGAGGGCAGTATTAAAATCGGTAAGTTCGCCCTGGTCGGTCTGGTCATTGAGGTGGTGGTTTCGTCCATGGTCCCCACCGACTGGGTGATCAACTTGCTGACCGGCGATGGCATTTTGCCGATTCTGACCCTGACCTTTGCCACCATTCCCTTGCATCTGCCCCAGGTCACCGCCGCTTCGATGTTGTTCGGATTCCTGTTGCCCGAGCCGGGTCAGGTCATCGAACTGGCCAAGGGGCCGGGAATTGCCCTGCTGATCGGTGGGCCGGTCACTGCCCTGCCGGTGATGGGGGTGTTCCTGAGCATGTTTCATAAGCGGGTGCTGCTGCTCTATTTGAGCCTGTGCATATCCGGAACCCTGCTGCTGGCCTTTACTTATCGACTGCTGCCCTTCAGCTGGTAAGGGCGTAAAGAAAAGCGAAGGGCGCCTGTTCTGCCAGGCGCCCTTCGCTGTTATTAAGTGAATTATCCTTCGGTCGTTGCCGACCGATGCTCTTCCAGGCGATCCTCCAGAAACGCCAACAGTTCCTGCAGGGGCGAGATTAACTCGGGCGGCAACTCGGGGATCTCCCGCAGCGCCGTTTCCAGCCGCCGGGCGGCTGCAACGCCGGATTTGAGCAGTTGGCCGTCGTCTTTGGGTTCGCTGCTGCTCGGAACCAGTTCCTTGAAGCGTTTCAGCGCCGTCGGATGGCTGCGATCCTCCTCGATCACGGTTTGGCGCAGTCGCTGGAAATCCTCCTCGGAGACTTTCGGCTCCTCCCTGGCCTGGCGCAGCAGGTCGACGGAGCGGTAGTCGGGCAGGGGCTTGAATTCGGTCTGCCGAGCCAGCAGTTGCGGCTCTTCTTTCTCCAAATAGCGATAGGCCAGGGTCAGTTTTTGTGCCGTTGGCTGCTTGATTCGGACCTCACGACTGCAGTAGTCTTCGAAGGAGGTAAATCCCCACTGCTGAAACAGGCGGTGACTGCTGACCTTGAGCAGTTGCTCGCCGAGTTCGACCCAGGACGATTTGAATTTACGCGCTGTGGCCAGCACCTGGTAGCGCTCCGAACTCGGGTCGAGCTGCTCCATCAATCCTTCGAGATGTTGTTCACCACTCGATTTTAGTTGTTCCGACATGCCGCACTCCCTGAGAATGTGAGGGCGCAGCTTAGCACGGGGGCCCGGCCCCCGGCCAGAATTTATCCGGCGATGATCCTGGCTTCTCAGGCATCCCAAAGCAATTTCGTCTGGAGAGCCCCACATGAAAGCAGCAGCTCGGGTCGTTGGACCCGATACCGTTCGGATGTTGGAGCTGGGCCACCCCTGGGTGATCGCCGACAGTTATACCCGCAAGTGGCCGCAAGGGCGAGCCGGCGAAGTGGTCGCTCTGGTCGATGATAAAGGCGCTCGCCTTGCCATGGCCCTGCTCGACCCTGCCGACCGCATTGTCGCCCGGGTGCTTAGCTGTGGTGAGGAAGGAATCACCCGTCCCTGGCTGGGCCAGCAGCTCAGCCGCGCCCTGGCGCTGCGATCGGCCCATGCCGAACTTGGCGAGACCACCGCTTACCGCCTGGTCAATAGCGAGGGGGATGGGCTGCCCGGTCTGACGGTCGATCGTTATGGCGACTACCTGATGGTCCAGCTCTACACTCCGGCCTGGAAACCCTATCTCGATCAACTGGTGGCCGAGTTGCAACAGTTGCTGGCCCCCCAGGGGATTTATGAGAAGTTTCGTCCGCAGCAGACCAGGACCCTGGCCGCCGACCAGCCGGACAAGAAATTCAGTCGCTTGCTCAAGGGCGAGGCGGTGCGGGGGAAGATAACCGTGCAGGAAAATGGCCTGAATTTCCTGGTCGATCTTGAGGCCGGTCTCAATACTGGGTTGTTCCTCGATCAGCGCCGCAACCGCCGGGATTTGATGCAGCGGGTGGCCGGCAAGCGGGTGCTCAACCTGTTTGCTTTCACCGGCGCCTTTTCCGTGGCTGCTGCTGCGGCCGGGGCTGAGCGGGTCTGCAGCGTCGATGCCTCGGCGGCCTATCTCGACTGGGCCAAGGACAATTTCGGCGCCAACCGCCTCAACCCCAAGCGGCACGAATTCATCACCGGAGACTGTTTCGCGGTGCTTGAGGAGTTGCAGCGGCAGGGGCGGCAGTTTGATCTCATCCTGATGGATCCACCGAGTTTTTCCACCACCGGCAAGAGCCGCTTCACCACCAGGGGTGGGACGGCGGAGTTGGTCGCTTTGGCTCTGGCCCTGCTGCCGGTGGGCGGTTTGCTGATTACCTCCTCCAATCACCAGAAGGTCGAACTGGCGGACTATCTGAAGGAACTTCGGCGCGGCGCCCTGCAGGCCCGCTCCGATGTCAGCATAGTGCAAACCCTCGGTCAGCCTGAGGATTTCCCCTTTGCCGTGACCTGTCCCGAGGGGCGCTACCTGAAGTACGTGATCGGTGCCAAGGGCTGAAACCAATAGGTGAGCTTGTCAGCTAAGAATCCAAGGGGATTTAGTTTTTTCATAAAATCTGCTACTCTCTTCACCCTGAGAGGTCCAGGCCCGGGGGTAGCTCCTCCTGTCCCGGTAACAAGGAGTATTAGTGACCCAGGACAATGTGACCGATTTCTCTGCCCCTGAGGGTGGGGAGTCCACCAGTCCCACCAAGTGGCATCCCGTTCCCCCGCGTCCGATTTCCAGTCCACTTCTTGCTTCGCCGCCGAAGATGCTGGCCATTGTTGTGGCCTGGGTCTTTTTTGGCGAAATTGGGGAGATGGTGGCGCTCTCGTATTTCCCGCCGCTACCGGTTGGGGTCGAGGCGGTAGTCGACGCGCTGGTGCTGATTCTGCTGCTCTCCCCCACGTATCTGCTGTTTTATCGGCCCTTGGTCAAGCTGAATGAAGAGCGGGTTCAGACCGAGCGGGAAGTGCGCAATCTCTCCCGGCAACTACTTAAGGGGGCCGAAGATGAAAAGAAGCGGCTGGCAAGGGACCTCCACGACGAGTGCGGACAAAGTCTGACGGCCCTGCACTTCATGCTTCAGACCTTGAAGACGACCCTGCCAATTTCCACCACCGAGCAGCGCGAGCAGCAGGTCGACCGCATCGGTGAGTTGGTCACTCATCTGAATCAGGAAATTCGTGCGCTGACTGCCGATCTGCGTCCGGCGATGCTGGATGAAATGGGTCTGGTGCCGGCGCTGCGCTGGCATGTCGAGCGGTTTTCAAAGTTGGATCCAAACCTGACCATCAGTTTTGACTCTCGAGGGTGCTCTTCCCGTTTGTCGCCCGAGGCAGAAGTGGCATTTTTCCGCTGCTGCCAGGAGGCCCTGAACAATGTCATCAAGCACAGCGCTGCCCAGCATGTTTCCGTGATGCTCGAATGTAGCGCCGCCGCGGTCTCGCTGGTGGTGGAAGATGATGGTTGTGGCTTCGATCTGCAGCGCCAGCGCAAGCGCACCGACAGGGCTCCGGGCATTGGCCTGCCGGGGATGCGAGAGCGGATGGTGGCGATCGGGGGGTGGATGACGATTAACTCAAGGATCGGTGGCGGGACTCAAATTTACCTGACCCTTCCATCAGAAAGGATTGAGGAATGAAGCCGATCTGCATTCTTATTGCCGATGACCACGGCCTGGTGCGGGATGGCTTACGCCAGTTGTTGTCAACCCAGGCCGACATGCAGGTGGTCGGGGAGGCTGAAGATGGCGTCCGCGCCGTCGAATTGGCGAAAAAACTGCAGCCCGATGTTGTCCTGCTCGACATCTCCTTGCCCCGGATGAGCGGACTGGATGCACTGCGACTGATTCGCGAGGCTTGCGCCGAGTGCAAGGTGATCATGCTGTCGATGTTTGAAAAAGAGGCCTATGTCTACCAGGCTCTTGAAGGCGGGGCTCAGGGCTATGTGCTCAAGGGAGCCTCCAGTGGCGGGGTTTTCGAAGCGGTGCGCACTGTTCATGGCGGCGGATATTTCTTCAGCCCGGAAATCCACTCAACAGTCATTGAATCCTACCTCTCGGCCCATCACCCCCGCAAAAAAACCTCCACCTTCGATGCTTTGTCCGACCGGGAGAAACAGGTATTCATGCTGGTCGTGCAAGGCAATTCCACCATCGACATCGGCAAAATCCTCACCGTCAGTCCGAAAACCGTCGAAAAACATCGTACCGCCATTAGCAAAAAGCTCGGGTTAAGCTCCCCTCTGGAAATGGTCAAGTTCGCCGTTCGTACCGGTATTTTAGATCCGGAGTTCTGGACCAATTAATCCTTTTTTTCATCGTAAAATGAGGGGTTTTGAACCATGCCCCGGATACAAAAGTAGGCTTCGGCGCCGGGGCTGTGGGGACACCTCCCCATCGACAGGGGCAGCCTTTTACGATAGTTTTAGTCTTAAATAGATCAATGGTTTAAAAATGCCAAAATATTTACAGCGAACTGTGGTGGCGGTCGCTATTTCCGTTATCATTAAGATGACAATTCCGATCTAGTCCCTGGATATTTCTGATGGATAAATTGGTTGCCACAGTGTTTCGGCCGATTTTGCCTGAGCTTAAAGGAGGGTTTTACGCATGTTACTTCGTCTGTCGATAACATCATTCCTGGTAGGTATTTTGGCGACCGCTTTGCCTGCTCAGGCCGCGATTTTCGCGGTATCGGGTCGGCCGACGGTCGGTACTCCCAATCAACTCACCAGCATCGGTCCGGCCGGCAACCGCGCCGATGTGGCGGTCAGCCTCGCTAACGGTTTTCCGATCTGGTACCAGGACCACAGCACCGGCAACAAATTTCAACTCTGCCTCGACTCCGCTCTGGAAGTGGCCCCCGGGGTGATCGTCAACCCCTGTGAGTATGAACCACCCCTGGCTGGCCCCCCGTCCTTCCCCGGCAACTTCGGCGCCGAGGCGATCTACTGGTCGGGCGTGGCTCTGGGCAACTACACCAGTACTGGTGGTGCTTTGAGTTCGGCCCTGCTGGTGCTGGCCCTTGAAGTGACCGGCGCCAACGAGCTGGCCTTGGCCGACGGCACCCAGGCCGCTTTCAGCCGCGTCCGTTTGCGCCTCGATGCACCCGTCGCCGGAACCTACCGGGTCACTCATCCCTACGGGTCAAGGGACTATGTCGTGTCCGCTCCGGGCGTACGGGCGATCAATCAGACCCAGGACTTCGGTCTGGTCGGTCCCGACGTGGCACAGAATTTTCTTGCCGCTATGCCTGATCCCGCCGCGGTCCCAGCCGAGCCGATTCCCTTTGTCCCCTCCATCGACGCCGGCATAGTTAGTAGCGCTCCACTCAATATCGGGCCATTTCTGGTTCCGGCGGTGGCGCATGGTGGGGTTTTTAACCCGGCCGTCCCTGCGACCTTTGTCGGTGGCCCGGTCACCGTTGGGACCCGCAGCTACATCGGCTTGCCGTTTGCCCCCAACCCGGCCAACCCACTGCTGCCGCTGACGGTGGAGCAGTTGGCCACCGGCAGTCCCTTGCTGCCCCTCGCGGGTGGCAATTTCCTGCGCATTGAGCTGATCGCCGATGTGGCTGGAAACACAGTCGGTGCAGATGGCAGTTTCGGTGGCTTTTTCCTTAATGCTGCCAACGGTTCCCAAGCTTTTCAGGTCGATAATTTTCTGTTGATCGGCAAACTGTTCAACGATGGCCCCAACCTTGTGCCGGTGGCGCTCAACGATATCGCCGCCACCGCCAAGAATCGCAGCACCAGCATCGATGTGGTCACCAATGACCGCGACCTGATCTCCGGAACCAATACGCATGGCATCAACCCTCAGGGGATTGCCGTCGCCAACGCCCTGACTGACGGCCCGATTCTGAACGCCTTGGGAATGCCGGCCATTACCGCCGCCCACCCAACGACTGCCGGTGGTACCGTACGCCGGGTTATCAACGCTCCGACTGGTAAGGCGAGTTTTCTCTACACTCCGCCCACCGACTTCACCGGCATCGACAGCTTCCGCTATGTGGTGCAGGACAACGGCGGGCTGATTTCAGCCCCGGCCACGGTGACCATCACCGTCGAAGCCTTGAGCCTGGGCCAGGCCGATTACCGGGTTCGCACCGGCAAATGGAAGATCAGCGGTGGCAGCAGTGACCTGAGCGACAACCGGGTGACCCTGACCGCCAGTCCCCGCACCCGCCTGACCCCGGATGCGGAAGTGGCCACCCCGGCGGTGACCAGTGCCGCCCGCGGCGGCGCCTCGGTGCGGGTCAGCGACAGCACCATCGACTTTGTGTTGAATGTCGACCCCATGCCAGCGACCACGGTGACTGCCGCGCACATTCATGTCGGCCCACCGGGAACCAACGGTCCGGTGATTTTCTCTCTGTTCCAGAGCGGCATCGATGCTCCCTTCACTGGCAGTCGCAGCGGTTCGCTGCAGGTGTTTAATCTTCAGACCCGCCCGGAGCAGGGGGTCAGCAGCTTCAGTGATGCGGTCAATGCCATACTCAACGGTAATGCCTATATCAATGTTCATACCGCAGCCTTCCCCAACGGGGAGATCCGCGGCCAACTGAGTCGCCCAGTGATCGGAACCGCGGAGGTGACCGCGGCTGGTTGGGAGTTCAAGGGCCATTCCAAGGCCAGCCCAAGCGCCTTGCCCGGTCTGATCATCGAATCGGCCAATGGCATCCGGCTTCTCGGCAACCCCCTGCGGCTGCGCTGATCAGTGGTGGACTGATCGGGCGTTCGGATCGGTTATAGACTGTATTTAGCGGCTAATTTCAACGAAGGATGGTCCCTCATGAAAAGACGCGATTTTCTAAGATTTACCTCCACCGGACTGGCTGTGGTTGCCGTCGGCAGCATGGCCGAGTGGCCCCGCTTCTGGGGTGGTGGGCAGGCCTATGCCGCCCTGTTGCCTGAGCGTGACTTGGTCACCTTCGAGATGGCCGAAGTCGACGCCGAGATGGTGGATAGGGTTGCAGTGCCCATGTGGTCGTTCCGATTGACTTCCGGCAATCGCAGTACCGATCAGCAGCATATTGCCGCCAATCCCGACGATTCGCCGTTTATTCCCCGAATCCCCGGAATGACTCTGGTGGCTCTGGCCGGCGACCGGATCCGGATCCGGCTGATCAACGACATCAACCGCGGTGGCGACAATAAAGCCTTCTCCATCCCCGGGGTGACCCTGCGAGTCAACGGCCAGGAGGTCCAGCAGGTAACCATCCCCCGTAACGACGATGGCGTCACGGTGGAGTTTACCGCCCCCGCTCCTGGAACCTACGTCTATCTCGATCCGAGCAACGCCCCGGTCAACCGGATGATGGGTCTGCATGGCGCTCTGGTGGTGCTGCCCCAACCGGTTGGGAACAACGGCACCCCCTATGCCGACCCGAGCACGAATGTGCAGCGGTTGTTCGACGACCTGGGGAAGGCGGCACATTTCCCCGGCCATCCCTGGGATCAGGAGCGCAACGCGGTCTGGGTCACCAATACCATCGACCCCAACAAATGCCGCCTGGTCGACAGCAACTCGGGCACCGTCTCCCCGACCAATTTCCTCGACGGAATTTTGCCTCAGTATTTCACCATAAACGGCAAAAGTGGCTTCTTTGCCGCTCAGCACGGTCAGTCGTTATTTGCCGAGTTTGATCCCACCGGTCTGCGCGAGCAGCGGCGCCCGGTGGAGCATGTCAACAAGCTGCCGATTCATGGCGCGCAGTTCGATACCCAGCGCAACGTCGCCATCCATGGCCGGATCGGTCAGCCCTGTCTGATCCGTTGCATCAATGCCGGCTTAATGTGGCACTCGTTGCATATTCACGGCAATCACCTCTATCCCTTGAGCCATGCCAATTATTTGGGTGGCACCCGCCAGGTCTCCAACAACCTGACCATGCTCGATGCCTGGACCCTGGCCCCTGGCGACATCAAGGATATGCTGCTCCCCTTTATTACCCCGCCTGATATCCCCGGAAATTTCTGGACAGCAGTTGCGGCCGGGACCAATCAGGAGTTTTTCCCGCTGCTCTATCCGATGCACGATCACAACGAGATCTCCAATACCGCCGCCGGGGGGAATTACCCGCACGGTCTCTCGACTCACTGGGAGATCTCCGGGGTGATGGACCCGGAGGATATCGTGATCTTCGTCGACAGCATCGACCTGCGGGTGCGCACCGGGCGCTTCCGGTTGAAGGGACGGGTTTCCAGCAACCCCGGCGGTGCGGTGACATTGAACCTGCACGCCGGTGGCCCCGATGGACCGATGCTGGCCGAGGGGATCGCCATCGACGCCCAAGGCCGCTGGGAATACCGTGGACGGGCGCTGAAGATTCTGGCCAACGGCGGCCATGTGACCCTGGTCTATGATCGCCCGGCCGACGGTCCCACCGACCACCGGCACGTGTTGATTTCACGCACCGTACCGCTGCGGCCCCGTTAGTCCCGGCGCAACTGACTAGCAAGGAGAAATATTATGGCCAACCGAATAGATTTTATCGGGCGCGATCTCGGCACCCCCTTTGATCCCGATAACGCCATTGAAGTGAGGGACTGGAACGACTGGACCATCCCCCCGACCAGCGGGCAACTCGATATCGACCTGCGGGCCCGCACCCCCAACAGTCGTGCAGTCCGCATGCTCGACCCCAACCTGGTTCCCGCTCTGGGGCCAGCCAGCGAACCGGACCCTGAAGATCCACTGGGGCCGCCGCTGCTAAAGTTGCCGACACCCGACCGGACGACGGCCAACCGCTTTTTCGACCGCCGCGGCCTTCATGACGCCGTCGATCTGCCGCTCAATGTTCCCGGTCTTGGCCCAGTCAATATCTGGAGCTTTCGGGATAACGCCACCGGCGGCTCCACCTGGCCGGCGCGGTCGATTCGCTGCGTCGAGGGGGAAGTGGTACACAGCCGTATGGCCAACCGCCGCGGCCCGCACACCATTCACCACCACGGCATCGAGCCGACCCCGATGAATGACGGCGTCGGCCACCTGACCATGGATATCGGCGACGGTCTGGTCTACGACTACCAGTGGCTGGCCGGTGAGTCCGGCACCTATTTCTATCACTGCCATGTCAATACCGTCCTGCACTTCGAGATGGGGATGTACGGCATGCTGATCATCGATCCCCCCGGTGGCCCACCTTCGAACGATGGCGGTCCAGGGCGGATCTACGTTGGCAACTCTATCCAGAACTACGATGTCGAAGCGATCTGGGTCCCTGACGATCTCGACCGCCGCTGGCATGCCACCGGGTTGCCCAATTACCAGCGGGCCGCCGGTATCGTGGTCGGAGAGTTCGTGCCGATCAACGATGCCGAAAACCCCCGTCTGCACGATTTCAATCCCGACGTCTTCGTGGTTTCCGGGGTTCCGGCCCCCTTCGGGCAAGACCGCTCTTTGCTCAGTGGCGCTGGCGCCAACACCAACTTTGGCCAAAAACTGCTGGTGCGGGCCCTTAACGCCAGCTACTGCACCACCCGCTGGCGCTTCCCGACCAGTCTGCAGGGGACGGTTGTAAGCGTCGATGGTCGCAGCCTCGGGCGCGAACCCTTCGGTCGCTACTCTTCGCCCTTCAGCTTGGCCAGCGTCAATCACCAGTTCCAGCTCACCACGGCCCAGCGCTGGGATATCCTGATCGAAACCGGGACGGCAAGTTTTTTGGGGCAGCATATCGTGGAGATCGACTACTTCCACTGGTACACCAACACCCGTCTGTTTACCGTCCGGTTGCCGATTCAGGTCACCAGTGCTGGATAGACCCTAGGAGTGTCGTGCATGAATAGATTTAAGCTGAAAAAGATGAACTCCACCCGCAGCGTCTGGTTTGCTGTGCTGTTTATTGTCCTCTGCGCCCCCTTGCCAGCGGCAGCGGTCCTTCTGGCCGGGGTGGAAGTTCCGGTGCCTGAACCGGTCAACCTGGGGCGTTTCGTTGCCGACAAGGATGCGGCCATCCGTCTTGGCAAGGCGTTGTACTGGGATATGCAACTGGGTAGTGACGGTGTGACCGCCTGCGCCAGTTGTCACTTCCATGCCGGCACCGACAGCCGCGACCGTAATACCCTGCACCGTGGCGGCGATGACCGCTTTAACGGCGGCAAGCACCCCAACGCCAAACTGGGCGAGAGCGATTTCCCCTTCGTTCAGTTCGCCAGTGAAGTCGACCGGACTTCGGCTCGGACCGTGCGCGACGACCGGGTCGGCGCTCAGGGGGTCAACAAGACCCAGTTTCTCGGTATTACCCCTGGCGAGGCTCTTGATGCCGGCCGGGTACTGCGCGACGACACCTTCCACCGCCAGGGGCGCAACACTCGCCAGAGCACCGGCCGCAATGCGCCGACGGTGATCAACGCAGTCTTCAACTTCAGCAACTTTCTCGATGGTCGTGCCCACCATTTCTTCAACGGCGTCGATCCCTTTGGTCCGCTCAATACCCAGGCTCGCGTCTATCTCAACACCGGCAATGGCCTGGCCGCTCAGAATCTTACCGGGGATTTGACCACCAACCCCTTTGCCCTGGACAACGCCAGCCTCGCCTCCCAGGCGGTCGGTCCGCCCCTCTCCGATGTGGAGATGTCCTGGCTTGGTCGCACCTGGCCCGATGTCGGTCGCAAAATGCTCAGTCTGCGCCCCCTGGCCAAGCAGGAAGTTCATTCCAACGACAGCCGCCTGGCACTGGTCCGTCACAGCAGTGGCAAGGGTTTGACCCCGACCTATCTGAGCATGATTCAGGAGTCCTTTCAGCCGGAGTTCTGGAACAGCAGCAGTAAAGTCGATGGCTACAGCCAGGTGGAACAGAATTTTTCCCTCTTTTTCGGCTTGGCGGTCCAGCTCTACGAAGCAACCCTGATTGCCAACCAGACCCCCTTCGACCGTTTCCAGGCCGGGGATACGACCGCCATGAGCGAGAGTGCTCAAAGAGGTTTCGGTATTTTTCAATCCGGCGGAGCCGCCTGTTTTGCCTGCCATGTCGGCCCCGAGCTGACTGGCGCTTCGGTGAGCGGGGCCAGGGCTCCGGGTGAAGCCGGCCTGATCGAGCTGATGGCCATGGGTAATGGCGCCCTGGCCAACTACGACATCGGTTTCTACAATATCAGCGTCACCCGCACCACCGATGACCTCGGTCGCGGCGGCAATGCCCCCTTTACCATGGCCAACGGTCAGCCGATGCCCCTTTCTTTCGCCGGTCAGCATTTCGCCGGAGCTGCCAATCTTGGTTTTACTCCCCTGGCCCAACCGGGGTGTATCAACAACTTCCTGGCCGAACCCCCGACCATCTGCCCGCCGACCAACGATGTCATCACCCGGCAAGCGGTCAATGGTGCTTTCAAAACACCCGGGTTGCGTAACGTCGAGTTGACGGGTCCCTACATGCATGACGGCAGCATGGTGACCTTGATGCAGGTGGTCGATTTCTATACCCGGGGCGGAAATTTCCACGATGAAAATATTGCCGATCTCGATCCCTTCATCGATGCCATCGGTCAGTTGCAAAACGATGAAGCCAAGCAGCGGGAACTGGTCGATTTCCTCCTCGCCTTGACCGACGAGCGGGTGCGCTGGGAGCAGGCTCCCTTCGATCATCCGCAGCTGCTGGTCCCTAACGGCCATGAAGAAAAGATTGCTGGTAACCCTAAGCGGACCCGGGTGCTGGTCGATCGGATGATTGAAATTCCTGCTGTCGGCGCCGCTGGTCGGCAAGCCCAGGGGCTGCCGCCAATTCGGCCGGTCATGGCCCCCGAGGGGGTCGACAGCACCCAGTTCCATTATCAACCCTGATCAACTCAGCAAACGCATTTTTCGCGATTCATCGATAAGAGCCAGACTAAGGAGGCACATTTATGAAACAGCTCAGAAACATTCTGATTGGATTGGTGGCAGCGAGCGCACTGACTCTTGCCGGCTGTGGTGGCGGCGGTGGTGGTGGGGGGGGAGCTCCAGCACCCGGACCTGACCCGACCCCGGTGACCAACAGCACCTTCAACACCGTGGTGCTCGGTGGCCTCGGCGGCAGTTTCAGCGCCGGCATTGCCATCAACGACAGTGGCATGGCGGTTGGTTTCGCTGACGATGGCAACAGCATCAAAGGGGCCAAGTGGACTGTCGGCGGCGCCGCTCCTGCGGCCACGGCGCTGGCGCCCTTGACCGGCAACAACTATTCGGCCGCTTATGGGGTCAATGCTGCCGGGATCGCCGTCGGTGAGTCCGGCGCTACCGTGGCGACGGTGGCTGATGCCAACACCGTGGCGGTCTTCTGGAGCGGCAATGTCGTGGCACAACTGCCGGCCCCCGCTGGCAACCTCGGTGCCTATGCCGCCTACAGCATCAACAGCAGCGGCCAGGTCGTAGGCGAAAGTGTCAAGGATGCCTCGGGCAATACCAAGGCGGTCCTCTGGGACAGCCCGGCTCCCGGCACCACAATGAACGACAACCTGCATCAGGCCGGCTGGGATTACAGCGCCGCCTACTTCATTCATGACGATGGCATGATCGTCGGCGAAGCCAAACCGGCCGGAGAGGGCCTGCAAGGGGTGATCTGGACTCCAGCCGCCGGCGGCGCCTACACCTTCACCCTGCTGCCGTGGTTGACCGGCGGAGCTTCCAGCGTGGCCTTCGGCATCGATGCCCTCGGCCGGGTGGTTGGTGAATCCGAAGCCAGCAATGGGGTTGTCAATGGTGTGATTTGGACCGTCAATACTCTGGGGACGGCCATCACTGCGACCCAGGATCTGGGTGCCAATACCTCGGCCCAGGCCATCAATGGCATTGACCGCATTGTTGGCTACACCGGCCCCGGTACCGGCGGCGACAGCGGCACGATCTGGAACGGCGCCAACTTTGCCGACCTCAAGGCGCTGGCTCCGGCCTTCAGCCAGGCCTATGGCATCAACGCCAGCAACCAGATCGTCGGAATCAGCGGCAGCCAGGGGTTCGCAGCGATCCCGCAGTAACCCGGTAAAACTACCCGGGAGGTGGATAATCCGCCTCCCGGGATTTTTTTTGGCAGTGGTTGACAAGTTCACTAGGGAATCTAAAGTCATACCTGACCAGGATGGTCAAACATATCGTGGATTCGATTTCAATGAGGACCACCTTGCCGGTGGTCGCTGTAACTATTCCTAAGCTCTGTTCGTCCGGCAATTCCGTTCGTCAGCGAGTTAGAAAAGGAGATGTCCAATGGTGAAACGTATGTTGTCCATCCTGGTGGCAGTGGTGTGTCTGGCCGTCTTGGCGACGCCAGGCTTTGCCGCACTGTAGGCCGCTGGCCCGATCACGGGGCCGGGCGGCTATCCGCAGTATTTTACCGACAGCAACAACCTGAGGCTGCAACTTTGCCAGGATGAGGGCTGGTGTTTCTTCGACCCGATCGATCCCGCTGATCCAAATCAGGTCGCCCTTGGAATCGGTGGCGAGGTCTTTTGGTGGATGGGAGGGGCGGCTGCAACAACGACCGCCGGTGGCTCCGCCGGGTTGGATCTGGCCATAGAGGGAACCTTCGGTGGCGGCGAGGAGATTGTCAACGGCAACCAGATTTCCTTTGCCCGGGTTCGGGTCCGGATCGATGCACCGGTTGCCGGAACCTACCTGGTGGAACACCCTTATGGCGACCTGACTTTTCCGGATACTCCTGCGGGGACCAGAACGATCAACTACACTGCCGATTATGGCGCGGCGAATTTCCTCGATGTGGCCGGTGCCTTTACCCGTACCCTCGGGGGGGAGATCGGCCCTTACCTGACTTGGCCCGGTTACCAGAATGATCCCAGCCTGCAGGTGCGCGATGCCGGCGGGGCACTTGTCGCTCAGTACGTCGGGAATATGGATATTCCCCATGTGGTTGTTGGCAGCCCGATCCCCGATGCCGGGCACGCTTCCGGTTTCCGGAACTATTACCGCGTCACCCGCATCTCTGGCCCGGGCGCACCCGAAGTTATTGCCTATACCGATCTGTTCACCGTTATGGGCAAGGTCTACGGCGGCCAACCCGCAATTGATCATGTATTTCCGCCGCCACCGACTACGAATCTGACCGCTGTCGGTCCGATCAATCGATTGACCGATTTCGGCAACGACGGCACCGCCGCCGGCCTTCACGCTCCGACCTTTCTCCCCCCGGGGAGCACCACCGATGGCTTCCCGCTGGGCTATCCGACCTACTACGAAGCTGGCGATGGCCTGCGCCTGACCTATTGCCCCGGCGGCAATCCCATGTGTATTTCCGAGCCGGTCAATCCCGCCGACCCGGTTCAGAGAACTCTGGGAACCGGTGGCGAGAGTTTCTGGTGGTCGGCTGCGGCCGTGATTGAAGAAGTTGTTGGCGGCAATGAGCTCAATGTCGCCTGGGAAATGGCTCTGGAAGGAACCTTCGGTGGCAACGAAGCGATGGTCGACGGCAACCAGATCACCTTCGGCCGCACCCGCATCCGCATCGATACTCCGCTACCAGGAAACTACACGGTGATCTATCCCTACGGTGAGATCACTTTCAGCAATGTCCCTGCAGGCGGAAGGACTATTAACCACACCGCCGATATCGGCATCTACAATCCGGTCGACCCCGACTTCGCCTACGTCGGTGCCCTGTTCAGTGATATCGGTCCGAATTTCCTGGTCTGGCCGGACTTTGCCAACAGGGACCCGGCCTTCCTGACCGCCAACCCGGAGTATGTCAATCTGCTTCAGCCTTCCGATCCCAACGATCCCGCCTCCGCTCCAGCCCAGTATGTGGGGGATCTGAACGTGCCGCATCGGGTGACCGGCGGCTCTTATACCAACCAAACGGACTCGAATCCGATCAACTACGTTCGGGTGCTTGGACCTAACGGCATCGATTTTCGCACCGACCTGTTCACCCTTACCGGCAAGGTCTACGATCCGGCCAGCTTCCGGGTGATCCCGTCGGCGCTGATTCCTGTGGCCCAGGCCGACACGGCAACCACCGTCAGCACCACCCCGGTGGCTATCGATGTGCTGGCGAACGATTCTCTAAACGGGGCGCCAATTGTAACAGCGAATGCGACCCTGGCCTTGGTGGCTCCGGCCCAGTTCGGCACCGCCGTGCTCAATGCCAACAAGACCTTCACCTACACCGCCAATCCCGGGTTTGTCGGCGACGACAGCTTCACCTATACCGTCAGCGTTGGCGGTCAGGTTTCCTTGGCAGCGACCGTCACTGTCACCGTGCAACCGGCTGAAGTGGTCGGAGTGGGCCGGGCGCAACTCGACCTGCGGCGGCTGCGCTGGGATATCCGCGGCACCGGCAATGCGACTGCTGAAGGTCGCACTCTGACAGTGCGGATGGGCAGCGGCACCGGCCCGGTGATCGGCACCGCTCTGGTTAATCGCGGGCGCTGGAATCTGCGCGCCGGTTTGAATACCGCACCACCCGCGGGTACCGTGCAGGTTTTCGTGGTTTCAGACAGCGGCAGCCCGGCCTTCGGTCCGTTTAACGTCCAAATTCGCTAGACTTGCGTTCAAGGAGATTCAACCATGCGTAAATACACTCATAAGTTGGTTGTCCTGCTGACCGCCGCAAGCCTGGCTCTGGCCGGGTGTGGTGGCGGCGGCGGTGGGGGGAGCACGGCAGTTCCGGTGGCGACACCGGGTGTCGATGCCCCTGGCGGTATCGTTGTCGCCCCGATCGAGAACAATACCCCGACCCCCACCCCGGAAAATCCAGCGCCACTGCCGGGGGTGTTTGCCTTGCCTTCTGCCATTAACAACAACAATCAGATCGTTGGTGTGGCCGAAGCTGTCCTCGGCGGTCTGCTCAAACCTGCCTTCTGGCAAGTGGACAACCTGGGTGCCGCCACGGTTGCACCTACCACTCTTGCCGCTGTGATCGCTGATGGTTTCGCGGCGGCGTTTGGCCTCAACGATGACGGGGTGATTGTCGGTGCCGTCGGTACCGCCGTGGCCGGAGTCAACCGGGCCGCGGTTTGGGCCAGCAAAGACGCCAGCCCCACCCAACTGCCGCTGCTGGCTCCCAGCAGCCCCAGTGCTGCCTACGGCATCAGCCAAAGCGGCCGGATCGTCGGCACCGCGGAAAACTCAGACCGGCTGCTGCAAGCCGTGCGCTGGGAGCGTGCTGCCAATGGGTCGGTGACCGGCCCCTTCGTTCTGCCCGGAGTTCCAGTTGGTTGGGAATCTGAGGCCTATGCGATCAATGCGGATAACACCATCGCCGGCGAACTGATCGACGCCGACGGGATTTCCCGGGCCGTAATCTGGCAGTTTAACGGCACCAGCTATGTCCGGGTTGATTTGACCGCCATCACCGGGTTTGCCAATGCAGTGGCCTTCGGCCTCAACAGCCCTGCGGCCGGCCAACCGCTGCTGGTGGTCGGTGAAGTCAGCGACGATGGCATTGGCGGAGAAACCCACGCCGCCCGCTGGAGTGTGAATGGTGCCACCATCATCGCAGCCGATCTGGGCAACAATAACCGCGGCAGCAGCGCGGCGGCGATCAATACTGCGGGATTGACAGTTGGTTACGAGGAGAGTGTCGCTGATGTCCAGCAGGCTTCGACCTGGGCGACGCCGACCATCAAAAGCATTCTGATAGAAACCGACAGCCAGGCCTTCGATGTGAACAACAGCAACCTGGTGGTCGGCCGCAGTGCCAACCAGGGCTTTGTCAAACGGGTGAATTAACCCTTCGATTCAGCCATCGCTTGTAAACAGAACAGCGGGAGCGGACTTAAAGTCTGCTCCCGCTGTTCTGTTTATACGGATTTTTGAACGGCTAGCTGAAGAGTTGAAAGTCGCTGGTCAACAGTCGCAGGGTGACGATCAGGGTGAAGAGGCCATAGCCGAGCAGGCAGAGCAGGGCCAGACGCCGCTGCAGTTTGGGGAGCAGATGCTGCAGGCTGGGGCGGTTGCGGAAGGGGGCGAGGGCGCCGCAGCCAAGGCCACCGAGAACTCCGGCAAACAGCGCGGCGTAGAGCAGATAGCCGATGTGGAAATATTCCCGCTGCAGGATACAGAAGGGGCAGTGGTGATGGGGCAGTTGGTAGAATATCGGGGCAAAGACCGAGATCAGCGCCGCCAGGGCGGCGAAAAAACTTAAGGCCGCGCTTAAGGCCAAGGCCCAGCCGCGACCCCGTCCACGCAGCAGGGCGAGGCCGAAGCTCAGGGTCAGCGCCATCGCCAGATAGAAGGCAATGGCCGCTGGCCGCGGCGGCAAGCCGGCCAGGTCGGCGGCGACCTGGTTGCCGCTGGCGCTGAACAGGCTGCCGCAGCAGGAGGTGATCACATCGCCCCGAAGGTTGCGGAAAAACTGCCAGAGCAGCACCGCCTCAAAGGTAACCGGCAGCACCAGGGCGAGCAGCAGCCGATTTTTTACCCGTACCAGCGGGTGGTCGTAACCCCGACTGTCGGCGAAGTTAAGAGTCAGCCAGAGCCCGGCGCCGAGGACATTGAACACTTTCAGCAGCAGGGCAGGGTAGCCCCAGGCGTTGGCGTTGAAGGTGCCGACGGCGCACATGGCGCCGTTGATCTGCAGGTGCAGGCGATCGGCCACAAACACCAGCAGCGCCAGGGAGAGCAGCTCGAACAGCAGGGCGTTGCCGAGCAGGGTGGAGACCAGATAGGTGCGACGCTCAAGCTGCAGCTGGCGCTCGGAACCGCTGCCGAGGTTCCAATGACGCAATATGGCCAGTCCGTGCCAGGCAGCGAACAGCACCATGGCGGTGACTGCCAGTGACCCGACCAGCAGGGCCAGAATGGCCGGATGCAGAATCATGCCGGCTCCGCCAGGGCGCCATCGCGCAGTTCCACCAGGGTGTCGACCAGGGCTGCCGAATAAACCAGCGGGTCGTGGCTGGCAATCACCAGAGTTCTCCCCTCGGCCCGCAGTTCCTCCACCAGTCCTAAAAATCCGAGGGAGAGCTGGCTGTCGAGGTGAGCGGTCGGTTCGTCGGCGATCAGCACCTGCGGATTGTTGATCAGGGCCCGGGCGATGGCGACCCGCTGCGCTTCGCCGCCGGAGAGCAGTTCGCTGCGTTGCCGGCGCTTGGCGGCCAGGCCGAAGCGCTCGAGCAGGCCCATGGCCCGCTCGACAATCTGCTGCCGGGGTTCGCCGGTGGGCAGGGCCGGCAGGATGACATTCTCCAGCACATCGATCCCCCGCACTAGGTTGAACTGTTGGAAGATGAAGCCGAAGGTGTGACGGCGGATCTCGGTCAAAAAGCGCTCGGGGAGGGCGCTGACCTCGATGGCCGAATTCTCTTCCTGCTCCGGCAGCCATGCAGCCCGCACCCCTTGCAGACGGATGCGTCCGGAGCTGGGCCGGCTCATACAACCGAGGAGGCTGAGCAGGGTGGTCTTGCCGGAGCCACTCGGTCCCTTGAGCACCGTCACCTGCTGGCGGGGGATGGTCAGGGAGAGCCCGTGCAGGGCAGTGAACTCATTGGGCTCCCCCTGATTGTAGGTTTTGCGCACATCGATCAGTTCAATCATGTCACTGCCTCAGGGCGGCATCGGGGTCGATGGTGGCCGCCCGCCAGGATGGAATGATGGTCGCCAGGGTGTAGGGGACGGTGGTCAGGAAAAACAGCAGCGCCAGGTTGGCGAGCTCGATCCGGGGAATCAGCCGAAACTGCGGATAAATTACCGCCCACCCCTTGAGCGCCGGTTCGAACAGGCCGGCGGAAAAGAAAAACACATGACCGTAGGCGGCCAGCACCCCGAGCAGAAAGGCGCAGAGGGAGACGCTGGCCCCTTCCCAGAATTTGAGCAGCAGCACGTCGCCAGTCTCCCAGCCGATCGATTTCAGAATGCCGATCTCCCGGCGCTCCTCGGCGCTGAGGCCGGCGGCCTTGTCCCAGGCAAAAATCAGAAAGGCACAGACCGCCACCAGCAGAAGCACCACCATGATGCCGCCGCGCCAGTCGAAGATGGCGTCGTAGGTGCGCAGCATTTCGTATTTAAGAATCGGCCGGGCATCGGGAAAGAGCTCGACGATCTTCTCGGCGATGGTGAGCAGTTCCAGCGGATTGGCAACGCTGACCGCCAGATCGACAGCCATCTCAGGTTGCAGGTTGAACAGAGCGCGAAAATCGCTCTCGGCCAGCAGCACCAGATCGCTGGTCAGTAGTTCGGATTCGGCTGAGAGCAGCCGGGAGACGGGGAACAGCAGGATGTCGCCCCGATAAGGGCGAAAGGAGAGCAGATCGTCGACCTCGATCCCCCGACTGCGAGCGATGCCGGAGCCGATGGCGACCTCCCCCTCGGCAACCTCTCCGGCCGGTGGCACCTGCACGGTGTAGTTGGCGCCGGTGGCGGGGTCGAAATAGTAGCCCCAGAGCCGGGGAGTGACCCCGCGCACGCCGCGGATTTTGCTGATAGAGGCGGCATAGTCGAGGGGGATCAGATCGTGGCGGCCGGCGGCCAAACGCTGCACCACCATATCCGGAGCCTCGGCCAGCAGGTTGGCGGCTTCGTCCTTGATCGCGGCGGTGAAAAACATCACCGAGGCCAGCAGGAAGATGACCAGGCTGTAGATCAGCAACAGCGACAGGTTCTTCCCCCTCCGGCGGCCGAGGGAGGCGAGGGTGAAGTCGAGAATGTTGCGCTGGCGCTCCAGGGTGCGGTTCATGGCTGGGTTCTCAAAGGGCGGGGCGGGGAAATCAGCGAGCCGCTGGGAAAATGCTCCAGCGCAAGGGGATGGTCCTGAAAGGCGGCGTGGCGATCGGCCTGGGTCAGGTGGCGGGTGTAGCGGGCTTCGGTGAACAGGGCCAGATCGGTAAGGCTGAGGCTGCGCACCAGCTGTCGGTTGCGCTCCCGCACCGGCCGTTGTTCGCTCTTGCGGCTCTCACCCCAGAGTCCGGCTGCCAGGCCGAGCCCCAGGCCGGTCGCCAGCAGCAGCGCGAAAAGGTCGCAGCGCCGCACCGGCTACTCCTGTTCCTGCAGCAGCGCCGGAGTGATCTCGGCGAAGGGAACCAGGCGGCGGCCGTCGTGATCCTGCAGGAACCCTTCGGCATCCTCCCGCCGAACAAAGGGAATCAAATCGTTCCCCATCGGCCCCCGAATATCGCTGCCGGTGACGAAAAAAGCCTTACGACCGTCGATGACCTCGAGGGTGTAATAATCCTTCAGATGGATGGCGAGGATGGCCTTGCGGGAGATTTCCGGGCGATAGCGCTGCGGAAAATGCAGGAACTTGAACAGATCTTTGGGACCACAGAAAAATTGGCTCGGAGCCGACTGCAGTTCCAGCACCGCCAGCCAGTCGAGGTGGCGCTGGACAAACATGCCGCAAACCGCGCATTTGCTTTTGGCTTCCGGTACCGGAGGGGCCGCTGGGGCAGAAAAAGCCGGAAGCAGCAGCGCCAGAAGTATGCTCAGGCCAAGGCGTCGCATCACTGGTGGTGATGCCCCTGATGGGGTTTGGTGGCCGCAGGGGCGCTGTGGTGCTCGTGCCCCGATCCTGCGGGTTGGCCTTGTCGGCGCTGCCGCAGGGCCCGGGTGTCTTGATAGAGATCGGCATAGGCCGCCTCCAGGGCCTGTTCGAAACCGCCCAGGGTTCCACCCTGGGCGGCAATGAACTCCTCGGCCGCCTGGCGCTTGGCAAAGGCCCATTTGGCCCGCTGGCTCATGACCCCGGCTTTGCTGCCACCGACGACCCAGTAGGCCCATTCGGCATCGATGAGCTGGTTGCTGTGGTAATCGCCCACCTCGATGGCGCTCGGTTGTTTGACCAGTTCTCCGGCCAACTCCACCGCGGCGCAGCGCAGGCTGCAGGTGGCGGTCTGGCTGCCGTCCTCATAGCGGATCAGCATCCGGCTGTGGGCGAACTGCTGACGGTCCATGCCGCAGAAGCGGCACTCGGGATGGGCAGCGATATCGGTTTCAGCGCCCCAGGTCAGGCCAGTGGTCAGAAGCAGCAGGGTGAGGGCGAATAACAGCCGAGCCATGGAGAAGGATCCTTTCAGGGAGAGGAGTCGTTATTTGCCGGGCAGCACGACGGCCAGCAGTTTGCGCAGGCCGGGTTCGTTGATTTCGCCGAAGATTCGGAAACGGATCGTTCCCGCGCGGTCGGCGATATAGGTCACCGGAATGCCGAAAATACCAAACTGCTTGGACACCGCCGCATCGCTGTCGAGCAGCATCGGGTAGGAGGGATCGAGTTTGTCGATGAACTTGTTCACCGTCAACAGGTTCTCGCCGACGTTGATGGAGACCGGCAACAGCTCTCCCTTGAATTCGCCGTGCAGTTTGGTCAGGATTTTGATTTCATCACGGCAGTAGCCGCAGCTGCTCCCCCAGAAATGCAGCACCAGGACCTTGCCCTGGGCACTCTCGGGGAGTTTGAGCTGCTGGCCGGCGGTGTCGCTTAGGGCGAAGGCCGGGGTTGCATCCCCCCGGCGGGGTGCGTTGGCGGCGCTGGCCGGTGTGACCAGAAAAATCACCGCCAGGGCGAGCAGCAGACTTTGTAAAACCCGGATCGGGCCGGTGAAACGTGCTGGAACGGCCATGATTAACCTCTGCTGGTGCGATGATCTGACTCAATTGCCCGCGGTATTAGCGAAGGGTACGCACCAGTCGCACATGCAATGACTGGTTGTCAATCCGCTCGATACTGATATCTCCGGAACCGAAGGCCACAAACCAGGCTCGGCTCCCCTGCCTTTGGTAGGGGGTGCTGCTCCAGTACCAGAGGCTGGGGGTGGCTGGAAACAGGGTAAGGTCGATGGGGCTTGGGCGCTCATAGTCCACCAATGTCGCTAACTCTTTGATGGTCGGCAGTCGCCAGTCTTTGAAGCCTGCGAACCCGCTGCCGGCGTTAAGAATCTCCACCTGGTTCAGCGCGTCGTCCCAACTGATTCCGGCTGCCTGACCCTCGCAGCTGTTGCCGGCCTTGCGCCAGCTCTGGCCTTCGCTACACTTTTTCCACATCAGCCCACGGGGTTGGTCGCTGACTGTGCCATTTTTGTGGTCGAGGAAGTTCGTGGTTTTTTGTGGCGCGACCATGGGAGTCTTTTCGGCCACGGTCGAAGTCGACTTGGTGGGGGCGGCCTGGCTCCCCGGGGTGCCTATGAGCAGGCCGCTCAGCAGCAACCCGAGCAACAATAGAACGGAACGAACCAACATTCACCAGCCTCCTTGGATTGGAATTGTGCAATTAGTCGATTTGCAATAGATATTGTGAGTTTGTCTTCTTTATACACCAGAATGCCGAAGTCCGTCCATGGGGCAAAAGGGGCATTTGCCGGTAGGAAAACTCTCTTTTCAGGGCCAGGCCTTTTGGGGGCCAAGCTTGCCCGGTCAGGGTCGTTGCCGCAGGGGGAGAAAGACCTCGTGATAGAGAAAGGCGTGGCCGCTCAAATTGCCCCGGCCCAAGAGCGGATGGCCGGTCGGCAGGATCAAAAAAGGCTGGAGTTGCTCACCACCGATGGAGCCATGGCCGCCGACCTGGTCGTCGAAGCAGGCGATCCGCTCGCCATCGTAGGCGCCGAAAATAATCAGATCTCCGCATACCTCCTCCAGCCCGAAGCGCTGCAGTTCAGGCAGCAGTTGCTCGGGATCGCCAAAAGGGCGCAGGAAATCCAATTCCTCGGCTGCAACGGGCTGCTCATCCCTCAGGCAGTACATCCCTTCGGCATGGAAGAAGCAGAGCCGGCCATCGGCGTCTCTGGCCAGAACCAGGCCTATCCCCTTGTGGCGGCTAAGAAAAGGGAGCAGCTGCGGTTGCGCGGCGTCGACCTCCTGCCAACTCAGACGCCGGTTGTCCCCGGTCAGATAGAGATGGGCCAGGGAACTCGAATAGGTGATGACAATGCCCCCCTGAATATCGACCTTGATGGTTTCCGGCACCAATTGGCGAATTCGGGTTTGGATAGCGTTTTTGACCGAGCGGTAGAGGCGATAGCGCCAACCGTCGGGATGGGCCTCCAGTTCATGGTCGAGATACCCGAGGTGGACATGGGTAAACTCAAGGGGTCCGGAGGCCACAGCCGCCTGCTGGTTCTTGCGCAGAAAAGCGCTGACGGCTTCGCCGAGGGTGGCACCGAAGCGGCTGTGAAAGGGGTAGCCAGGGGTTTGGCCATGGTCGGAAAGGATGATCAGCTCATAGCGCGCCCCCGGGGCATAGTGGAGCATGCGCATGATTTCGCCGATGCGTTGATCGGTGTATTTAAGGTTTTTAAGCGCTGGCCGGGAGCCGGGTCCGTAGTGATGGGCCAGTTCGTCATAACCGCTGTAGGTGGTGTAAATGGCCGGGACCCCGGCGTAGATATCGGCGATGACCCCGAAGGTCTGCAATTCTCGCAGCAGCACATTGCAGATGATGCGGATAAAGGGAAACAGCCCCTGCTTGACCTGCCAGGGGCGGGAGCGCCGGGCATGGCGACGCTCGAGGTGATCGGTGACGAATTCGATCAGACTGGCCCCGAGCATGCGGCAGACCCGCAAGGGATGCAGCAGCAGCAGCAACAACAGCCGCCAACCGCCAAAGCGCCCGAACAGGGTCTGTGGGTGGGGCGAAGAGACGGTGAAGACACTGCGACTGGCGCCGCCGTCGAGAATGTTGCTGTAAGAGGAACCCCCGTCGAGCAGTCCTTTACGGTTGGCAAAGAGACGTTCGCGAAAATGCTGGACGTGGTCGGGGTCGTTGCAACTGATGATTTGCCCGCTGGCCTTTTCAAACCAGCGAAAAGCCGGAATGCTTTCGGGTTGACCGTAGAAGATGGCCGCCTGGGCTGCGGGGGTGGTGCTCGGCAGGCCGGCCTGGTACTCCCGCAGTTGATAGCCTCGGCTCAGGTGGCGGGCGATGTGGGGCAGGTAGCCCTTTTCCAGAGCGGTTTGGAGATGGGGGGCCGATAGCCCGTCAATCTGGATGCCGACAAAGCCGCGCTCCGGGCCCTGGGCACGGCGAGTCAGTCGCTCGTTGCGAAAGAGGTAAAATTTGAAATAGTAATAGACGCGAAAGATGCGGTTGATGAAATTGGGCCAGTTCACTGGTCCTCCCAGGCTCGATTTGGCTCATTATAACAGGTTGACTTCACAGCGCATCCAGTTTTCGTCCCTGCTAAAAACAAAGCGGCCCGGGCATAAATGCCCGGGCCGCTTTTCTCAATCGGTGCTGAAAGAGCCGCCTAGACGATGCTGGCTTTGGTGATGACCACTGGTTCTTTGGGGACATCCTGGTGGAAGCCCTTGTTGCCGGTCGGCACCACCCGGATGGCGTCGACCGTGGCCATGCCGTCGGTCACCTGGCCAAAGACTGCGTAGCCGAACTGTTGCACGCTGGTCCCTGAGTGATTCAGGAACTGGTTGTCGTTGAGGTTGATAAAGAACTGGGCGGTGGCGCTGTCGACCACCTGGGTTCGGGCCATGGCGATAGTGCCGCGCTGGTTCTTCAATCCGTTGGTGGCTTCGTTTTTGATCGGAGCCCGGCTTTTTTTCTCATGCATGTCGGCGTTCATGCCGCCACCCTGGATCATGAAGCCGTCGATGACCCGGTGAAAGATAGTGCCGTCGTAGTGTCCTTCACGGACATAGGTGAGGAAGTTTTCAGTGCTGATCGGAGCATTTTGGGCATCGAGTTCAATGGTGATAGTGCCGAGAGTGGTCTCGAGCAGGACAACCGGATTTTTTTCGCTCATGGTGGTGAATCTCCTTTGGGCAGAGGGTGACAGGCAATGTAGCAGCGGAAAAGGCCTGAGTCAACCGACCGGGGCGTTGCGGAAATGAAAAAGCCCGCCGGGTTCTCCGGCGGGCTTTTTCCTGGTGCTTTAAGACCGGCCTATTCGCAGAGGTCGACTTTGACGTCCCAGTTTTTCAGTTTCATGGTGCCGTTGCGCTCAAGGTTGAGGTGCATCTTGAAAGCGCGGTCCCAAAGCTGCGGCTCGTGGGCCACCTTGCGGCGCAGGCAGTCGGCCGTGGCGATTGCCAGGTACTCGTTGAGCTGGTCCTTGTACTCCGGGTGGGCGCACTTCTCGATGATCAGTTTGGCGCGCTCTTTCGGCGCCAGACCGCGGCAGTCAGCCAGGCCCTGCTCGGTGATGACGCAGTCGAGGTCATGCTCGGTGTGGTCGATGTGCGAGCAGTGCGGGACCACGCAGGAGATACCGTTGGGGTCGGTCTTGGACGGACGGCTCGACGGGGTGTGCATCATTTTCAGGTAACCGTTGCGCAGGAAGTCGCCGGAGCCGCCAAGGCCGTTGATCATCCGGGTGCCGCCGACCAGGGTGGAGTTGGCGTGGGCGTAGATGTCGATCTCAACCGGAGTATTCATGGCGATACACCCGAGCCGACGAATCGGCTCCGGAGCGTTGGAGATGGAGAGGGGACGCAGGGTGCACTTGTCGAAATATTTGTCCCAGTTGGCGAAGAAACGGGGGAAGCCAACAGTTTCCGACAGCGAGAGGGAACAAGCCGACGCCGCATCACACTTGCCGGCATCCATCAGGTCGAGAATGGTGTCCTGCAGAACCTCAGTGTAGACGGTCAGGTTGGTGAAAGGGCCTTTGGCCAAGCCACCGATGACGGCGTTGGCGATGGAGCCGACGCCCGACTGAATCGGCAGCAGGTTCTTGGGGAGACGGCCGGCTTTCACTTCATGGGTGAAGAAGTCGATGATGTTGTTGGCAATCGCTTCCGAAGTGTCGTCCAGTTCGGCAAAAGCACGGCCTTTGTCACGGTGCTTCGACTCGACCACGGCGATGATCTTGTTCGGATCGCAGGGAACAAAGGTCGTGCCGACGCGGTGGCCGGTGGAGGTGATGCCGATAGGTTCACGGTGGGGCGGATTTTTGCAGACGATGATGTCGTGGATGCCTTCGAAGGAGGGCTGTCCGGTGTTCACCTCGACGATAATCCGGTCGCACTGCATCAGGATTTCGGGGATGACGCCGCAGGAGGTGGTCGGAACCAGGCCGCCGTCTTCGGTGATCGCCGAAACTTCGATGATCGCCAGGTCGAGCTTGCCGGTTTCGCTGTCCTTGGTGTAGAAGCCGTAGCCGAGGTCCTGAGCGAACAGGGAGAGGTGTTTGTCGCCCATGCGGATGCGGCCTTCGTTGATCCCGGCGGCAATGTTCTTGCCGGTCTGATAAGGCCAGCGGCGGTCGATCATGTCCAGGGTGGCCCAGCGGTCTTCGGTTTCAGCGCCGACCGAGGCACCGATGAAGAGGTTGAATTTCAACTTGCCCTGCAGTTTGTTCTCCTCGACATGGTTGGCCAGGGCGATGGGGACTGCTTTAGGGTAGCCAGCCGGGGTGAATCCGGACCAGCCAAGGTTCATGCCGTTTTTGAAGTACTTGATAGTCTCCTCAGCCTTCACGACCTTGCTCAGCAGGGACTTGCAGCGAACACGACTTTCCAGGGTGCCGAATTCAGACATTTCTCTCCTCCTAGGATAAATTATCGGGAACGCCCGGTCATCGGTACGCCCCGAACAGGGGTCTTTCCGCGATTGAATTAAAACAGTGTGAAACGTCGAAAAGTGTATACAACTATTGAAAAAAGCTTGAAAGTCTGGTTGCTAAGGAAACATTTTGAAGTGATTATTGTTGATTCATCTGTGTTGGAGCGAGTCGGGCTATAATTACGTTATAGATGGCGATTTTTATATAATGGCGTAAACGGCAAGTCAAGCAAAAAGAGTGTTTTCCCATTTATGGTATCTCTGTGTTCAAACAAAAAAAGAGCGTCGGGCCGGGGCCGGACGCTCTTTTTCAGAAGGAGAGATCTCAGTACTGTTTTTCCAGTAATTTCTGGCCGGGAAGGATAAATTCACTGCGGGGAAATTCCCGAAACAGGTTGTTGAAGGCCTCGGCGGCTTCCTTGCGCTGACCCGCCTGCAGGTGGGCCTGGCCGAGGTAGTAATAAGCTTCGTCGCGATCAAAGTAATTGGGGTATTCGGAAAAGATCCTTGAAAGTCGGCGGATGGCGGCCTGGGGTTGATTGCTGCGCTGATAAAAGCGGCCGATGTAGAGTTCCTGGGCGGCGAGATTGTTGCGGCAGCGGTCGGCCAGAACCATGACCTCTTCTTTCCGGGGGGTATCGGGGTAGAGGGTCAGCAGGCTCTCGAAGGTATGCAGGGCGTTGCGGGTGGTGGTCTGATCCCGGTCGGGGGAGACCATCTGCTTGTAATAGGCCATTCCGAGATTGTACAGGACTTCGGGTTTCTTTTCGTGGGCCGGATGCTGTTTGAGGAAGTCGTCGTAAGCTGTGGCGGCCAGAATGTAGTCTTCAGCCAGGTAGTGGGCTTCGGCAATTTTCAGTTCGGCCAGGGTGTTCAATTCCGGAGAGTAGTAGGTCTCGCGAACCTTTTCCCAGGAACTGATCGCCTCGCTATAGAGACCCTTGTCAAAAAAGGTTTCCCCCTCCCGCAGGTAGACATCGGCGGTTTTGGTGGGGGGAACCACGGTGGAGGTGCAGGCGGTCGCCAGCAGCAAAAACAGGAGGCAGCAGGCAAACTTCATAGCGGAGATCCTCGAAGAAAAACAGGCCGAATTCGCGTCAAAATACCCTAGGAAAGTACGGGATGGCGCCCGGTTTGTCAATTGCATTCGGCCTCGCTCCCTGCGGGGGATAGCTCCTTGCGCAGCTTTTCCAGGGCCGCTTTTTCAATCTGCCTGACCCGCTCGCGGCTGATGCCGTAGTCGTTGGCCAGATCCTGCAGGGTTCTCTGGTTCTCGGTGTAAAAACGATCCTGCACGATCTGGCGCTCCCGCGGGTTGAGCATGGCCAGCGCCCGCTGAACCTGGAGGCGGTCCTGGCGGGACTCCTGGCGGCGCATCAGGGTGGTCTCCTGGTTGTCCCGGTCATCGGCCAGGGTGTCGAGCAGGGTGAAGCTTTCTCCGGCCACCAGTTCCAGGTCGAGGGAGGCATCCCGCTGCCCCATGCGCAGGGCCATCTCTTCGATCTCCTGGTCGCGTACTTCCAGCTGTTTGGCCAATTCTTCGGTTGATTCCGCTCCGGTCATTTGTCGCAAACTGTTTCGGGCCTGGTTGAGTTTGAAGAACAGCTTCTTCTGTGCCTGGGTGGTGCCAATTTTGACCAGCGACCAGCTGCGGACGACGAAGTTCTGGATGTAGGCGCGAATCCACCACACGGCGTAGGAGATCAGGCGGATGCCGCGTTCGGGATCAAATTTTTTTACCGCCATCATCAGGCCGATATTGCCTTCCTGGATCAGGTCGAGGTTGCGCAGGCCGTAGCCGCGGTATTCCAGGGCGACCTTGACCACGAAGCGCAGGTTGGCGCAGGTCAGCCGGTGGGCGGCTTCCAGGTCGCCCTGCTGGCGGTAGCGCCGGGCAAGGCTCAGTTCTTCGTCCCTACTCAGCAGTTCGAAGCGGTTGACCTGTTTCATGTAATGCTCGAAGGAATCAGTGTCGACGGCAGTTGCGAGCAGGCTCATAGCTTTACAATCTCCGTAAATTCTGGATGGGCTTGGTTTAGCACTCAGGGTCCATGAGTGCTAAATATATAGCAAATTGCATGCATTCTTTCAAGAGGGGAATTGCGAGTTGACAGCCCTGAGCGCCGGAAGGGATAATGCCGGCTCGGGTCCCAGGCCAGCGTGGGGGGGGGAAGACGGCTATAACAATCTGCAGCGCAGGAGAGGTCGGGATTGATGGAGCTGGCGAGTATTGCCATTTTTGGTGCGGCCGGGTGTCTGGGCAGGTATTTGGTGTCAGGCTGGACCTACGATCTGCTGGGCCGCTGGCTTCCCTACGGCACCCTTGCGGTCAATATTCTCGGTTCCTTTTTGCTCGGTTTGATTATGGAGGGGAGCCTTCGCAGCACCCTGCTTCCTCCCGCGATCCGAATCGGGGTGACCGTCGGTTTTCTCGGCGGCTTCACCACTTTTTCCACTTTTTCCTATGAAACCTATCGCTTGCTGGAGGATGGCAGCCTGCTCCAGGCTGGCGCCAACATGCTGCTCAATCTGCTGGTCTGCCTGGTCGGTGTCTGGTTGGGGATCACTTTGGCCAGGCAACTTTGATGGAGAGTTGTCAAGATGGCCATGATTGAGAGTGAACAGACCCTGATGCGGATATTCATTGGTGAGAGCGACCGCTGGGAGCACCGGCCACTGTACGAGGCCCTGGTTGAGTTGTTTCGCAGCGAAGGGTTTGCTGGATCCACGGTGCTCAAAGGGGCGATGGGGTTTGGTGCCCACAGCGTCACCCATACCGACAAGTTGCTGCGCTTGTCCAGCGATCTTCCGGTGGTGGTCGAAGTCATCGAAAAGTCGGATCGGATCGAAGCTCTGCTGCCACGCCTGGATGCGATGCTGCAGGGCGGGTTGGTCACCTTGGAAAAAGTCAGAGTCCTGCGTTTTAATCACCCTGCTACAGAAAAGGCTGGCCCATGTTGAATCACATCAAGCGCCTGCTGGGCGCAACATCCCGCGAGGCGACCAAGCCGGGCCCTGAACGGGTGCAGGTGGCAACCTGTGCCCTGTTGCTGGAAATTGCCCAGGCCGACAGCAATCTGCATGAATTGGAAACCCTGCTGGTGCGGGATCTGCTGGAGCAGAAGTTTTGTCTGGACCCGGAGTCCGTTTCCGAACTGATCGAACTGGCTGAAGGTGAAAGGGTGGAGAGTCCCGATCTCTATCACTTCGCCCGAGAAATCAATAACAACTTTTCCCTGGAGGAAAAGCTTGAGGTGATGGAAAGTTTGTGGCGACTGGTTTACGCCGATGGTGTGCTGGACCGTTATGAGGACGCGCTGATTGGGCAGATTGCCCTCCTGCTGCGGCTGTCCCATCGACAGATGATCGATGCCAAGCTCAAGGTTCTGGCCGCGGTCAAAGAGGAAGCCTGAAGCTCTCGGCAACCTGCTCGCACAGCGAGGACGTTGCTGAAACCGGCTAGGTGTTGCGTTGACTTGGCGGGAAAAGAACAAAGCGGGGGTGGCCGATCGGCCACCCCCGCTTTGTTCTTGATGGGTCTTTACTGGGTGTTAGTCAGGGATAACGGTGCAGCAGATGACTTCCACCCGGCGGTTCTTGGCTTGGCCTTCAGTGGTGGCGTTGTCGGCCACCGGTTGGGTTTCGCCGTAGCCACGGGCCACCAGTTTGTCAGCAGCAACTCCAAGCTTGCCGACCAGGTACTCGCGTACGGCCTTGGCGCGCCGCTCGGACAGGGCCTGGTTGTAGGCGTCGGTCCCCTTGCTGTCAGTATGGCCGGCAACCAGAATCTTGTTGCCGGGATACTTGGCGATGAAATCGGCAGCTTTCTTCAGCTCACCTTGGAAGGAAGGCTTGATGTCGGCCTTGTCGTAGTCGAAATTGATCTTCAGGGTCAAGGAGACCGCACAACCGGTTTCATCGACCATCACCCCTTTGAGGGTGTTGGGGCACTTGTCGAGGTAGTCGGCAACGCCGTCGCCATCGCTGTCAAGCGGGCAACCGGCGGCGTCGACCTTTGCGCCTTTAGGGGTGTTGGGGCACTTGTCGAGGTAGTCGGCAACGCCGTCGCCGTCGCTGTCGACCGGGCAACCATTGGCATCGACCTTGACGCCGGCCGGGGTGCCTGGGCACTTATCCATGTCGTCGACGACGCCGTCGCCGTCGCTGTCGATAGCGACCGGGCAACCCTTGGCATCGACCTTGACACCTTTGGCGGTACCGCGGCACATGTCGAGGTAGTCAGGCACGCCGTCGCCGTCGCTGTCAAGCGGGCAGCCATTGGCGTCAACCTGCACCCCTTTGGGGGTGTCGGGGCACTTGTCGAGGCTGTCAATAACGCCGTCGCCATCAGCATCCTTGGGCGCCGGTGCAGCAGGCGCCGGGGTCTGGAAGGTCAGGCCGGCCATGTAAGAGAGGTTGTTGTCAGTGTCGTTGAAGTCTTTCAGGTCCCGGTCGCCAAAGCCGATGTAGTGGCGGGCGTCAAGGCGCAGGGCGACGTTTTCGCTGAGGAAGAACTTGGCGCCAAGGCCGTAGTTGCCGGCCAGGTTGTCATCTTCGACTCCCCCCTCGACAGATTGATTCATGACCCCGGCACCGACAGTGATGTAGGGAGCGAAGCTTTTCATGTTGCCGAGGTGATAGACGGCGTTGAGGCTGAGATTGAGGACATCCAGATCAGTCGAGGAGTTTTCGAGCTCGCCTTCTGCCATCTGCCCGAGGAGCTCAATGCCGAAATTGTTGGTGAAGTTGTAACCGAGGCCGAGCCCGTAGGTGAGGGCGTCCTGGTCAACCTTTTGGTCGCCTTCGAACAGGTAGCCACCGACCATTGGGGAGAGGGTCAACGCCCCAGCCCGATTGCTTGCCTGGGCGGGGACCGCGATGGTGCCGGCCATAGCCAGGGCCATCATTGCACAAAACCATTTGCCGAATTTCATAAAAATCCTCCTTGTTTGCCTTGTTGGTTGTTGGGGTGGCGACGGGGATTTAGGGAAATCCCCTTGAATAAATTGCAGAGGGTAGCCCTCAACTCAGAGAAAGATAGCATTCGCAGGGGATTTTTCAAGAGGCTTAAAAAAATAAGTTGAGGAAAAGGGGCACATTAATCAACTCCTAGCCCGCGCGCTCTCACTGCTAGTCCGACCGGTTCGGGATGAGGGATGGGGGAAATGTCTGCTGCCCAGGGTAGCTATATACTTTCCATATTTCCTCATAGGACATTGCCTGCTGTTTTGCTAGACTGTCAGGCCTTGCCTTGTCAGCCGTCTTCACCCGGACTCTCTACCCTCCTCGAGGTTTTCATGGCATCCCTCTCCGCACCGGAGATTACCGCGTTTCTGCTCTCCCTGGCGATTCTGCTCGCTTCTGCCCGGTTGCTGGGGGAGATAGCCAAACGCCTCAATCAGCCGGCGGTGCTCGGCGAGATTCTGGCCGGGATTCTGCTCGGCCCAACGCTGCTCGGCGCCGTGGCCCCTGCGACTAGCGACTTCCTGTTTCCCCTCCAGGGGGGAGGTGCGCTGGCGCGAGAGGGCTTGATGGTGTTGGCCATTACCCTGTTTTTATTGGTAGCGGGGATGGAGGTTAATCTCTCCAGCGTCTGGCGCCAGGGTCGTATTGCCCTCAGCGTCGGGGTGGCCGGGATTGTCGGCCCCTTCGCCATCGGTTTCGGCATGGCCTGGTGGCTGCCGCAGCAGATGGGAATCGCTGCCGGCATCGACCCGCTGATCTTTGCCCTGTTCATCGCCACGGCCCTCTCCATTTCGGCCCTGCCGGTCATCGCTAAAACCCTGATGGACCTGGACCTCTACCGCAGTGATCTGGGGATGATGGTAATTGCCGCCGCGGTTTTCAACGACCTGGTTGGCTGGATCATTTTTGCCGTCATCCTCGGCATGCTTGGTACCGGCGGCGGCCATGCCCTGAGCGTGGCTGGCACCATCTGGCTGACCCTGGGATTTGCCCTGTTCATGCTGACCTGGGGGCGCGCCCTGCTGCATCGCGCTCTACCCTGGGTTCACGCCCACACCAGTTGGCCGGGAGGGGTGCTCGGTTTCGCCCTGGCCCTGGCCCTGGTTTGCGCCGCCTTTACCGAATGGATCGGAGTTCACGCCATCTTCGGCTCTTTTCTGGCCGGGGTCGCCCTGGGTGATTCCTCCCATTTGCGCCAGCGCACCCGTGCGACCATCGCCCAGTTCGTCTCCTTTATCTTCGCCCCGCTGTTTTTTGCCAGTATCGGCCTCAAAGTCAACTTTGTCGCCCATTTTGACCTGCTGCTGGTGGTGCTGGTGTTGGTGATTTCCTGCATCGGCAAGGTCGTCGGTTGCGGCATCGGCGGCCGACTGGCGGGGATGCCCTCACGGGAGGCCTGGGCCCTCGGCTTTGGTCTCAATGCCCGCGGAGCGATGGAAATCATCCTCGGCATGCTGGCGCTGCAGTATGGAGTGATCGACGAACGGCTGTTCGTAGCCCTGGTGGTCATGGCCTTGGTCACCTCCCTGATGAGTGGCCCGGCGATGCAGTGGCTGCTGCGATTGAAAAAACCCCGCCGATTCCTCGACTTTTTGCGTCCCAAGGCTTTTTTTGTCAACCTCAAGGCTGGCTGCCGCGATGAGGCGATCGATGAGCTCTCTCTTCCCCTGGCCACCGCCCTGGGCCTCGACCCGCAACTCGTTGCCACCGCGGTGCGGGAGCGGGAGCGGTTGATGGCCACCGGCCTCGGCAGTGGTCTGGCTGTCCCCCATGCCCGTCTCGAGGGACTGGCCGGGCCAGCGGTTGGTTTGGGGATTTCCCGGGCCGGCATCGACTTTGACGCCCCGGACGGGCGGCCAGCGAATCTGATTTTTCTACTCTTGACCCCCCGTGACGATGACGGCTCACAGCTCGAAATCCTGGCCGATATTGCCCGCACCTTTCGCGCCCGTGACGCTCGCGAGCAGGCATTGAAAGCGACCAGTTTTACCGAATTTGTCGGACTGATGCGAAGTAACGAGGAGGATTAGTTCAACGGCTGCGGCGTTGCCCCTTGACCCACGACAGCTGGTTGCATTAAATTGACTCCCCCTCTTCCTCCGCCTCACAAACCTCTGCAGGAGCCAAACTAGTCATGCCTGATATCAAACTGCCCGGACGCAAAGAGTTCGGGCATCTGACCCTGCTGCGTGAGCCACGCAGCATCAGCTCGAATGAATTTAACGCCCTCGCCCCCGGCGAGCGGTTGGATATTATCCGTCAGGCGCGGGGGGCGCAGAAGTACAACCTGCTGGTCGAGGCCCACGACGGCGAAGCTCTGGTTGCCGAAATGGCGGCCCAGGAACTGTTCCTGCTGATCAAGGAAATTGGCCGGGAAGATGTGGAGGAACTGATCGCCTGGGCCACCACCGAGCAGTTCACCACCTTTCTTGATCTCGATATCTGGCATGGGGATCAGCTTGATCCGGTGGCCATGCTGCACTGGTTGCAGCTGTTGCTCGACGCTGGCGATGAAAAGGTCATGCAGTTGACCTATCAGCTCGATTTCGAACTGCTGGTGCTGATGGTGAAAAAATTTGTCAACATCAGCCGGGGTCCGGAGGATGCCTCCGACGATGACCAGGGTGGACAGCCGGCCAGTGGCTATGAGGTGGAGTACCTGGATGTCGAAGGTGGCAAGGTGGTTGGAGCCTTCCTCGATGTCCTCTATCGAATTGATCCGCAATTGACCCATAATCTGCTTCGGACCGTGCGCTGGGAACAGAACTCACTGCTCGAAGAAGAGGTGTTCCAGGGGCGCTGCCGACGGTTGGAGGAGTTCGGTTTCGTCGATCCCGTTGCGGCCCAGGCGATATTTTCCTGGCTCGACCCCGCGACCTTCAATCCGGCCGATTATCGTAAGGACTCCCTGCCGGTCCTAAGCAAAGAGGCGGTTCCTCCCGGTTTTCTGCTGACCGCGACTTCGCCCCAGGACCTGCTGGCCGCAGTTTTTGCTAATGGTTTGAGCCATGAGGGGGGCTGGGAGCTTTCCTATCTGCTCAATGCCGTGATGAGCGCCGACCGGGTTGAAGTTGGCGATCCCGAACAGGTCCAGGCGGCCTTGGAGCAGGTTTACCGCTGCCTTAATTTGGCACTGGAGCATTTATGCGGCAGCGATGGGGCTGCGGCCATCGAGCTGTTCGAGCAAGTTTATCTGAAACCCCTGTTCCGTTTTGGTTTCAGTTTGACCTTGCAGCTGCAGCGCCAGGCCAAACCGTTGCTGACCTCGTCCCTGGCTCCCTACTTCGACGCCCCGGGCCGGGCTCTGCTGCAGGCCGTGAGCGGCAAAAAACCACAATTCTACGAGCGGTTGGCCAACCGCAGCCTGAGCGGTACCCGTCCCTTCAAGACTCTGGACGAGCTTCGCTTAGCGACCCTGGGTCTGCAACGACTGGAGTTGCAGGTGGCCCTGTTTGCTGAGGATTTGCTTTTCTCCTTGGCGGCCCCAGAGGAGATCGACTTGACTGGCTATGTGCCTGCTCAAGCCGAGGAGCTAAAAGTCTCCGATTTGTTCCTGACCGCCCTGGCCAATCGCCTGCTCGGGCGGCCCTTTCTGCCCCAACCGATTCCCGTTGCCGAGCTGCCGCAGTTGCACCTGCGGGTTTGCCAGGATGGTCGGCTGGGGGAGGATCTTCGCCAGGAAACCGTTCTTTGGTTGGAATCTTTGCGACCGGGTGGGGGAGCGTTTGCCGAAGAATGCCTGGCGATCTGGGCCGAGGAGTTCTGTCCGCTCTCCGCGCAGAACCTCGATCCCCGTTACTTGGCCGGTCTGATCATCCGCCTCTGACCTTATCAATTGTGCTCAAACGCCGACGCCCCGCAGGGAACTTTTCCTGCGGGGCGTCGGCGTTTGAGAATGACAGCGGTTGTCACTCGGTCGCGTGGGCCATGATGGTCATGTAAGCGTCGAACAGCGGCTTATTGTCTTTGGTCGTCTGGTTTTGGTCAGAAAAGTTACAAAGGTTTTCTTTGCAGTACCGCCCCTTGGTCAGGTAGTTGAGCACCACCTTGGGAATGTCATAGTGATGCATGGTGTTATATTTCACCGCTTTGCCATTTTCAATAATGACAATACGGTTGTAGTGGACGCTGTTTTCTATGTTCTTCATGTATCCGAGTTTTTTGTAGGTGTCCGGGCCATAGGAGAGCGGCGGGACGTGATCACTGACAAAGATGATCAGGCTCTTCGGGTCTGCCTTCAGCAGGGCCTGCACATGTCGGGCAAGCTCTTGGGTGCGATAGTAGTGCTGGTTGGTGGCCCGCTCCAATTGCTCATCTTGATGCTCGGAAATGAGTTTGATGAATTGCGGGCGCTTGGTTTCGTCCATATAGTGGGGTAGATGGCCGTAAATACTGATCACGTAATTGAAAACCGGTCGCTGGTCGTCGGGAGTGGAACTGCTTTGAAGAAACTCCTCGTTCTGCTGGAACAAATCCCCATCGTACATGTACCACTCTTTTTCCGTATCTCCGGCTTTCAGGTAACTTTCCATGCCGGGAGCGTACTCCTGGGGGAAGTAGATTTCCTCGAAGCCGGCCCCGCGATAGGCCGGAATGGCGTTAAAAAAGTTGGGTTTATAAGAATTGCTGGCCAGGGTGCGATATCCCGCGTCGGCCAGAATGGTCGGCAGGCAGAAGGTGCGATGACCGGTGAAGGCGTTGAACTCAACGCTGGCAATCTCCCGAAACGCCGGGACTCCGCAGAGGATTTCAAATTCGGCCTGAGCGGTGCCGCCACCGAAGACCGGGGAGATGGAAAACCCCTCCTTCTTTCGCACCAGTTTCTGGTACGCCGGGTCGGCCGGATCGGAGGAAAATTTCAGGCCGGAGAAGAGTTTCGGGTCGAGAAAACTTTCCAGAACCAGCAGGTGAACGTTGCGACCGTTGCCGTTGGTTTTGACCCCCTCGGCCAGGGCGGCCATTTGACTCGCCATGGTCTGGTCACCGCGATAGGTTTTGGTCTTTCGCAGCGAGGACTGCCGCTGGGCTTCAAAATAGCCTAGCATGCTCAGACGGCCATTGTTTTCCACGCTCATCACATCGGACCAGGTGACCACTTCCCGTCCGAGGGAATGAAAAGCGGCGATGAACCGTTCCGGCAGCAGGTAAATAATGCCGACCAGGACCACGACGGGGAGTGCGACCAGGCAGGATTGGCGCCAGCGGCGCAGGTCGAGATTATACAGAAGTGCTCCCAGAGGGAGTACAACGCCCACCGCGATCAATAGCAAATACTGTGCGGGCAGAACATCAACCATCTCGGGGAGTTCTGTAATTTCGACCAGCCGCAGAAAGCGGCCATAAACTAGATAGTAGGCATCGGCGATGATATACATCAACAGCAGCGGCAGCGCAGCCAGAACCGGTTGCCAGCGACTGGGGCGCAGCAACCGATTGAGGAGAAAATAGAGATAACCCAGCAGCGGAAATTCCAGGCGGGGAAAACCCAGGCTCGGAAGTTCCAGTCGCAGAACCCCCCAAGGGCCGGCCAACCCCCCGTAGTTTTGCATCAGGTTGCTGTAGCCGAGTAAGAGTGCGAAGAAAAGCGTGTAGCGATTGAGCAGCAGCGGGCGCAGACGGGAAAGGAGCATGAAGTCAAAGCCTGAGGGCGGACTGATGTCGGCCGGTTTGGGTTGGGCAAACAATCAGACCCCTGAGGCCATGCGGCGGGCCGCTGGACGTCAGGGGTCAACTGGATAGAGGCTCTCTGATTAGAAGCCAGGTCGCCAATCGGAGTCAAGAGCTATGCTGGGTCGAGTCGGACCTGAAATCCCGGTCGCGCTCAGAAATGGATGAAAATTGTGGTAAAAGCCATTTTGCGTGTAAAATTTACGTTTCCAATGGCTCGACATGGCGAACGATAACTAGCCGAAAATATTTGAAAACAACCAGACATCGGGTGGCAGCGGGGCAGATGTCTGATGAAAAGTTGAAAAAACATCGTTATAAATAGTCTCAAGCCGCGGCATCGGGCCCGGCAGGTCTTCAGCAATCATTCACGGGAGGAACCAAACCATGAAAAAATTCACCACCATTCTTGCAGCAGTGACCTTCGTGGCTGCCACCGCGTTCGCCGCCGTTGCAGCCGACACCTACAAGTTCGAAGCCAAAAACGGCGCCGTAACTTTTGACCACAAAGGTCACTCGGAGCGCCTGAAGGACTGCGCCAAGTGCCACGAGGGCACCCCCGCCAAGTTCGAGATCAATAAGGACGTGGCTCACAAGCTGTGCAAAGGCTGCCACGAAACCGGTAAAATGGGCCCCACCAAGTGTAACGAGTGTCACAAGAAGTAATGCCGCCACCGGCTTAAGGCCGGCTGCAGGTTTCAAAAAGGGCGCCCCTGTGGGCGCCCTTTTTGCGTGCTTACAGTTGCAGGTCAGCCGCGGTCACGAGGTCGATGATGATTTCCCGCACCTCCATGCCGGTTCCGCTGCGGGTCAGATAGAGAAACAGCAGAATCCTGCGCCCCTCCTGGGCGGGGAGGGCCGAGAAGGGGGCGGCGAAGTGCTGCAGCTTGACCCCGCCACCCTTGAGCTTTTCGGTCTGCCGCCGGACCTCCTGCTGCACGGCTGCGGTTTCCTCCGGGGTGAGCGGGTGATCAAGAAAATCCGGTATTTTCCCCGGGATGACCCGTTCGCAGCGGGCATAGTCCCGCCCCAGCAACTCCAGCAGACTGCCGGTTTGCGCTGGGCTGCAGTGGTTGCGCACCCAGTCGGCCACCCCGGCAAAAACCCCCTGCCGTGACAAAGGATGACGGAATAGTCCCGACTGTTGCCAGTGTTGTTGCAGGCTGTGAAGGGCTGCGCTCAAAGGGCCCCAGGTCTGGAGCACTCCGGCCAGAAATCCTTTGAAGCAGCCGCTGTTCCAGGTCAAATCCAGCAACCTGCTGATCCCCCGCAGGCGATCGAGTTCCTGCCAGGTCAAGGTTGGGGTGGCGAGAATCGAATAGGGGGGATTGGGATCAAAGCGCAACCCCAGCCCGGCGGCCTGTTGGCGCAAGGGGGAGCCGGGCAGCAGCTTGACCGGTTCGAGTTGCAGATGGTCGGGGCGCAAGGCCAGCACCCGATCGATAGCCTGCAGGCTGTCCTCAAAACCCTCGCCAGGCAGGCCGGCGATCAAGTCCAGGTGCAGGTGAATGTTGCCCAGATCGACCAGTCGGCGCACATTGGCTTCCAGTTGCTGCAGCGAGGCGCTGCGGCCGATGCGGTCGAGGGTTTCGGGGAGGGTTGATTGGACCCCGATTTCGAATTGAAATCGATCTTTGGGGGCCTGGGCCAGGAGCTCTAAGGTGGCTTCGTCGAGCAGGTGGGCACCAATTTCGAAATGCACCCGGCTGCTTCCCCCCTGTCCCAGCAGGAAGGTTATGATGTCCCGAGCCCGGACCGGGTCGTAATTGAAGGTGCGATCAACCAGCTTGATGATCGGCACCTCGGCCTGCAGCAGCAGGGTCAGGTCGGCTTCAATCCGCTGCCTGGAAAAGCTGCGCACCCGGGAATCCAGGGCACTCATGCAGAAGGAGCAGCTGTAGGGGCAGCCGCGGCTGGTTTCGTAATAGACCAGCCCTCGATCCAGAGCGACCAGTCCGAGGGCGAAGGGGGAGGGAATGGTGTCGAGATTGTCTATCTGCGCGCTGTCGGGGCCTTCGATCAATTGATCCCCCTGGCGCCAGAGCAACCGCGGCACCGCCAGGGGCTCCGCACCTTGATTCCAGGCGCGGAGCAGGCCGCTCAGGGGGATTTCCCCTTCGCCGCGCACCAAGGCGGTCAAGCCGGGGTGGCGGGCAAACAGCTCGGGTCCTTCGAAGGAGACCTCCGGTCCGCCGACAACGGTTCGCAGATGCGGCGCGGCGGTGGTCAGGGCATCGATCAGCTCCAAGGTCTCGCGGCGGTTCCAGAGGTAAACGGAAAACGCCACAACCTCCGGTTGCTGAGCCAACAGGGCTGCGAGTACGCCTTCCTTGGGCTCGTGGACGGTGAACTCGAGCAGCTGAAGCTCCCCGGCCTCGGCGCCACAATAGGCCGCCAGGTAGGGCAGGGCCAGACTGCCGTGAATATACTTGCTGTGCAGGGTCACGAGTAGGGTACGCATGGCCGGCAGCATACCCAAGGGAGGAGGCTGGTGCCAAGGGGAAAATTGCCGGCGCTGCGCCCGCTGTGGTATTGTCAGCGCTGCTCCCGCAATGCAATAGCATGGGAAATGACCTGGGTCGTCAACCGGGCGCGGGCCAACTATCCGCGCCGTTGCAGAAAGATCGAAGATGGCAAACAAGAAAACGATTCTGGCCGTAGTGGCCGATGCCTCCGGGGAGGTTTTCGAGCACCCCGATTTGTTGATGGCGGGGATGAACGGGCAACAGGTTCGCCTCCCCCGGGCCGATGAATTGATCCCCCTGCCGGAGGGCAGCCGCCTGTTTACCATTCCCGATACTCCTCCGATCGGTTTCGATCGCCGCAGCGGGGCCGAGAAAACTGTTGAACGCCAGCCTCGCAACTGGGGGGGCGGCGCCTTGCAGGCGGTGTCGGCCTTCATGACTCCGGCCTTCACCCGGACCCTGCTGCCGGCGGCCGCCTATGGTCGCAAGGCGGTGCAGTTGCCGCTCTGGTCCTATACCGCGGTTGGCTGGTGTGTCGAGGAGGAGCGCTTCTACGTGGCCGCAGTGCGGGTCGATCGCAATGAGCAGTGGAATCCCGATCATTTTGACGATCGTCAGCTCGATCCCCTGGTGCGGAAAAAACTCCGGGCCTATCCGGATAACCGGTTGATCGAGCAACTCTCCCGCTGCGCCGTCGATTATCATTGCTTCGCCGCCAAAAACCTGTTTTTTGGCCGCTGGGAGGCGCCGCTGCCCACCTCTCCGGTCTGCAATTCCCGCTGTCTCGGCTGTATTTCCCAGCAGGAGGCGTCCGATTGCTGCCCGGCCAGTCAGGAGCGGCTGACCTTTGTGCCGACGGTGCAGGAGATCTGCGAGGTGGCGATCCCCCATCTGCAGCAGGCGGATAATGCCATCGTCTCCTTCGGCCAAGGCTGCGAAGGAGACCCGATCCTGCAGACCGAAACCATCTGCGAGGCGGTGCGGGAGATGCGCCGGCAGACCTCCCGCGGCACCATCAATTTCAACTCCAACGCCTCGCTGCCGGCCGCCATTGATCAATTGGCCGCCGCCGGGGTCGACTCGATCCGGGTCTCCCTCAATTCGGTGCAGGAACACTATTACAACGCCTACTATCGCCCCAGAGGCTACCGTTTCGCCGATGTTCTCGACTCCATCCACCGGGCCAAACAGGCCGGGCTCTTCACCATGCTCAACTATCTGGTTTTTCCTGGAGTAAGCGACCGGGAGGATGAGTGCGCCGCGCTGCTGGCCTTAATCGACTCGAGCGGGCTGGATCTGATCCAGATGCGTAACCTCAGTATCGACCCGGTGCTATACTGGCAGGCACTGGAGATCGGTGAGGCCGGGATGGGGATGACGCAATTGCTCGACCGGCTGAAATCCGAGGTGCCACGGTTGCAGTATGGCTATTTCAATCGCACCCGGGAGACCTTCTATCCGCCAGGCTTTACTACCGACTGGCCATTGCCGGCCTGAGCCGGGAGCGTGCCGATGTTTTTCTATCGCCCCAAATCTTTTGTCACCCTTTTGCTGATTGGCTTCGCCGTCGCCCTGGCGCCGCTGGTGCTGGCCCTGCTTAACGCCGAATGGGCCCTGGGACGGCTCTCCCGGCAGGGGGCCAGTGCGGTCTACCGCTCCGTCGGCGCCACCCAGGGGAGCCGAATTCTGCTGGAAAAAATCATCGCTCTGGAGCGTCGGGCCCGGCAGTTCGAGGTTCTTGGGGATCCCCACTTGCTGGAAGAAGCGGCGCTGACCCATGGGGAAATTCAACTGACCCTGGCGCAACTGCTCTCTTTGCCTTTGGAAGAGCCGCAGAAAAATAAACTGGCGGAGTTGCAGCGGGGAGAAGATGAGCTTTTTGGCGCTCTGCTCAGCAGCGTTAAAGGGTCAGAAGAACAAAAAACAGTCCTGTTGCGCTTTACCCACCTGAGCGAGTTGGCCACCAGCATCCACAACGAAAGCCGCGACCTGATTTTTCGGGAGGTCGAAGCAATGCGGCTGGCGACCGCCGAGGCCCAAAAGAATTTGTTCTGGCAGGGGGCGGGTCTGGTTCCCTTGACCCTGGTGGTGCTCGCCTTCTTTGTTCCGCTCATCTCCAAGCCGGTCCGGCAGATCGACCAGGCTATCCATCGGCTGGGTGCCGGTGATTTCGAATCCGAGGTTCGGGTCCAGGGGCCGGCCGACCTGCAGTTCCTCGGCGCCCGCCTCGACTGGTTGCGCAACCAGTTGGCCGATGCCGAGAGGACCAAGGATAACTTCGTTGCCCAGGTTTCCCACGAATTGAAAACCCCTCTCGCCTCGATTCGGGAAGGCGCCGAGTTGTTGGCCGAAGGGGTGGCCGGACCTCTGAATCCCCAGCAGCAGGAGATCTCTGCTATCCTCTGCAAGAGCAGTCTGCAGTTGCAGAAGCTGATTGAAAACCTGCTGAGCTTCAGTAAATCCCAGGCCAGTATCTCACCGATTTATCTGATTGACCTGCCCCTGGCGGAACTGGTGGAGGAGGTGCTGGCCGACCACCAGGCTGTATTGCTGAAAAAGGGGGTCAGGGTCAAACGTCAGCTGGAATCCCTGGTCTGCCGGGGAGATCGGGATCGCTTGCGCACCGTGGTGGACAATCTGATTTCCAATGCCGCCAAATATACTCCCCAGGGTGGATTGTTGCAGGTTCGGCTGAAAGGGGACGCGGATCAGGTGGTGCTGGAGGTGGCCGATACGGGACCGGGAGTGCCGGCTGAGGAACGAACGCAGATTTTCGAGCCGTTTTTTCAGGGCAGCCGTCCGGCGGCGGGACCGGTCAAGGGGACGGGGTTGGGATTGTCGATTGCCCGGGAGTTTGTCTTTGCCCATGGTGGTACAATTGAACTGGTTGTTGGGGAAAAGCGCGGAGCTCGTTTCCGGGTGACTTTGCCCCAATCGGCGGTAAAGGACATATCATGATCCGTTGGATATTTCGCGTTACGGTGGTTTGCGGCCTGGTCCCGCTCTTGCTCTCGGGCTGTGCGGCGATTGATCAGTGGCTAAACGGGCGCGAGCCGCAACCTCAGTGGCAGTCTCAAGCGCAGGCCCAGACCGCGGCGCCTCGGCCCGGGGCGACCGAGAGTTTTTTCAGCCGCAAGGGAAAGACTGACGATTTGCTGATATATTTTCAGTTGGTTCAAGGGATGACCGCGCCCCAGCAGGAGAAGGAATTTGACCAGGCCAAAATCGATTTTTCCAAAGGCGGTCGAGCTGAGGATCGAATGCGTTTGGTGCTGCTCTCCCTGCTGCCGGGACGATCGGTCGCGGAGCGCGGCCAGGCATTGAAACTGGTGGAGGAGTTCCTTGCCGATAACGCCCGGGAGAAGACCAGCCTGGACGGCCTGGCTCTGCTGCTCAAACCGTTGCTCAGCGAGCAACGGAACCTGCAGCGCCAGCTCACCGCTGAAAAGGAGCGGGGCGAAGGGCTGGCACGAAAGTTGAATGAGCAGAAAACCCAACTCGATGAGCTTAAGAAGCAGCTCGACGAACTGAAGAAAATTGAAAAAATCATCAGCGACCGGGAACGCAAAGGTCTCCCCGAGAAACGGCAATAAACATATGGAGCAACAAAAATATCGCATTCTGTTGGTGGACGATGACCCCAGCCTGCTCAGCCTGCTGACCATGCGACTGAACGCCGCCGGTTACCAGGTGCAGACGGCCCAGAGTGCTGAACAGGCGCTGGCCATGCTGCCGATCGCCAAGCCGCATCTGGTCATAACCGATCTGCGCATGGAAGGGATGGATGGCTTGTCGCTGTTCGATGCCATTCGCAAGTCCCACGCCTCGGTGCCGGTGATCATCCTGACCGCCCACGGCTCGATCCCCGATGCGGTGGCGGCAACCCGGCGGGGGGTTTTCTCCTTCCTGACCAAACCGACCAACGGCCGGGATCTGCTCAAGGAAGTTGAAAAGGCCCTCAGTCTTTCCGGGGCCGGGCCGGCCGATGCCGTCGGCGAAGTGGATGCCGAATGGCGCCGGGAAATTACCACCCAAAGTCCGGTCATGGAAGAATTGCTGCGCAAGGCCAGGCTCTCCGCAGCCAGCGGAGCGAGCATCCTGATCCGGGGTGAAAGCGGCACCGGAAAGGAGTTGCTGGCCAAGGCGATTCATCGGGCCAGCGATCGGGCAGATAAGCCATTTGTCGCCATCAATTGCGGCGCCATTCCGGAAAACCTATTGGAATCCGAACTCTTTGGTCATACCCGCGGGTCTTTCAGCGGCGCCATTCGCGACGCTGTCGGGCTCATCAAGTCGGCCGACGGTGGGACGCTGTTTCTCGATGAAATCGGCGATATGCCGCTGCCGTTGCAGGTCAAACTGCTGCGGGTACTGCAGGAGCGGCAGGTCCGCCCGGTCGGAGCAACCCGCTCCGAGTCGGTGGATGTGCGGGTCATCTCGGCGACCCATCGGGATCTGGAAGAGGAAATCGCCAATGGCAGCTTCCGGGAAGATCTCTACTATCGACTCAATGTCGTTTCCCTCGATATCCCCTCCCTGGGGCAGCGCCGGGAGGATGTGCCGCTGCTGGCCAATCATTTTCTGCGTCAACTGTCCGCCCGCAGCAAGCGTAAGGTGAGCGGGTTTTCTGCTGAGGCGATGGAGGAGTTGTTGGCGGCCTCCTGGCCTGGAAACGTGCGCCAGCTGATTAACGTGGTCGAGCAGGCCGTCGCTTTAGCGACCACGCCGGTAATATCCGCTGATTTGTTGCACAGTGCCATCCGCAAAAATGCCGAGAAAATTCCTTCCTTTGCCGAGGCCCGGCGCGAGTTCGAGCAGGAGTATCTGGTGCGGTTGCTGAAAATAACCAACGGCAACGTCAGCCAGGCCGCGCGCCTGGCCGACCGCAACCGGACCGATTTTTACAAACTGCTGCAGCGACACCATCTGGTGCCGTCTCTGTTCAAGTCCTGATATAAAAGAGGCTGTCGGCAAATCCCGACAGCCTCTTTTGTTCTAACAATCCGAATTCCCTGCTATAATTTCCCGACTCCAATGCTGTCTCAATAGAATGCTGTCGTCTTCTGGCGACGGCAATAGTCTGTTATTCTGGCCCATTGGCTGATAATGCTGTTTGGCTGTCGTCAAAGTGCGACGTTTTTCCGGGAAATACCCCCCCCTCATTTGCCGTACCGCACCTTCAATTGCAGGGAGTGAGCATGAGTTACCTCGATTTTTTCAAACCGGTCGATTCCATTGATACCCTGCAATTGGCCGAGTTGCTGCGCCACAAGCATCCGGAGGATTTGACCCTGCTGGATGTCCGACAGCCGGCCGAATATGCTGCGGGGCATTTGCCAGGGGCCAAGTTGATCCCTCTGGCAGATTTGGAGCAGAGACTTGCCGAAATCAACCCCCGAACCACCGTGGTGGTTTATTGTGCCGTTGGTTTTCGCAGTCGGGGGGCGGTTGCTCTGCTCAAGCACTCGGGCTTTGATCCTGTGGTTAATCTCAACGGTGGTTTGCAGGCTTGGCAAGGGCGGGTCGCCAGCGGCGCTCCCGAGGTGGTCCTGGGTCCCTTCGCCTTAGCCGGAACGCCCCAGGAGCATGTGGCCCTGGCCTGGTTGCTGGAGGATGGCACCGGACGGTTTTATCGGCAGGTGGGCGAACGGTTGCGGGATTCCGCCGCCGTCAGCCTGTTTCAGGAGTTGGCCGGGGCTGAGGATAGCCATGTGGCGACACTGGAAGCGGTGTATACCGGCTTGACCGGGCTGGCTGTGCAGGAGGATTTTCCGCTGAAATTCCTGCCGCCAGGATCGCCGGCCCCGGGAGAACTGATGGAGGGAGGAATGCGGGTCACCGAGGCGGCGGAATGGGCCCAGGGGCGGCCCCTGCATGACATCCTGGATCTGGCCATCGGGCTGGAAACCAACGCCCTCGACCGCTACCTGGTGTTGCATCGGGATCTTGAGGATCCCGATGCCCGGCGGGTTTTCGAGGTTCTTGCCGACGAGGAGCGCCGGCATCTGCGCAAGCTTATTCAGTTGTTCGAGCACTATCTGTAAACGGTCCCGGTTGAAGACAGTCCCTGGCGGCGCTCAGGAACTCGGCGCAATCGGCGGCCAGCCCCTGCCGCTCGCGCAGCAGTTCGGGGAGGGCTTCGGCAAGGGGAGTGGGGCGGGTAAAGCGCTGGGACACTCGCTCCAGAACCACACCAATGGTCTGCGGGTCGCGGTAACTGAGCAGCCAATTGTTGCGGATCATCCGCGGAGCCAGCTCTTTCAAGCCGGGCGGGAGCCGATGTCGGTTTCTTCTGAGCAGGGTGTAGACCTCCTCGGCAAAGGCGTCGAGGGGTTGGGCGTGGTAGTGATCCCAGTTGCTGGCCAGAAGATGATCGTAGAAGATGTCGACCAGAATGGAGCGGAAGTGGCCGAAGCGCGGGTCGATCCGGGCCCGGCTCTGTCGGCAGGGCAGGCAGGTCTGAGCAAAGGCGTCGATGCGACGGTGCTGCCAGAGCCCCCGTTGCAGCTCGAGAGGAAAAGCGTCGCTGATCCGCCCCTTGACGTAGTCGCCCATCAGATTGCCCAGACGGCAGTCGTCGGTTGGATCGGATAAAAACTGATGAACCAGAAAATTCACTGGAGCCGGGTTCCAGCCCGCGCCGGTGATCGCAGGATCATGTCCGGGCAGCCAGCAGTTCGAGTCGGCCGGAAAAAATTGCAACCACGGCGGGGTTCTCCTGCTGGACCTTCAGGGCGTGATTCAAAAACGCCATGGCCGATTCTTGCTCTCCTCGTTCTGCCAGCAGTTCAGCGACCTCCAGGGCAAAACGTTTGTCTTCCCCCTCGTGGCGCAGAATGTCGTCGTAGCAGGCCAGGGCGTCCCCGAGTCGGCCTTGCAGGCAATGCAGCTTGGTCATTCCGACCTGGGTAAACTTGTCGTATCCCCGCTGCAGATTTTCCAGGTAAACCGCTTCCGCTTTGCCGTGCTCGCCGACATTGCGATACGCATCACCCAGCCGAGTGAGCATGTTGACCGTACCCTCGCTGCGCTCTCGAATCCGCTCCCACAATTCAATCGATTTCCAATAATCACACTGTAGCCGGTAATAGTTGCCCAGACCGTAGAGGGCATAGGAGTTGAATCGATCCTGGGCCAGGGCCTGCTCGTAATATCCCTTGGCTTTGTCATGCTCGTTGCGGCGCCAGTAGAGATTGCCGACGATGGTCAGAATGGAAATCAGCTGCACTCCGGCGGCAAGGGCGCGCTCGTAGAACTCGATGGCCATTTGATCCTGGGAGGTCTTGTGATACAGGTCGGCCAGGCCCATGAGTGCGTAGCGGTCGTGGGGGGCCGCAGCCAGGGCCCGCTGATAATGGGCCAGGGAGCGTTCGTAATTATCCAGATGTTTGTAGCTGTCGGCGACCCGGGTCAAGACAAAGATGTCGGTGGGGCGCAGGCTCAGGTAGCGCTCCCAGCAGTCGATGGCTTGGTGATGCTGCTGCTGCTCGCGCAGGGAGTCGCCCAACCCTCGGAGAGAAAACAGGTTTTTCGGGTCGAGTTGCAGCACCTGTTGATAATAACCGGTTGCCGCGGTGAATTCCTTGGTGTTGCGCATCACATCGCCAAGCCCGGTCAGAACGTAAGGATTAGCCGGATCAAGGCTGAGCGCCTGCTCGAAGAGATTGCGGGCATCGGCGTAGCGGCGGGACTTGAGCAGTTGGTGTCCCCGTTTGGATAGCTCGATGACCTGATTCTGCATGATGAAATCCCTCTGAAGGATGATTGAGGAGCTGGCGACCTTGTCAGCGTTTTTCCATCGCTACGATCTCGACAATCGTTCCCCACATCCGGAAGCTGACGACACCTCGCATGGGGCGCAAGGTCGCCCGGACAGCCAGGCCGTCCTGCTGGAATTCCTCACCCAGGTTGGTGGGGTCGTATTGGCGGCCGTCGCTGGCGACCAGACCAAAAAAGCCGCCCTCAAGGGGGATGTAGCGAACCGTTGCGAGGACGTCACGCAGCTCCTGCGGGCTGCCAGGTTGGTTCGAAGGGCTGCCGGGTTCCGCTTGGCTGGAGACGCAGGCTGCCAGGAACAGCAGGGCTACGAGTAATAACGGGCGCATTGTTTACCTCCCTGGGGTGGTTTGCGTGGACCCTCGCTCAGCCAGAGGTCACGACCGTTCGGGCGCCGTCGGGGTTTTGCGGTTGGTCAAACCCACGGATTTTTCCTCATCATCGGCTTCTTCCTGAAGCAGGTCCCTGACGTGGTCGATGCGAAAGCTCTCCGGTGCCTGGCCGACCAGGCGCTTGGCTCCAATATAGCGCTTTTTATAATAGTTTTGGGTGATGTCGGAAATAACCACCTTACGACTGCGAGTCGAGGCGTGGACCATTTTATTGTCGCCAAGGTAAATGCCGACATGGGAGGGGTACTTGGCATAGGTGCGAAAGAATACCAGATCGCCTTGCTGCAAATGACTTTTCTCCACCGGGGTTCCGAGGCGGTACTGCTCCCGGGCCGACCGGGGCAAATCGATTGCGAATTCACGAAATACCTTTTGTACAAACCCAGAGCAGTCGATGCCGCTGCGACCGTTGCCGCCAAATCGATAGGGTAGATCCCGCAGTTTGCCGATGGTCTGGGCCAAACGCTCCGGATCGGCCTCGGCAGAGGCGAGCAGGGCGGGTTCTTCCTCCGTTGGAGTGGGACAGGCAGCCCCGTCCTGCGCGTCGGCAAGGGAGGGGTCGCTACCCGTCGCCAGCTTTTCTGCGGCAATCGCTGATGGTTTTGCCGCCTCAGCAACGATGGGATCTGCACCCTGGCCCAGCAGCAACTGTTGACCGGGGTGGATGCGGTTATTCTGCAGTTGATTGAGCCGCGCCAACTCCTCGACCGGAACGCCACTCTTGCGGGAAATCTGGTAGAGAGATTCTCCTTTGGCCACGATATGAGTCGAACCCTTGGTTGCGGGCTCCGCCTTTAGCGCGACCTTCGTGGTGGTTGGTTGGGTGCCAGGCCGTGCGGCCAGCAGCAGTTTCTGCCCGGGTTTGAGCGCGGTGCCAGAAAGATTGTTCCAGCGCTGCAGTTCGCTGACGCTGAGTTTGTTCCGGCGGGCGATCTGATAGAGACTTTCCCCCTTTTTGACCTGATGGCTGGGAATCGTCGCTGTAGCTGTTTTGTCGGCGGTGGGCTTGTTGCTGGCGGCCTTGGTGGGCTGCTTGGCGCTCTCTTTACCCGCTTTGGTCGCTGGCAGCCGCAGCTTTTGACCTGGTTTGAGGGCCGATGACGACATTTGATTCAATCGCTGCAACTGGGCCACCGTGGTACCGGTTTTTTTCGCGATCCGATCCAGGGAATCGCCGGATTTAACTTGATAGGTCGGCGCGCTTCCTTTTGCCGCGCTGGTCTTTGCGGCTCGGGCGGTGCCGATTGGTGCTGCAAGGCAGAGCCCGGCCAGGGTCAGGCTGATCAGGCAGATGCGGCTTTGGGTCAGGAAAGGCATGGGAAACCCTGAAAATTGGTAAAAAGTGGGAGAGGCGCCTAGTTCGCTTTACTTGTTGGTTCCTGAACAGGGGCCTGGGCCTGGATACTGTCCTGGTTTTCGAACATCGCCAGGTAGGGGTTGATGGTACTTTTGAATTCGCCCAACCGGTTGCGGCCGATAGGGTCGGCGGCAATCGATTTGATGCTGTTGGGATTGACGGGCGCGCCGTTGCGGGTCATGCGGAAACAGAGGTGTGGCCCGGTGGCCAGGCCGGTGCTGCCGACATAACCGATCACATCCCCCTGACTCAACCGCTTGCCGGACTTCATCCCCTTGGCGAATTTACTCATATGCAGGTAGAGGGTTTCAATGCCGTTGGTATGGCGAATTTTGACGTGATTGCCATTGTACTGGGTGTAGCCGATTTTGATAATGCTGCCATCGCCGATGGCCATGATCGGAGTGCCGGTGGCTGCTGCGTAGTCGATAGCCGGATGGGCCTTCCAGGTTTTGGTGATCGGGTGAAACCGGCGCATGGTGAACCCGGAGGAAATGCGGGAAAAGGCCAAGGGGGCTTTGAGAAAAGCCTTTTTCATGCTCTGGCCGCTGGCGTCATAGTAGGCTGGGGAACGGTTGCCATCCTGGAAGCGAAAGGCCCGGAAGCTTTTGCCCTGGTTGGAGAACTCGGCGGCCAGAATTGCTCCGTAGCCAGCCGGACTTCCCTCCCGAAAACGTTTCTCCACCAGCACCTGAAAGGAGTCGCCGGAACGCAGGTCGCGAATAAAGTCGATATCCCAGGCGAAAATGTCGCCCAGAGCCATCGCCAGCGAGTCACCCTCACCGGTTTTTGACACAGCTTCAAAGAGGTTTGCGGTAATCGTGCCGCGAACCAGCTTTTTTTCGATGGTATAGTCGATGGGAACCTTGGAGATTTCGAACCCCTTGGTCTCCCGGGTGATGACCAGTTGATGGTCGGTATTGATGTCGTATTCGAAGCGCTCCAGTTCCCCCTGTTCGAGGCAGAGCTTGTAGGGCTTGCCGGCACAGATGCTCGAGAGGGGGAAGACCTTGCGGCTCTCGGTGGCCAGTTCGTGCAGTTCCTGGCTGGACAGGTAATCTCCCAGCAGTGCTGCGATGGTGTCTCCCTGACTGATTTCCCCTTCGATGACCCGGGATGATGGTGGCTCCGGGGGCGCCGAAACAGATGGTTCCTGGCCGGAGGAGGCGGTCAGGTTGAGCGCTTGCGACTCCTCCTCGGTTACGATTGGTGCCTCATGCTCGTAAAACAGAAAGGTTGCGCCCAGAAGCAGCACCAGCAGAATGGCGATGGGAAGACGCAGGCGCTTGGCGGAGCGACGGAAAAGCCGCTGGCGAATTCGAGTTTTTCTTGGCGATTTGAAGTCTAAAGTCACTGCAACTGCCTGTATAAAGAAACGAAAAAAGATATGTGTAAGAAGCTGTAGCTGTTGTTGCGGTCGGGAAAAAGTCTCTGGATGTTAGCGGTTTTCGTTCTTTTTGTCCAGTCGAACCGACTTCGTGGCAGGGGATTTGGCCGGACCCATCTATGGGGTTGAAATCAGTGCGGGAAATGGGCTACACAAAGAGTCACTGTGATACGGTTGAGCTTCCTTCGCCACGGTCAGTCCCCTTTTTAATACAGGACCAAGTCATGATTAATTCTGAACGTCTGAGTGCCGAGTTCGTAAGTTTGGCTGCCATTGCCAGCCCCTCCCGTCGGGAAGGGGCTATTTCCCGCTACCTGATCGATCGGCTCAAGGGCTTGGGCGCCGAGGTTTTAATGGACGATGCCGGACCTCTGGCCGATAGCGAAAGCGGCAACCTGATCGCCCGTTTTCCTGCCCGCGGCAAAGAGTGCGCGCCCTTGATGGTTTCGGTGCATATGGATACCGTGGAGCCGGCTGACGGCGTGGTGCCGGTGCTGCGCGACGGAGTCTTCACCAGCGCCGGAGAGACCATTCTCGGTGCTGATGACAAAGCCGGAATCGCTGAAATCATCGAGGCTCTGGAAGTGGTCAGAGAAAACAATATCCCCCACGGGCCGTTGGAGGTTGTTGTCACCATCTGCGAGGAGATCGGCCTGCTCGGCGCCAAGTTGCTCGACCACAAGCTGATCCAGGCCCGCCGCGGGATTGCTCTTGACACCTCCGGGGTCGATCTGGTCATTCACCGCGCTCCTTGTGCCAACAAGTTGCGGTTCGAAATTCAGGGCCGCGAGGCCCATGCCGGCATCGCTCCGGAAAAAGGAATCTCCGCCATCGAAGTGGCTGCCCGCGCCATCGCCGCCATGCCCCTGGGGCGGATCGACGAGGAAACCACCGCCAATATCGGCAGCATCACCGGCGGTCAGGCGACCAATATCGTCGCCAAAAAAGTGGTGATCGAGGGGGAAGCCCGCAGTCATGACGCCGCCAAACTCGGCCGGCAGACCGAACGGATGGTGGCCTGCTTCGAGCAGGCGGCCCGCGAGGCAGCCAGGGAGATCGATGGTGAGATGGTGGTGCCCGAAGTCCGGGTCGAGGTTTTGTCCGATTATCCCCTGATGCACGTTTCTCTTCAGGCAGGGATTTTGACCCTGATCGAAACCGCCGCCGCTCGCCTGGGGCGCAAGGTTGAAGTCAAGGCCGCCGGAGGTGGCTCCGATGCCAACATTTTCAACAGTCACGGCATCGAAACGGTGATCCTGGGGACCGGCATGACCAACGTCCATACCGTCAACGAATCGGTGCGGGTGGATGACATGGTGCAGGTGGCGCAGTTGCTGGTGGAAATTATCCGGGAGGCCTGAGAGGATTGCCTGGCGCCATGAAATTCTCCATCTCTCCGCAGATCGAAAAAGTTCACTTCCCCCCCATCTCCGAGGTGAAGGGTTGGATCGCCGGGCGCTGCTTCCCTGCAGAAAAGCCGTTGATCGACCTCTGCCAGGCGATTCCCGACTACCCGCCGGCCCGCGAATTGACCGAGCATCTGGCGACCCTGCTCGAGGACCCGCTGCTCTCCAAATATTCTCAGGACGAGGGGCTGCCCGAGGTGCGCGAGGCGATCTGCGCCCGCTATCGGGTTCGCTATGGCGCCTGCATCGACCCCAGCCAGCTCTGCCTGAGCATCGGCGCCAGCCAGGCCTTCTGGCTGGCGATGATGGTCCTCTGCCAGGCCGGTGACGAGGTGATCGTCCAGACCCCCTATTATTTCGATCACGCCATGGCCCTCGACAGTCTCGGCATCCGCAGTCGCTACGTCCCCTTCGACGAGGCAGCTGGCGGCCAGCCCTGCGTCAAGACCATTGTCGCCCTGATCACCCCTCGCACCCGGGCGATTCTGCTGGTGACCCCCAGCAACCCCACCGGCGCTGTGACCTCGCCGGAGACCCTGCGGCAGCTCTATCAACTGGCCCGGCAACGGGGAATTGCCCTGGTGCTGGATGAAACCTACAACGAGTTTATCCTCGAGCGTCCCCACAACCTGTTCACCGACCCGAACTGGGGGGACCACTTCGTTCATCTCGCCTCCTTCGGCAAGACCTACGCCCTGACCGGCTACCGCGCCGGGATGCTGGCCGCCTCGGCCGCTTTTATCCACCACGCCCTCAAGGTTCAGGATAGCATGGCGGTTTGCCAGCCACGCATTACCCAGCATGCGGTCCGTTACGGGGTCGAGCATCTCGATGCCTGGGTGGCACAGAACCGGCGGATGATGCAGCGCCGCCATGACCTGTTCCACGCCGCCTTTATCGCCCCGGGCAACCCCTTCACCCTCACTGCCAGCGGCAGCTTTTTCGCCTGGGTCCGCCATCCCTTCCCCGGGCAAAGTGGCCGGCAGGTAGCGCGGCGTCTAGCCGCAGAGGCCAATCTGATCTGCCTTCCGGGGGAAGTCTTCGGTCCCGGGCTGGAGCCCTATTTGCGACTGGCCTTCGGCAATCTTCCCGACGCGCAGATCCCCGCCGCCGTTGAGCGACTGCGGACTTTCTGCCCTTGCTGAAACCCTCGCCCCTCCCCATCGATGAGATTCTTCCCGCTCTGCGCCAAGCCCTGGCCGGCGGCAACGCCGCGGTTTTGCAGGCCCCTCCCGGCGCCGGAAAAACCACTCGAGTGCCATTGGCTCTGCTCGAGGAGTCCTGGCTGGGCCAGCGCAGCATCCTGATGCTGGAGCCACGGCGACTGGCGGCGACCAATGCCGCCCGCTTCATGGCTGCCCAGCTCGGTGAAGCGGTGGGCAGCAGGGTCGGCTATACCATCCGCTACGAGCGCAAGGTTAGCCGTGCCACCCGGATCGAAGTGGTCACCGAGGGGATCCTCACCCGCAGGCTGCAGACCGATCCCGAACTGGCCGGCGTCGGGCTGGTGATTTTCGATGAATTCCACGAACGCAACCTCAATTCCGACCTCGCCCTGGCTCTCTGCCGGGATGCCCAGACCGGTTTGCGCGACGATCTGAAACTGCTGGTGATGTCGGCGACCCTCGATGCGGGTCCGGTGGCGCAACTCCTCGGCGATTGCCCGCTGATCAGCAGCGTTGGCCGCAGCTATCCGGTGACGGTGCGTTACCTGGCGCAGGAGCCGAGCGGGCGGGTGGCGGACTTCGTGCCACCGGCGGTGCGACGGGCGTTGCAGGAAACCAGCGGCGACCTGCTGGTGTTTCTTCCCGGGGTCGGCGAGATCCGCCGCTGCGCCGAGCAGTTGGCCGACCTCGCCGGCCAGTTCGATCTGCGCCCCCTGTACGGCGAGCTCCCTTTTGCCGAGCAGGAGCGGGCGATCCTCCCCGGTCCCCGGCGCAAGGTGGTGCTGGCGACCAACATCGCCGAAACCAGTCTGACCATCGAAGGAGTGGCGGTGGTCATCGACGCAGGCCTGGAGCGCCGCCCCCATTTTGATGCCGCCCGCGGCATGTCGCGGCTGGAAACGCTGCGGATCTCCCGCGCCAGTGCCGAGCAGCGCGCCGGTCGCGCCGGGCGGCTCGGTCCTGGGGTCTGCTATCGGCTCTGGAGCGAAGGCCAGCAGGGGGCGCTGCTTCCCTTTACCCCGCCGGAGATGCGCAGCGCCGACCTGGCGCCGCTGGCCCTGGAGCTGGCTCGCTGGGGGATTGCCGATCCGGCTCAGCTCTGCTGGCTCGACCCGCCCCCCAGTGGCCATCTGTCTGGGGCGCGAGGGTTGCTGCAGCAGCTCGGTGCCCTCGATCACGCCCATCAACTGACCCCTCTGGGCCACAAGATGGCCGCGCTCCCCGCCCATCCGCGGCTGGCGAGGTTGCTGGCTGCCGCCCAGTTGTCCGGTGTCCCCGGCCTGGGTGCCGACCTGGCGGCGTTGCTGGGGGAGAGGGATCTTCTCGGTAATGAGCGACCCCGTCAGGCCAGCGACAGCGATTTGCTCGATCGGCTGGAACTGCTCAGGCGCCGTGGCAGTGAAGCTGTTCTGCGGGCGTCCCGCTTTTGGCGGGACCAGCTGCGCGCGTCTGGGGACGAACCCGCTGGCGACCTCGATAGCGTCGGCCGCTTGCTGGCGGCAGCCTTTCCCGACCGCATCGCCCGCGAGCGGGACAGTGGCGGCGGTCGCTACCTGCTCAGCAGTGGCGCCGGGGCGAGGCTCTCTCCCTGGTCGGCGGTCAAGGGTGGGGAATGGTTGGTCGCGGTGGAAGTCGAGGCCGGTACGGCCGGCGAAGGGGAGATTCGTCTCGCCAGCCGTTTGTCGCGGGAGTTGTTGGAAGAGTTGTTTGGGGCTGAACTGCAGTGGCGGCGGGAGCTCGATTGGGACGAGCGGGCAGGGCGAGTGCAGGCCCGGGAGGTGCGCCGTCTCGGAGCTCTGCTGTTGCAACAGCGCCCGGCCCAGGCGAGGGGCGAAGATCTCCTGCCGGCGCTGCTAATCCAACTGCGGCGTCAGGGGCTGGAGTTGCTCGACTGGAGCCCGGCCGCGCAGCAGTGGCGGGCGCGGGCCCGGTTACTGGCCCAACACCGCTCTGGCTGGGTCGATTTTGGCGATGCTGCACTGCTAGCGACCCTGGAATCCTGGCTGGCCCCCTACCTGCGCGGTGTCACCTCTCTGGCCGGTTTGCGACGGGTCGATCTGCTGCCGGCGCTGCAGGCCCGGCTCGATTGGAATCGGCAGCGGGAATTAGAGCGACTGGCGCCGGAGCGCTTAACGGTACCGAGCGGATCCAATATCCGCCTCGATTATCTGGCCGAAGGGGGGCCGGTTCTGGCCTGCAAGCTGCAAGAACTCTTCGGCCTGGCCGAGACCCCGCGCATCGCCGATGGCGCCGTCCCGGTGCTGATTCATCTGCTCTCCCCGGCCGGCCGCCCCTTGGCCGTGACCCGCGATCTGCGCTCCTTCTGGAATAGCGTCTATCCCGAGGTGCAGAAAGAGATGAAAGGGCGCTATCCCCGCCACCCCTGGCCTGACGATCCCTGGAATGCGATCGCCACCCGCCGGGTCAAACCCCGTAAATAACCAAAGGCCCCCGCTGCTGCGAGGGCCTTTGGTTGTTTGTGCTGCGGCCGTACCCTAGATGCGTTCCACCGCCAACTGCAGTTCCGGCAGTTCCAGGTTGGCCTGCCGCAAGGCATCCTCTCCCGAGACCACCCCGACCGCACTCCTGCTCCATCCCTGATCGAGATATTTTCTGGCAACCCGCTGCAGGCTGGCCCGGTCTGTGGCCAGAACCCGACCGCGCAGCGCTTGCCGCATCTCCAGGGTCAGACCCTGCTGGCGGCAGGCAAATTCCCGCAGCCCCTTGCTGGCAGGAGAAAGGGGGCGATCCAGTTCGCCAAAGACGGCAAGGATCGCCTCTTTGATTTCGGTGTCGCTGAATCCTCCGGAGCTGGCCCAATCGACCGCATCCCGGTAGACGTTGAGGGTGCGCACCAATTGCGGGTCGCGGTAGGAAAGCAGGCAAAAGATCCCGGCTTCCGGGTCGCAGGAGGCCATGCCACCGTAGGCGCCGCCTTTTTCGCGAATCTCCCGATGCAGATATCCGGCCCGCAGCAGTTTGGCCAGCACCAGCAGCACGGCTGAATCCGGATCGGTAAAGGGGCCGATGGGGAAGACCCGGGCCACGTAGGAGACCGGGACCGAAGTGGCCCAGCCCAGTTGCCGGGGTTGGCCGACGAAGGGGGGGGGCGGTTGAGTTTGAACGGGCGCTGCGGCCGGGAGCGCTTGCAGAAACGCTGCCAATAGCGGCTCAATGGCTGGGTGATTGTCGGCTTCAGCGACCACCGCAGCCCGCAGGGACGAGCGAGACAAAAGGGTTTTGGCGATGCTGGCCAGTTTCTGTGCGGTGTCGGCGAGTTCCTGCTGTTGCAGCGCCGCCAGGGATTTGACGAACCGCACTTGCTCCAAACCGGTCCAGCTCTCCCGCAACCTTGCCCCGGCGGTCAAACTGGCGGCAGCCGTGCGGGCGGCGTAGCTATGGCCGGAGCCGGGGATGGAATTCTCCAGCCCGGTCTTGATCTGGGCGATCAGGGTGTGCAGGCGCTCCAGATCGGTGTAGTCGGGTGCCTGGCAGATGTCGGTGAAAATCGTGAACATTTTCTGCTGATTGCGTATCAATGCCTTGCCCCGCAGTTCCACCAGGGCCTGGAAGCTGTCGCCGGCCTGGGGATTCTCCAGCACCGAGGCGATGGCGCGGATGCCGCCGGTGGCCGCAGTCTTACGCTCGGCCATCTCCAGGTAGCTGTAGCCGGCGGCGCCGACCTGGGTCAGGGTGGAACAGAACAGTGGCAGATAAATCTGTAACTCCTGCGGCAGCGCCGCGGCGTCGAAATGCAGGTTGAAGTAGCCGATGCCGTTGGTCGGCTGGTCATACCACTCGACCGTGCTGCCGGCACAGTCCGCTTCCCGCGCCATTACCGGTTCTTCTGCAGCCGGGATGTCGCTAAGCTCCAGGGTCGGCAGGCAGGAAAGGTCTTCCTCGGTCTCCTGGGCCTGCTGCAGTTCCCGGGCTTGGTCGACCAGTCGCTCCCCTTCGGCCGGGCTCAGTTTTGCCTTGATGCTTTCCAGGCGGGCGGTGGTGGCGGCCTCCTCCCGGGCTTTTTGTGCCGGGTCGGGTCGCAGGGTAAGGGTGACCCGGTGGGGGTTGTCGAGGAAATGTTTTTTGATCAGATTCTGCAGAATCGGCCCCTGCTGCAGTTCCTGGCGCAGTTTGGCCAGGTCCTGCTCCAGGGTCAGACCGGCGACCGGATCCTCATTGTGCAGCCAGGGGCCGAGCAGCCGCATCAGCAGTAACAGTGAATAGGGATACTGGTCGCCGGAAACCTCGCGGTGGGCGAATTCCAACTGGTGGATCGCCGCCTCAATCCGCTCTTCTCTGAAGCCCTTGTGGGCCGCTTCCTCGAGGGTGGCGATCACTAGCGCCTCGATTTGACCAGCAGCTTCGGGATTGGTCCCCTGCAAGCCAGCGGCGAAAAAGGTATCACGGTTATCGTCGTGGTAGCCGGTGCCGGGGGCGAGATTCTGCCCGAGCTTGGCGTCGAGCAAGGCCTTGTAAAGTGGCGCGGCCGGATTACCGACCAGCAGGGTCGAGAGTACCGAGAGGGCAGTGCGCTCGAAGCTGTCGGTGATAGGGCAGGTTAGCCAGGCGACCTGAACCATCGATTTGCCCAGCGTCGGTTCCTCGGGGTCGAGGGGGTAGGTTTCAACAAGCTGTCGCGGAGCGGTAAAACGTTTTTCGGCCGGAACCTCGGTGGCCACCGCACTGGCGTTGAAATGCCGCAGCACCCGCTCCTCGATCAGTTCCATATGCCTTTCCGGCGGCAGATTGCCGCTGGTGAAAAAGTAGGAGTTGGAAGGGTGATAGCAGCGGGCATGAAAGTCGCGCAGCCCCTCCCAGGTCAGATCCGGAATATCGGCCGGCTCCCCGCCTGAGTTGTGGCCATAGGTGATTGTCGGGTAGAGGGCACGATTCAGGCGCCGCCCAAGCAGCGAGGAGGGGTCGGCCATGGCTCCCTTCATTTCGTTGTAGACCACCCCCTTGAAGACCAGCGGCGACTCGGGATTTTCGGCTTCGGCGAACTCCAGCCGGTGTCCTTCCTGGCGGAAATCCCGCTCCCGAATGAGCGGGAAAAACGCCGCGTCAAGGTAGATATCCATCAAATTGTAGAAATCTTTGGGGTTTTTGCTGGCCACCGGATAAAGGGTCCAGTCGCTGGCGGTCATCGCATTCATGAAGGTGTTGAGACTGCGCTTGATCATCGAGAAGAAGGGGTCGCGTACCGGATAGCGCCGGGAGCCGCAAAGCACCGTGTGTTCCAGAATATGAGCGACACCGGTGGAATCTACAGGGGGAGTGCGGAAACCGACGGCAAACAGGTTGTTGGGATCGGCGGTGGCCAAGTGCACATAACGGGCACCGGTCGACTCGTGGTGGAATTGATGAAGAACCGCATTGAGTTCGGGTAGTTGCGTTTTCTTAACCAGTCGAAATCCTGAACTGATTTGGGGGCTCGGTATCGGCATGGAATACTCCAGGGTTGGCAAGTCGTATTGGCAAGTGTACCGCACCGGGAACGGAAGTCATTAAAAAACCTCTGTCGCCATCCGAGGACAAATTTCCCCTCGTCGCATTTGGTAGGCAAGGTATTAATCCTTGGTCTGAAATCTTTCTGGAAGACTAGATGGCGGGCGGTAACAGAAAAGGCCCCACCGTACGCGGGGCCTTTTCTGTTGCTCAGGGTGTAGCGATCAAAAAAAAAGCTCCACGGCGAACCGTGGAGCTTTTGCAGCGTCAAATCTGGACCAAATTAAGCCTTGGTGACGTTAGCTGCCTGGGGGCCTTTTTGGCCGGTGGTCACGTCGAAACGGACCCGCATGCCTTCAGCGAGGGATTTGAAGCCGTCGCCGGAGATCGCGGAGAAGTGCACGAAAACGTCCGGACCATTGTCCTGCTCGATGAAACCGAACCCCTTGGCGTCATTAAACCACTTAACTGTACCTTCTGCCATTTTTCTACTCCTTGCTGTTTCTGTTTAGCTGTTTGTTGGGCTGTTCCCGCCTGAAGGCAATAAAAAACCGCCAGTCCTAGGGGTCTGTGCGGTCGGTCTTGCTGGACATCAAGCGGCACAACCATGCTGTTCCTCGAAAGGTAGCACAGGGGTCTGTGCTAATGCAAGGCAATATTTTGTTGCTGCGAATGATTTTCTCCTTTGTTCCCGCGGGTGTTGCTGGGAGTTCGGGATATTGCAAAGGACTTGGGGGCAGCATTCTGTTATAATCCCCTCCGTTTGCCGGGGAGGCTGAGGCCCAGTCGTCCCTTTTGCTCTAGATATCAGCAGGGAGTCGACCATGTCCGAAAAATCCTGGGGTGCGCCCCCATTGAAAAACCAGTTTGCCAGTGATAACTACGCCGGAATTTGTCCCGAGGCCTGGAAGGCTTTGGAGCAGGTGAATCAGGGGTACGTCAATTCCTACGGCGACGACCCCTGGACCGCCAAGGCCTGCAACCAGCTGCGGGACTTTTTCGAAACCGATTGCCAGGTCTTTTTCGTCTTCAACGGTACCGCGGCCAATTCTCTGGCCCTGGCCTCCCTCTGCCACTCCTATCACAGCATCATCTGCCACGAACTGGCCCATGTGGAGACTGATGAGTGCGGGGCTGCGGAGTTTTTTTCCAACGGCACCAAGCTGTTGCTGGTCCCGGGTGCCGAGGGAAAAGTCGATCTTGAGGCGGTGCGGCATACGGTGCATCGGCGCAAGGATATCCATTATCCGAAACCGAAGGCGCTGAGCATCACCCAGTCGACGGAACTCGGCACCCTCTACAGCCTCGATGAACTGCAGCGGGTCGGTGAAGTTGCCAGGGAACTCGAGTTGCGGGTGCATATGGATGGGGCCCGCTTTGCCAACGCGGTGGCCGGTCTGGGGGTGGCGCCGAAGGAGCTGACCTGGCAGGTGGGAGTCGATGTATTGACCTTCGGCGGCACCAAGAATGGTCTGGCGGTGGGGGAGGCGGTGATCTTTTTCAATCGCGATCTGGCCAAGGAATTCGATTACCGCTGCAAGCAGTCGGGCCAACTGGCCTCCAAAATGCGCTTCCTCTCCGCCCCCTGGAGCGGCATGCTCGAAAACGATGCGATGCTGCGCCATGCCGCCCATGCCAATGCCTGCGCCCGGCGGTTGGGGCAGGAGTTGAGCGAGCTGCCGGGGATCGAAATCACCTCCCCGACCCAGGCCAACGCGGTCTTCGTGCAGATGCCGCCGGTGCTGGTGCAGGGGCTGCAGGAGGCTGGCTGGTATTTCTATACTTTTATCGGTTTGGGGCAGGCGCGGCTGATGTGTTCCTGGAGCACCACCGACGCCGATATCGACCAGTTCCTCGGCGATGTCCGCCGGATTCTGGGGACCATCGCCTGATTCTTCTCGACAATTTCGACAAAAAAAGGGCCCGGCGGAATGTGTTCCGTCGGGCCCTTATCGATCCTGCAGAAAGGTTTATGCGGTTTCGATCGCCGCCGCATCCTCGAGATGCAGTTCCTGAATCGCCATCTCCCGCAGTTTGAAAACCTGGATTTTGCCGCTGGCGGTCATCGGGTAGTCGGTGACGAATTTGATATAGACCGGCATCTTGTAATTGGCGATGCGCCCCTTGCAGAACTCGCGAATTTCCTCTTCGGAGCAGTTCACCCCCTCCTTGAGTTTGATCGCCGCCATCACCTGCTCGCCGTACTTGCGGTCGGGCACGCCGTAGACCTGCACGTCCGAGACCTTCGGGTGGGTGTAGAGGAACTCTTCGATCTCCCGCGGATAGATATTCTCGCCGCCGCGGATGATCATGTTCTTGATCCGCCCGGTGATTTTGCAGTAACCGTTTTCATCCATCACCGCCAGGTCTCCGGTGTGCAGCCAGCCCTCGGCGTCGATGGCCCGCTCAGTCTCCTCGGGCATTTTGTAATACCCCTTCATCACCAGATAGCCGCGGGTGCAGAGCTCGCCTTGCTTGCCTGGCGGCAGCGGTTCGCCGGTTTCGATGTCGGCGATCATCACCTCAACGTCCGGCAGTGAGCGGCCGACGGTGGCGACCCGCAGTTCGATGGGATCATCGGTGCGGGTCTGGGTAATGACCGGCGAGGCTTCGGTCTGGCCGTAGGCGATGGTGATCTGGCTGGCGTGCATGTCTTTGATCACCCGCTTCATCACCTCGATCGGGCAGGGGGAGCCGGCCATGATGCCGGTGCGTAGGGTGGTGAGGTTGTATTTGCGGAAGGAGGGATGCTCCAGTTCGGCGATGAACATGGTCGGCACGCCGTGGACCGCGGTGCATTTTTCCGCTTCGATCGCCTGCAGCACCGCCTCGGGAGCGAAAACCTCCACCGGCACCATGGTGGCGCCGTGGGTGACGCAGGCCAGCACCCCGAGGACGCAGCCGAAGCAGTGGAAGAAGGGGACCGGGATGCAGAGGCGGTCCTTCTCGCTGAACTCCATGCATTTGCCGATGTTGTAGCCGTTGTTGACGATGTTGTGGTGGGTCAGCATCACCCCTTTGGGAAACCCGGTGGTCCCCGAGGTGTACTGCATGTTGATCACTTCGTCTTCCTTTAAGGTGGCTTTGACCGCTGCCAGTTCGGTGTCGCTGATGCGGGCGCCGAGTTTTTCCAACTCACTGAAGGCGAGCATCCCTGCCGGCGGGGTGTCGCCGAGAAACACCACCTGGCGCAGGAAGGGGAGGCGGGCGCAGCTCACCCGGTCAGGAGAGGCGGTGCGCAACTCGGGGATGACTTCGTAGGTGGTCTCGACGTAGTCGGTATCCTTGAAGCTTTTAACTAGAAACAGGGTGGTGGAATCCGACTGGTTCAGCACGTATTCGAGCTCCGCCGACTTGTAACTGGTGTTGATGGTCACCAGCACTGCGCCGATCTTGGCGGTGGCGAACTGCAGAATCACCCATTCGGGGACGTTGGTGGCCCAGATGGCGACATGATCTCCCTTTTTGATCCCAAGAGCCAACAACCCCTTGGCCACCCGGTCGCAGAGGGCGTTGAATTCGCTATAAGTCAGGCGCAGGCCGCGGTCGGGGTAGACCAGGGCGTCGTTGGTCGGGAAACGACGGGCGGTGTCTTCGAGCAGGTGTCCGACGGTAAAGTGCAGTGCATTGGCCATGAAATCCTCCGGAGCGGTGCAAATGGTTTTTTGTTTATTGCTTATTCCGTTGTCTTTTGCCGGCAACCGAGGGCCGTGGCGACCCTGGAATTGCTGGGGCGGCCGAGGGCCTGGCTGATGAACTCGCCGGCCGCAACCAGCTCCGGCAGGGAAACGCCGGTCTGGATGCCGAGACCGTCGAGCATGTAGAGCAGATCCTCGCTGGCGACGTTGCCGGTGGCGCCGGGAGCGTAGGGGCAGCCGCCAAGGCCGGCCACCGAGCTGTCGAAGGTCGCGATCCCCCGCTCCAGCACCGCCAGGATATTGGCCAGGGCCTGGCCGTAGGTGTCGTGAAAATGCCCGGCCAACCGCTCCCGGGGAACTTTTTCGGCGACCCGGTCGATCAGAGACTGGGTCGCAGCGGGGGTGCCGACGCCGATGGTATCGCCCAGGGAAATTTCGTAGGCCCCCAGTTGTAGCAATTGTTCCGCCACCTTGGCAACAATTTCGGGGGCGATTGGCCCTTCGAAGGGGCAGCCGAGGGCGCAGGAGACATAACCGCGCACTCGCACCCCTTTGGCCAAGGCGGCGCTGGCAACCTCGCCGAAGCGGTCCAGGCTGGTGGCGATGGAGCAGTTGAGGTTTTTCTGCGAAAAGGTTTCCGAGGCGGCCGCGAACAGGGCGACTTCCCGGGCTCCGGCCGCCAGGGCACCTTCGAGCCCCTTGAGGTTGGGAACCAGCACCGGGTAGCTGACGGCTCCGTTCAGATCGAGCCCGGCCAGGATCTCCACCGCGTCGGCCATTTGCGGTACCCACTTGGGGGAGACGAAGCTGGTGACTTCGATGGTCTGCAGGCCAGCGGCGGCAAGACGGCGGATCAGCTCCAGCTTGACCGCCGTCGGCACGAATTCGGACTCATTCTGCAGCCCGTCCCTCGGCCCCACTTCCACCAGTTTGACCCGTTCAGGCCGCGGCATGGCCATCCTCCGGGCGCTCCAGGGTCAGCAGCTGAGCACCGTCGTTGACCAGCGCGCCCACCCCGTAATGCAATTCCGTGATCTGCCCGGCATAGGGGGCGGCAATGGTGTGCTCCATTTTCATCGCCTCCAGGATCATCAGGGGCGCGCCCTGTTTCACCACGGCTCCGGCTTCAACCAGAATGGCGATGACCTTGCCCGGCATCGGCGCGGTCAGGCGGCCGCCGGCATCGGGTTCGGCTTCGGCGGCCCTGGCCGGATCATGCTGGCGCAGCCGGAAACTGGCGCCATCGCAGAAGATGGTCAGATTATCGCATTGCCGCACCACCCTGGCGCTCAGGCGGACGCCGGCAATCACCGCCTGCAAGCGGCCGTCGGGGAGTAACACACCGTTGGCCTCGCACTCGCCCTGGGGAAGCTCAAGCTGAAAACCCTGGGGGCGGTAGTGGGCCACCACGGTGATTTCCCGTTCGCCATCGCGGAATTCCATCTGGTGGTGATTGTCGCTGTTGAGCCGCCAGCCGCTGGCCTGGTGCCAGGGGGACCAGGGATCGCCGGCACTGCCGGCAACCCGGGCGACCTCCTGTTGCCGCCGCAGCAGCAGATCGAGGGCCGCCAGCGCCAGCACCCGGTCGCTGATCGGGATTGGCGGTGGCAGCAGAACCTCGCGATGGGTTTCGATAAAACCGGTATCGAGATCGGCCCCCACGTAGGCTGGGTGGGTCGCCACCGCCCGCAGAAATCCGAGGTTGGTGGCCAGGCCGGCGACCTGGAACTCAGCCAGGGCCCGTTGCAGGCGGCGCAGAGCGCCGGAGCGGTCCTGATCCCAGACGATCAGCTTGGCGATCATCGGGTCGTAATGGATGCTGACCTCATCGCCGCTGCGCACCCCGGTGTCGATGCGCACATGGGCCGATTCGGCGGGAGTGCTCAGATGCGCCAGGCGACCGATGGCGGGGAGAAAGTCCCGGGTCGGATCTTCGGCGTAAATTCGCGCCTCGATGGCATGGCCATTCAGGGGGATTTGCGCCTGGCTGCAGGGAAGGGGTGCGCCGTTGGCCACCGCCAATTGCCACTCGACCAGATCCTGACCGGTGATCAGCTCAGTCACCGGGTGTTCGACCTGCAGGCGGGTGTTCATTTCCATGAAATAGAAGGAGCCGTCGGCGGCGAGCAGGAATTCGACGGTGCCGGCGCCGACGTAGCCGATAGCCCGGGCCGCCTCCACCGCTGCCGCGCCCATGCGGGCGCGCAGTTCCGCAGTCATGCCGGGGGCCGGGGCTTCTTCGAGTACTTTCTGGTGGCGGCGCTGGATCGAACAGTCTCGTTCGAACAGATGCACCAGATTGCCATGGCTGTCGGCAAAGACCTGGATTTCCACGTGCCGGGGCTTGATCAGGTATTTCTCCAGCAGCACCGTGCCGTCGCCAAAGCCGGCCAGGGCCTCCCGGGTCGCCCCGGCCAGGGCCGCGGGGAAATCGGCGGCGGAGTTGACCACCCGCATCCCCTTGCCGCCACCGCCGGCACTGGCCTTGATCAGCACCGGGTAGCCGATGGCGTCGGCTTCGCGCTGCAAGCGCTCCGGATCCTGGTCGGCTTCGTGATAACCGGGGACCAGAGGGACCTCGGCGCGGGCCATGATCTCCTTGGCCGCGCTCTTGCTCCCCATGGCCCGAATCGCGGCTGGTGGGGGGCCGACAAAGACAATCCCGGCTGCGGCGCAGGCTTCAGCAAAGCCGGCGTTCTCGGACAGAAAGCCGTAGCCGGGATGCACCGCCTGGGCGCCGCTGGCCTTAGCCGCGGCCAGGACCTTCTCCGGGCAGAGGTAGCTCTCCCGGGCCGGGGCCGGGCCGATATGGTAGGCCTCGTCGGCCAGGGCGACATGCTGGGCGCCGGCATCGGCATCGGAGTAGACGGCGATGGTGCGCAGCCCCAGGCGGCGGGCGGTGCGCATGATCCGGCAGGCGATTTCGCCGCGGTTGGCGATGAGCAGGGTCTCGATCATGCCTTATCCCTTGATCCAGGAGGGTTTACGTTTGGCGAGGAAGGCGCTCAGGCCTTCCCGCCCTTCCTGCGAGGCCCGAATGCTGGCGATGCGCCGGGCGGTGGCCTCCCGCAATTCCGGCCCGAGGGGCTGGCGGGCGACCTCGAAAATCAGCTCCTTGGCGGCGCTGATCGCGGTCGGGCCGTTTTCAAGCAGGGTGGTGCAGAAACGGGCGGCACTGCCGCGCAAGGCTTCCTCCTCGACGATTTCATGCACCAATCCGAGGCGCAGTGCCTCAGTGGCGTCGAAGCGCTCGGCGGTGAGACAATAGCGCCGGGCCGCCCGTTCGCCGATGGCGGCGACGACGTAGGGGGAGATCACCGCCGGGATCAGCCCGAGTTTGACTTCGGAGAGGCAGAAGCTGGCCCGGGGGGTGGCGATGGCGATGTCGCAGCAGGCAACCAGGCCGACTCCGCCGCCGAAGGCTGCCCCCTGCACCAGGGCGATGGTCGGTTTGGCCAGATGGTTGAGGGTGGCCATCAGTTCGGCCAGGGCCCGGGAGTCGGCCAGGTTCTCGGCGTCGGAGTAGTCGGCCATCCGCCGCATCCAGTTGAGATCGGCGCCGGCGGAAAAACTCTTGCCGTTGGCGGCCAGAATCACCACCCGCACGGCGGGATTGGCCTCCAGCTGCCGCAGGGCGGCGGTGAGTTCGGCGATCAGGGCGTCGTCGAAGGCGTTGTGCAGCTCCGGCCGGTTGAGGGTCAGGGTCGCCCGGCCGGCGTCGTCGATATGGCTGAACAGGCTCGGTTCGCTCATGGGTTACATCCTGAAGACGCCAAAGCTGGTCGGCTCGATGGGGGCGTTGAGGGTGGCGGAAATACCCAGACCCAGAACCATGCGGGTCTCGGCCGGATCGATGATGCCGTCGTCCCAGAGTCGGGCGCTGGCGTAGTAGGGATGGCCCTGGTCTTCGTACTGCTGGCGGATCGGCGCCTTGAAGCTCTCTTCCGCCTCCTTGCTCCAGTCCTGCCCCTTGGCTTCCATGCCGTCGCGCTTGACCTGGGCCAGCACGCTGGCGGCCTGCTCGCCGCCCATGACCGAGATGCGGGCGTTGGGCCACATCCAGAGGAAGCGCGGGCTGTAGGCGCGGCCGCACATGCCGTAGTTGCCGGCACCGAAGCTGCCGCCGATGATCACGGTGAACTTGGGGACCTTGGCGCAGGCGACCGCGGTGACCATCTTGGCGCCGTCTTTGGCGATTCCTCCCTGCTCGTACTTGCTGCCGACCATGAAGCCGGTGATGTTCTGCAGAAAGATCAGCGGAATCCCCCGCTGGCTGCAAAGCTCGACGAAGTGCGCCCCTTTCTGGGCCGATTCGGAGAAGAGGATGCCGTTGTTGGCGACGATCCCCACCGGATAGCCCCAGATGTGGGCAAATCCGCAGACCAGGGTTTCGCCGTAGAGTTTTTTGAATTCGTCGAATTCCGAGCCATCGACCAGGCGGGCGATGACCTCCCGCACGTCGTAGGGCTTACGGCTGTCGGTGGGGATGATGCCGTAGAGTTCGCTGGCATCGTAGAGCGGCGCCACCGGTTCCCGCAGCGCCAGTTGCGCCGGCTTGACCCCGTTGCAGTTGCGCAGGATGCGGCGGGCGATGGCCAGGGCGTGGGGTTCGTTCTGGGCGTAGTGGTCGGTGACCCCGGAGGTGCGGCAGTGAACGTCGGCGCCTCCCAGATCTTCGGCGCTGACCACCTCGCCGGTGGCGGCCTTGACCAGCGGCGGGCCGCCGAGGAAGATCGTCCCCTTGCCTTTGACGATCACGCTCTCATCGGCCATGGCCGGGACGTAGGCGCCGCCGGCAGTGCAGGAGCCCATGACCACGGCGATCTGCGGTATCCGCTTGGAAGAGAGATTGGCCTGGTTGTAGAAGATGCGGCCGAAGTGGTCGCGGTCGGGGAAGACCTCATCCTGGGTGGGGAGGTTGGCGCCGCCCGAGTCGACCAGGTAGATGCAGGGGAGCCGGTTCTGATCGGCGATCTCCTGGGCCCGCAGATGTTTTTTCACCGTCAGCGGAAAGTAGGAGCCCCCCTTGACGGTGGCGTCGTTGGCGACGATCAGGCATTCGCGCCCGGCCACCCGACCGATGCCGGTGATGAGGCCGGCGGCGGCGACATCGCCGCTGTACATGCCGAAGGCGGCGAGTTGGGAGAATTCGAGAAAGGGGGAGCCGACATCGAGCAGTTGGCGGATCCGTTCCCGGGGGAGCAGCTTGTCGCGGCTGACATGCTTGGCGCAGGCCGCCGCGCCGCCCCCCTCTTGAATCAGGTCGACCTTGGCGCGCAGGTCGGCGACCAGGTCGCGCATCGCCTGGGCGTTACGGAGAAAATCGTCGCTGTGGGTAGCCAGGGAGCTGGTCAGGATGCTCATGATGGTTGTTCGTCCCCTTGTCAGCAGGTGCGGGCAAATGCCGCTAATCTATCATTGATTTCAAAGGTTTCTGGCTATAATTCCAGCTCTCCCGCCGTTTAGCGGGCGGTCTCCTCGAACAGCTCGCGGCCGATGAGCATGCGGCGGATTTCGCTGGTGCCGGCGCCGATTTCGTAAAGCTTGGCGTCGCGCAGCAGGCGGCCGGTGGGAAACTCGTTGATGTAGCCGTAACCGCCGAGGCACTGGATCGCTTCCAGCGCCACCCAGGTGGCTTTTTCGGCGGCGTAGAGGATCGCTCCGGCAGCATCCTTGCGGGCGGTTTCTCCCCGGTCGCAAGCTTTGGCCACGGCATAGACGTAGCAGCGGCAGGCGCTCAGGGTGGTGTAGATGTCGGCCAGTTTCCCCTGCATCAGTTGAAAGGTGCCGATCGGTTTGCCGAACTGCTTGCGATCGTGGACGTAGGGGATGATGACGTCGAGGCAGGCCTGCATGATCCCGAGGGGGCCGCCGGCGAGCACTGCCCGCTCGTAGTCGAGGCCGCTCATCAGAATGTTGACCCCGCGCCCCTCTTCGCTCATCAGGTTTTCCACCGGCACTTCGCACTCCTCGAACACCAGCTCGCAGGTGTTGGAACCGCGCATGCCGAGCTTGTCGAGCTTGGGGGCGGTGGAAAAACCGGGGAAGGTTTTTTCCACCAGGAAGGCGGAGATCCCCTTGTGGCCGAGGAGCGGGTCGGTCTTGGCGTAAACCACCAACACGTCGGCATCGGGGCCGTTGGTGATCCACATCTTACTGCCGTTCAAATAGTAGCGGTCGCCCCGCTTGTCGGCTCGCAGGCGCATGCTGCAGACGTCGGAGCCGGCATCGGGCTCGCTCATCGCCAGGGCGCCGACATGTTCCCCGCTGATCAGCTTCGGCAGGTAACGCTGGCGCTGCTCCGGGCTGGCGTTGCGCTTGATCTGGTTGACGCAGAGGTTGGAGTGGGCACCGTAGCTCAGCCCCACCGAGGCCGAGGCGCGGCTGATTTCTTCCATCGCCACCACATGCTCGAGATAGCCCATCTCGGCGCCGCCATACTCCTCGCCGACGGTGATGCCGAGCAGGCCGAGATCCCCCATTTTCCTCCACAGGTCGCTGGGGAAGGCGTTGTCGCGATCGATCTGGGCGGCTCGCGGTGCGATATGTTCGGCGGCAAAGGCCTGAACGGTTTCGCGCAGCAGGTTGGCGGTTTCGCCAAGATCGAAATTCAAGGTCGGGTAGGTCGCCATAATCGGTCTCCCTGGTTGGTTGCCCTGGACCGGTGCCAGGATGTTGCGATGAAGCTGTGCAAGGCAAATGCCAAACGCTGTTTTGTTTGATTGTATCAAATAAAACTTTGGCAAGCACCCTGGTTTATAGCATTTGTGACAATTAAATCAGAATGGGTCCAATCTCTTGATCGGCGTTAGCTGTCTACCATCGATGACAGTTGTCGACGGTGGTTGTGACTTTTGTAAAAAACCTGAGTATCGACTGTTCTGTCGCAGGTTCACCTGTTGTGTCTATTGTCCCTCCCCGGGGCGTTTTCGGCAAGGGCCGCAACCGATTCTAGAACGAGGATTCACTGCCCTTTCGGGTCGAAAAAAACGCCGTGGAGAAAGGCGGGCTCCACGGCGATCTGCCTTCTGGAAGCAGCTGGTGTCAATTGCAGGGCTGGAGGGTGCTGCGCCGGTTTTAAAGCCAGCGTTTGCGACGTTTAAAGGATTTGAGGTTCTTGAAGGATTTGCGCTCTTCGCCGCCCCCGCCGAGATAATGTTCCTTGATCTCGTCATTGTTAAGCAGCTCATCCCGACTGCCGCTCAGAGCGATGTTCCCCGATTCCATGATATAGCCGTAGTTGGCGCTGCCGAGGGCGACGTTGGCGTTCTGTTCAACCACCAGCATGGTGATCCCCTGCTCGCGGTTGATGGTGCGGATGATATGAAAGACCTCCTTGACCAGCAAGGGGGCCAGACCCATGGAGGGTTCATCGAGCAGAATCATCTTTGGCCGGGCCATGATGGCGCGGCCGATGGCGAGCATCTGCTGCTCACCGCCGGAGAGGTAACCGGCCATCCCCGGGCGTTCCTTAAGCCGGGGGAAGTAGCTGAAGACCAGGTCGATATCGTCCTTGATCCCTTTGTCCCGGCGGGTGTAGGCCCCGAGGCGCAGATTCTCCACCACGGTCATATCGGAAATAATCCGGCGGCCTTCCATCACCTGAAAAATACCGCGGCGGACGATTTCTTCCGGCCCGCGGTTGTTGATCCGCTCACCCATGAAGGTGATTTCCCCCCGGGTGATTTCCCCCTTCTCGCTTTTCAACAAGCCTGAGATCGCCTTGAGAGTGGTCGATTTTCCGGCGCCGTTGGGCCCAAGCAGGGTGACGATCTCCCCCTTGGGGACGTCGAGGCTGACCCCGCGCAGCACCAGAATGGCACCGTCGTAGACGACTTCGATGTTGTTGATGGACAGCAGGATTTCTTTTTCGGCCACTTTCGCTGCAGCTTCACCCATGGTGTGCGCTCCTGGGGGAGAGTCGAGGGGGGCGGAGCGGCAGGGCGCCGCTCCGCCATCGGAACGATTACCAACCGAGCCATTCGGCCCGGCGCGGAATTTCAGCAGTGTAGATTTTCTTCATCGAGATGGCGTCACCATTGACGTCGCTGCGGAAGACCATGACCTTGTTGGTGCCACGGTGATCTTCCGGGGTCCAGGTGGAGGGGAGACAGACCCCTTCGAGGCCCGCCGGGACGTGATCCTTCATTGCTTCCATGGCCTTTTTCAGGTTCGGTCCGGTGATGCCGCCGGATTTGTCGGCAGCGGCCATGGCGTCACGCATGAAAAAGGTGGTGCAGACGCCGCGCATGTAATGCAGCGCCCGGGCGTCCTTGCCTGAGGGGTCGGAGGTCTTGGAGATTTCCTTGACCAGTTTCATCCCCGGGACATCGTCGGTCCAGATGGCGGCGCCCACCGGCCAGACCACACCCTTGCCATCGACGCCAGTGGCTTTGATGGAATTCTCATCCCAGCCCCAGACGTTGGCCATGAACTGGGTCTGTACGCCAACGGTGGCGCAGGATTTCAGCAGCGAGACGTTGGAACCGGAGGTGTTGCCCATGTAGGCGTAGTTGGCGCCCGAGTCCTTCAGCGACAGGCACTGGGCCTTGGCGTCGGCCGGCTTCAGCGAGTAAACGATGGGGGGCATGACTTCGAAGCCAAGTTCCTTGGCATAGTCGGCGCAGGCATCTTTGGGAGCGTTGGGGTAGGGGTGGTTGTCACCCATATGGACGAATTTCGGCTTGCCGGCCTTTTTCGAGGCTTTCCAGTCTTCAGAGGCCCACTGCACCAGACCGCGGCAAGCGTCGGAGTAGGAAGGACCGTAGAAGAAATTGTAGGGAGCCGCACTCTTGGTTTTCGGCGCCTTACCGGTCGGGTCGGTGAGATGGCCAGAGTAGGAGGCCGACATGAAGAAGACATTGTCCTGGGCGATGAACTGCACCAGGGCTTCGGTGTCGGCTGTGCCCCAGCCCTGAACCGCGACCGGTTTGGTGGTCGCCATCCATTTTTTGTAAGTGGCTACGGCTCTGGGGGCGTTGTAGGAGTAGTCAACGGTTTCAAAGGCGAGTTGCTTGCCGTTGATTCCGCCGTTTTTGTTGATGTAGTCCATGGAGTCGGCAACCCCCTGGCCGTAAGGGATGCCGACGTCCGAGGTCGGTCCGGTGTAGGTCGCCAGGTGACCCACCGGGATCGATGCGGCCGCCGCGAGTCCTGCGGCAGCGACCAGCGCTCCAACAACTGCTCCACAAATGAGGCTTTTACGCATGGTTGTTTCCTCCTGTTCGGGTTGGGCTTGAACCGTCTGGCCCCGCAGGGAATCTGCGGAACCCGGGGTTAATGGGAGAAGGGATAGTGGCGCCAGTAACCGGTCATCTTGCGCCAGCGGTTGGCCAGACCTTCGGGCTCGTAGATCAGAAACAGGATGATGGCCAGGCCGATGGACATCTCCTTGATGTGGGCCAGACCGAGGCTCAGCCCCGGCAGGCCGCTGCCTGCGAACTTGACGATCATCTCCATCCCTTCCGGGAGCAGCACCATGAAAGCGGTGCCGAACAGGGTGCCGCGCACCGAGCCGAGGCCGCCGATGATGATCATGGCCAGAAACTGCACCGACAGCATCAGGGTGAAGCCTTCGGCAGAGACGAAACCAAGGTAGTGGCCGAAAATGGCGCCACCGATACCGGCGTAGAAGGAGGAGATGCCGAAGGAGAGGATCCGGTAGCGGGTCAGGTTGATTCCCATGATTTCCGCCGACAGGGCATGGTCGCGAATGGCGACGAAGGCGCGGCCATCCCGGGTGCGCAGCAGGTTGGTGCCGAACAGATACATCACCACCACCGCAAACAGGGTGAAATAGAAAAACTTCTGCTCACCGTAGAGGACAAAGCCGAAGATGCTGACCGGAGCCGCCATGGCCCCCGAGGCTCCGCCAGTGAACCAGTCGGCCCGGGAGAAAAAATCCTCGAGGATAAACTGGGAGGCGAGGGTGGCGATGGCCAGGTAGAGCCCCTTGATCCGCCCGGCGGGGATGCCGACGATCAGGCCGACGGCGGTAGTCAGAACCCCGGCTATGGGGATGGCGAGGAGTACCGGCACCCCATAGCGGTTGTTCAGCCAGGCCGAGGCAAAGGCGCCGAAACCGAAGAAGGCCGAATGTCCCAGGGAGATCTGGCCGGTGAAGCCGACCAGAATGTTCAGTCCCAGGGCGGCGATGCCGTAGTAGCCGATCTGGATCAGCAGGTTGAGGTAGTAGTTGTTGACCAGCAGCGGCGCGACGCAAAGCAGCGCGATTCCGGCCAGGGTCAGGTTGCGGCTGCTGGTGTTGGGGAAGATGGTGGCGTCGGTTTTGTAGCTGGTGCGCAGTTCGCCGCAGCGCAGAGTGGCTTCGGTGGCCATGGTCAGATCCTCTCCACTTTCTTGGTGCCGAACAAGCCGTAGGGTTTGATCATCAGAATGATGACCAGCACGTAGAAGGGGGCGATGGCGTACATGTTGCCGATCTGGAAGAACTGGCTGTCGCAGTATTCAGCCAGGTTCTCCAGTACACCGATGATGATGCCGCCGACGATAGCGCCGACGATGGAGTCAAGGCCACCGAGAATGACCGCCGGAAAAACCTTGATGCCGAAAAAGGAGAGGGCCGAGGAGACCCCGTTGACCATGCCGACCACCACTCCGGCCAGAGCCGACACCATGGCCGAAATCGCCCAGGCCATGGCGAAGACCTGCTTGACCGAAATCCCCAGACTCATCGCAACCTGCTGATCGAAGGCGGTGGCCCGCATCGCCAGTCCCATGCGGGAATATTTGAAGAAATAGTAAAAACCGACCATGACCACCAGCGAGACCACCAGGCTCATCATGTAGGCGCTCTGCACCTCCAGGCCGAGAATGTTGACCGAGCGGGTGGCGAAGACCTCGGGGAAGGAGCGGGCGTAGCCGCCGAAAATCGCGCTCATCAGCGATTGGAAGAACATCGCCAGGCCGATGGTCATCATGATCACCGAAATGATCGGTTTACCGATCATCGGTCGCAGCACCACCACCTGCAACAAAATCCCGAAGATCATCATGAAAGCCAGGGTGATGGGGAAGCCGATGTAGAAGGGGAGGGCGAAGTCTGTGAGCAGCCAGTAGCAGAACCAGGCTCCGACCAGCAGAAACTCTCCTTGGGCGAAGTTGACGATCTGGGTCGATTTGTAAATCAGCACGAAACACATCGCCACCACCCCGTAGAGGGTGCCGACAATCAGTCCGTTGACCAGCAGTTGTGTCAGCAGTTCCCATTTCATCAGCGGTCATCTCCTCCTGCGAGGGTTGCTTGCGGTTATTGGGCTCGGCGTAGCGGTGCTGCAGTCTCCGGCAGATCGATGATCGCCAGATCGGTGCGGATGTGGGCCTTGCTGCCGTCGGGGAAGGGAATCCAGGTGTCGACGGCAATGCTGGTCGCATCGCTGTAAAGTGCCTCGATCAGGTTGGCATACTTCTCCTGAATGACGTTGCGGCGCAGGGTCCGGGTGCGGGTTTGCTCGCCGTCATCGGGATCGAAATCCTTGTAGAGCAGCAGGCAGCGGCGGATGCGCTGCCCCTCCGGCAAGCCGGCATTGACGGTTTCCACTTCGCTTCTAAGCAGTTCCTGCACCTCCGGCAGGGCCGCCAGGTTGGTGTAGTTGGTAAAGGAGAGGGTTTTCTGCTCGGCCCACTTGGCCACGTAGCTGTAGCGGATGCAGAGCATGGCGCTGATGTAGGGGCGCTGGTTGCCGAACACCACCGCCTCGGAGAGGTAAGGGGAGAATTTCAGCCGGTTTTCCAGTGTCTGATGGGCGAAGCTGACACCGGTGGCTGTTTTGCCCAGGTCCCGGAGTCGATCGATCACCACCAGATGGCCATTCTCCGGCTTGAGGTAGCCGCAGTCGCCGGTTTCCAGCCAGCCATCGCGCAGCGCCCGGCGGTTGGCCAGGTCGTTGTTGTAGTAGCCGGCGAACATGCCGGAGGTGCGGGCAACGATTTCGCCGACCCCAGCGGCATCCGGGTCTTTGATCCGCACTTCGGCGCCGGCGAAGGGGAGGCCGACCGATTCGAAGTCGATATCCTTGGGTGGATGGATGGTGTAGGCGCCGCCGAGTTCGGTCTGACCATAGAGTTGGCGCAGCGGCACGCCGATGGCGCGGAAGAAGCGAAAGGTGTCGGGGCCGAGCAGTGCCCCGGCGGTGGCGGCGGAGCGCAGCCGGGAGAAACCGAGACGGTCGCGCAGGGAGCGGGTCAGCAGCAGCCCGGCCAGGGTTGATTGGCGCCCCTCCCCGATGGCGGCCTTCCAAGCCAGCTTCATGCCGATGTGGTAGAGCTTGAGCTTGAGTGGTGCAGTATCCATCAGGCGGGAATAGACATCGGCAGCGATCGCCTCCCAGACTCTGGGAACCAGCAGCAGGAAGTGCGGCCCGACTTCCCGCAGATCGCTCATCATGGTTTCGTACTTTTCGACGAAATGGACGATGGTCCGGGCCACCAGCGGTTGGGCGACAGCGTAGATCTGCTCCATGATCCAAGGCAGCGGCAGCACCGAAACATAATGATCCCCCACCTCTCGTGGATCGGCCGCCAAGTAGTCGAGGCTGTGGGCCAGCAGCGCACCGGCCTGCAGCATCGCCAGTTTTGGCGCAGCGGTAGTGCCGGCGGTGGGGCAGAGAATGGCGATATCGCTCCCCTTGCCGGCGGCGACAAGTTCGGTATAACGGTTGGGAGCCTGCTGCAGTCGGGCTTCTCCGGCCTGCTGCAACTGCTGCAGACTGAGCAGCAGCGGGTTGTCGTACTTGCGCATCCCCCGGGGGTGGCAATAGATGATCCGGTCAATGCTCGGGCAGTCGTCGCTGATCTCCAGCAGTTTGTCGACCTGCTCCTCATTCTCGGCGATGATCAGCCGGGGCTTGGCAACGTTGATCAGAAAGATGAGTTCCTGAGGGAGGGCGTCCTGATAGAAGCCGATGCTCAGCGCCCCGAGGGCGTGGGCGGCGACTTCACCGAAGACCCAGCTTGGGCGGCCGTCGCCGATCAAGCCGACCACATCGCCGCGCCCGACCTCGAGGGATTCCAGTCCCAGGGCGAACAGCCGGACCTGCTGCTGGTAATCGGCCCAGGTGATATCGTTCCAGATGCCGAGACGCTTTTCCCGCATGGCGACTTGGGTCGGCCATTTTTGAGCGTTGTCGGCCAACAGTTTGGGAAAGGTGTCGTTGCTGGCAATGTCGGCGTAGCGCTGATTCGGGTTGCTCATGACACCGCCCTTTCGTCGTCGCCGCTGGCGGTTGGAGTTTCCGCGGCTGGTTCTTCCTCCACATCTTCACCGAGGTAAGCACGTTTGACGTGGTCGTTGGTCATGATTTCGTCGGGGAGTCCCTCGGCGATCTTCTTGCCGAAATCGAGCACCATCACCCGGTGGGAGATATCCATAACCACCCCCATATCATGCTCGATCATGATCACCGTCATCCCCCACTCCTCGTTGAGGTCGATGATGTAGCGGGCCATGTCCTCTTTCTCTTCGAGGTTCATGCCGGCCATCGGCTCGTCGAGCAGGATCAGGTCCGGGCGCAGGGCCACGGCGCGGGCCAGTTCGACCCGCTTGCGCAGACCGTAGGAGAGGGTGCCGGCCACCGACTTGCGGATGTGGCTGATTTGCAGGAAGTCGATAATCTCCTCCACCTCCCGGCGGTGCTCCATCTCTTCTTTCTGCACCCCGAACAACCAGTAGAAGGAGCCGGTGAGGAAGTTGTTTTTCAGCAGGTGGTGGCGGCCGACCATGATGTTTTCGAGCACGGTCATGTGGCCGAACAGGGCGAGATTCTGAAAGGTGCGGCCGATGCCGAGATGGCAGCGGTCGTTGGGGCGCAGTTGGGTGATCTCTTGCCCCTTGAAGCGGATCTGCCCTTGATGGGGCTGATAGCGGCCGGAGATGCAGTTGAGCATCGAGGTCTTGCCGGCGCCGTTGGGGCCGATGATGGAAAAAAGTTCTCCCGGGTTCACCTGATAGCTGACCTCGGTCAGGGCCTTGACGCCGCCGAAGGCGAGGGAAATGTTCTGAACCTCCAACAGAGGTGCTGCAGCGGTCATGGTTGGGCTCCCTGGAGGGGCTGGTAAGCTATTGTCATACAGTCGTCTCCGTGTCTGGCAGGGTTCCGTGGCGGCTGTTTGTTGGCTGGTGTTATGGATTCTATCGCAATGCAAGGAAATTACCAAACAATGTTTTAGTTATGCAATATTTTTCTTTTTCCGAGTTGCGGTTGAATTTCTCCATGGAGGAGTAAGGAAACAGTGGCATTAATACAAGAGATTATGGCTTTGTCGAGGGGGCAGGATGTCTGGGCTGTCAAGTCTTTATGTGGCGGACTCAGGGGTGTCTTCTGAAAACGAAAAACAATGTTTGATAAATTAACAAATCGAGCATGTTGCCGTGGCTAACAGATTCTCAGGCTGTAAACAGGGAATTATCCGTTTGGAGAATGGGATATCAGGGGGGCTGCAACGATGAGGCGGAGCGAGGCAAGCCCGGGGACGGTCCGAGACGGATCGTCCCCGGGATGATTAAATGGTCGGCTGGTGTGTTCCCCGAAGGGTGAGGGAGGGGGGAAGCCTCTCTAGCGTAGGGTTCTGCCCCACGGACAAACTTTAATGCAGATGCCGCAAATCGGTTTGTTGATGTTGTCCATCTTGGCGAATTCATTCAAGAGCTTGTCGGCACATTTCCTGAAATCGAGGGCCTCTTCACGGCTGGAATAGTGGAACTCTGTTGAAATATTGCGAATTGCCTTGGCAACGCAGGCCTCGGTGCAGCAGGTGCAGGAGCCGCAGCGGTTTTTCAGAGGCTGGTCGGGTGTCAGCGGCATCTCGGTCAGCACGGTGACAAAGCGCACCCGCGGGCCGTATTCAGGGGTCACGATCAGCAGGCTCTTGCCCTGCCAGCCGAGGCCGGCCACGTTGGCGACCGCTTTGGACGAAAGGTGGGAGCGAAGCTCTTTCATATCCAGGGGCAGTGATGCCGGGATGGGCAGGGCCTTGAATCCCCTCTGTTCGATATGAGCGCTGAGTTTCAGGGCAATCTGGTCGAGCAGGGCATTCGCATTCAGGTAGATTTGGGCGTAGAGCGGGGTTGGGCCGTCTGTCAACTGTTCAAAAACGGCATTGGGGAGCTTGACCGCAACCGATATTGCATAGCTGTAGGGAGTGAGCAGGTCTGCCGGCTCACATTCGATCCCTTCCAGCAAGGCCAGATCGGCAATCCCAACCAGGTCGGCGCCCAACCCTTTGGCGTGATCTTTAAGTTGCGAAGTCACCTTGTCTATAGCAACAGTGGCCCCGGTTTTTTTATCTTCAGGCATAAAGCGCTCTCCTTAGGCCATACGCTCAAAGATCACCGCTACCGCCTCGCCGCCACCGATGCAGAGGGTGGCGAGGCCGTAGCGCTTCTGCCGACGCTGGAGTTCCTGGATGAGGGTGATCGCAAGCCGGGCCCCGCTGGCTCCGATCGGGTGGCCGATGGCGCAGGCTCCACCGTTGACATTGACTTTGTCCAAGGGGATGTTGTGGGCTTTGATCGCCAGCAGAGCCACGGAAGCGAAGGCTTCATTGATTTCAAACAGGTCGATCTCATTGATCGTCAAACCCGCCCGCGCACAAACCTTCTCGATGGCACCGATCGGCGCCTCGGGAAATTCGTCGGGATGCCGGCTCGCGGTGGCATAGGCGACAATACGCGCCTTCGGCGTCAGGTTGTGGCGCTTGAGAGCGGCCTCGTCGGCGAGCAGCAGCATAGCCGCTCCATCGTTGATGGTGGAGGCATTGCCCGCGGTTATGGTCCCCTCTTTTTTGAAGACCGGTTTCAACGCGGCCAATTTGCCGAAGTCAACCTTGAAGGGCTCCTCGTCTTTGTCCAGCACCGTGTCAACACCTTTGACGGTTTTGGTGACAGGGACAATTTCATCACGGAACGTGTCGTTCACAACCGCTGCTTGTGCCAAGCGGTAGGAACGAATTGCCAGCTCATCCTGCTCTTGACGGGTCAGGCCGCTGCGTTCAACGCTGGCCTCGCCGATCTCGCCCATGTGGCGACCGGTGTAGGGATCGGTCAGGCCATCGTAGATCATCAGATCCAGCAGGTCCCCGTTCCCCATGCGATAGCCGCTGCGGGCTTTTTTGAGCAGATAGGGGGCCAGCGACATGCTCTCCATTCCCCCGGCAACAACCAGGCTCGACTCCCCCAGTCGGATGGAGTCCGCCGCCAACATGAGCGCTTTCAGGCCGCTGCCGCAAACCTTGTTGATGGCCAGGGCGGGAGTGCCATCGGGAATGCCGGCACCTCTCATGGCTTGCCGCGCCGGAGCCTGGCCGCAGCCTCCGGACAACACCTGGCCGATGATGACTTCGTCAATATGCTCCGGTCCGATGGCGACGGTTCCAAGCAGGCCTTTGATGGCCGTCGCCCCAAGGGTGGAGGCCGGAATGTCTGCGAGCATGCCGCCGAACGACCCGAATGGCGTTCTTTTGCCATCAACAACATAAACGTCTGAGCCCATACAAGGCACCTCTCGAAAGTGGTTCATTGATTGTGATTATTCCGGCAAGCGCACGATCAACACGGGGATTTCACTTTTCGTCACCATTTTTTTTGCCGTGCTGCCGATCACAGCGCTATACAGAAAACCGTGGCCGTGGGTTCCCATGACGATCAGGTCGTAATTCCCTGCTTTGGCTTGATCAAGGATTTCTTCGACCGGAGAACCGTAGGCGACATAAATGTTCTCTATCAGGTTGTCGAACTGGCATTCCCCGTTTTTTTCTTTTTCGGTGTATTGAAACAGGCGAGTTTTAATTTTTTCAGCCAATTTGGCTTTTGCCGTTGCCAGATCTTCGGAACGCATTTGGATGTTGGTTTGATTGGTCAGTTTTTCATAAACATTGATGATGGAAAGTTTGGCGTTATTGCTGAAGGCCAGGCGGATGGCGTAGCCGAAGGCGTGACTGGCGCTCTCGGAAAGATCGGTCGCATAAAGGATTTTATTGATTTTCGGAATCATCGGAACGCCTCCGTTTTAGGGAAAATTTCTGAATCTCTAGCCAACGAGGGAGGGCAGGACGGTGACGATGGCGGGGAAGACATACATGATGGCCATCCCCAGGATAAACAGCCCCACCATCGGCCAGGCGCCGGCATAGACATCGTCCATCGCCAGTTCCGGCGCGGCCCCCTTCAAGGCGAAAATGGTATAGCCGAAGGGAGGGGTCAGGCTTCCGAGCGTCATGTTGATAAGGAACAGGGTCCAGAACCAGATCGGGTCAAAATTGTAAACCGCGAGCAATGGATCATAGATCGGTATGGCGATGAGCATGACGGCAAACAGGTCGATGAACATGCAGAGGATAAAGGGAATCAACATCAGTACGAAGAAGGTGCCCAATGTTGGCAGGCCCAGTTCGGATGCGAGCAGGACCAGGCCGGTTGACGCACCGGTGAAGGAAAGCAGTTGGCCGAAAAACATCGAGCAGGCAATGATCACCAGGATCATGGTGCTGACCGAGGCCGTACCGAGGATTGCCTGATAAAACATCTTGAAGGACAACTTCCGAAAGATCGCGGCGGCGATCAATGCCCCGACCACCCCGGTGGCTGCCGATTCATTCGGGGTGGCAACACCCAGCAGTATCAGACCCATGACCGAAAATATGACCACCAGAAATGGCAGGGTGCGGGAAAAGGCGACCAGGAACTCCTTGGCGCTGACCCGCGGTTTGGCGATTTCGTCTCGCGGCGGTTCCAGCTTTGGATCCCGCAGGATTCTGAAATAGGTGTAGATCACCATCATGCTGGCCAGCATGACTCCTGGGAGGATGCCGGCGATAAGCAGTTTGGCGATGGAGGTGTCGACCATCGAGCCGATCATGACCACCAAAAGGCTCGGTGGGATGATCGGCGCCAGGCTGGCGCCGCCGAGGATGGCACTGATGGAGAGTCTTCTGTCGTAGCCCCGCTCTTCCATGATCGGCATGACGGAGCGGCCCAGCATGGCCGCTACCGCCACCGCCGACCCGCTCAAGGCGCCGAAGACCGTCGAAAGGGCCGTGACCAGCACGTAGTGGCGGCCACGGACATTGCCGACCATCTTGTCGATGGAATCGATCAGAATCTCAACCGCATTGGATCGGAACAAGACCTCCCCCATGAGAATAAACAGGGGGATAGCCATCAGGGACTCCTGGGTCACCGTATTGTAGAGGCTGTTGGTGAACATCCCGAACCCAGTGGCCCCGAACAGAATGAGGACGCCACCGACATTGACCACCAGGAAGGCAATAAAGACAGGCATGCCGGTGGCAAAAAGCAATAAAAGAACAGCAATGGCTAATGATAAGATGACGCCCCATTCCATAAAAATCTCCTATTGGTCGTTTTTCTGGCTGGGCATGATTCCCAAGCGTAAAAACTGGATCGCGCTAAGAAAAAATCCAAAAGGAATGACCGATGAAATCCACCATTTTGGGATCGGTTTGATCCAGAGGGTCATGATCCCGGTTTCATATTGCCGTAGAGCTTCGATTCCGCTGATGTAGAATGCCGAAATGCACATGACGAAACTGGCAAAAAGTATGATTCTGCAAAGGATGTTTTTATTGCGATGGGACAGTCTGTCAACGATAACGGTTATTGCGATGTTGCCATTGGTCCTTGTGATTTCCGGCAGGACCAGCATGATAGAAATCGCAAACAGCCATTGATTGATATCGGCAGACCAGGTTGTTGGTGCGTTGAAGAAATAACGCATGATGACTTCATTGATGATCAAGCACAACATTGAGGCCAGGGCCAACCCGCTCAGGTGAAAACTCAACTTGGTCACTTGATCGAGGATGCTGGCCATCCGGTTAAGGATGGCCAGCGAGGGACTATTGGTGTTCAGGGTACTCATTTGGTCATGCCGGTTTTAATGCAAAGTTCTTGGAACTCCTGCCCGGCGGCGCCGGAGGTCGCCTTGGCCATCGACCAGAGACCGTCATTCCAGAATTTTTCAATATTTTTAGCATCTTCGGGGTGGAGGTTGGTCTCTTTCATGCCCTGGCTTTTCAGGTAGGCGAATTCGTCCTGGATCAATTTGTTGAAAAATTCCTGGCTGTCCAGTTCGGTCTTCTTTCCTGCCTCATCGATCCATTTTTGCTTCTCGGGGGAGAGCGACTTGTATTTGGCAAGATTCATGGTGATCATCATGGAGATAGAGCCAAAGGTCGGGCGAACCATGTAGCCAGCGACTTCCTGCCATTTGAAGTCTTTGACGCCGACCAGGGTCCAGGCGGCCCCATCGATAACGCCCTTTTGCAGCGCGGTGTAAACCTCACCGCCAGCCATGGTGACCGGCGAGCCTTCCAGTGCCAGGATGGTGTTTTGCAGGCTGGGGTTGCTGCGCATCTTCAGCCCTTTGAGGCTCGGCTTGGTGCCACTCAGCGGGTTGCGGGTAATGAAGTGGTAGGGTGCTACCGGAGGCAGGGAGACAAGTTTGACCCCAAGCTTGTTGTATTCTTTGTCGAGGGCGGCAAACAGCCCTTTTTCTCTGCGCATGGTCGGATCGGTGGTGGTTGCGTCCATGCCAACCCCAACTCCGATGGTTCCGGCGTGGTAGGTCGCGTGGGTGAAGGACAGATCAAAAATCCCCGTTTGCACTGGTTGGAACTGCTCAAAGGTTGGAACGACATCAGGCCCGAAGGAAGAAATTTTCATTTTCCCACCGGAAAGAGTGTCCAGGTTTTTGATGAAGTTGTTGGTCGCACCAATATTGAAAATAAAGTTTGGAGCAAATGCCGACAGCATTTTCAGGTTTTCCGCACACGCATTTGATGTGAATGCCAGAACCATCAATAGACCAACGAATAATCCCTTGCCATTTTTTACGTTCATTTTAATTCCCCCGCTCATGGTTAATGTTACAGCTTCGAATGAATCCTTCGTCATTTTGGGTGACAAAGGGGCCTGATTGTCTGGCTGTTAAATCGTTAATGTTTTTACTTTTGCCATATAGGAAGATAACAATCGTTCGATCAATGCTGCTGCTGTGATTGCCTTCAATGGTTGCTGTTATGTCCTTGGAAAACGACTACTGCAAGGCAAATACCAAACGCTGTTTTTGTTTGCTGGTTTTTCGTCCTTCGGCATAAGGTTGACGAGTCCTTTCTTCAGGAGGGTGGAAAAATACGCAAAGTAACGGGTGGTTGAGCGTTTGGTAGGGCGAAAAGTTTTGGTGTTTTTTTTAGGGAATATATTTTACGGAAGGGATGTTCCAGTTTCTTTAGGAAACAATGTTTGAAATGCAGGCAGGTTGCCCGTGTTGCTGTGGATAACAAATTCTCAAGGGGTAAACGAAGGATTATCCGTTTGGAGAATGCCGCTTTGCGGTGGAGACAGTGGGGGGGCGACGATGGGGAGACTCTCCGGGGCAGCCTGCAGCGGACTGCCCCGAAAAGCCTGCGGAAGGCGTGTTTCAGTGCGTGGCGTGGCTCGCGTCGTTCACGGCCGCCCGCAGTCTCAGCCCACGCCAGTGGCGGGCGATCGCTGTCTGCAACTGGCTGGGGTCGAGGGCGGCCTTGCGGAAGCGCCCCTGCAGCGCCAGGTAGCGCTCGAGGGCGGTGGCTGAGAAATCCGGCTCGACGTTGATGCTCAATTGATCGCCACCAACGATTTCCACCACCGGGAACAGGCCGCACTGCACCGCCAGGCGTACCAGTTCCACCCCTTGTGCCGGTTCCGACTTCCAACCGGTGGGGCAGGGGGCGAGCAGGTGCAGAAAGCGAAAACCCCGGGTATCGAGGGCCGTGCGCAGTTTGCGCAGGCAGTCGTCGGGGTGGGCGATGGAGACGGTGGCCGCATAGGGGATGCCGTGGGCGGCCATGATCGCCAGCAGGTCCTTTTTCTGCTCGACCTTACCGCCGCCGGTGTTGGTGGTCACCGCGCCGATGGGGGTGGCGGAGGAGCGCTGGCCGCCGGTGTTGCCGTAAATTTCGTTATCGTAACAGATGTAGAGAATGTCTTCGTTGCGCTCGGCCGCCGCCGACAGGGTCGCCAGGCCGATGTCATAGCTGCCGCCGTCGCCGGCCCAGCAGATCACCCGGGTCGGCTCATCGTTGAGACGGGCAACGTTGGCCAGGCCGCTGGCCACCGCGGCGCTGGAGGCGAAGGTCGAGAGCACCACCGGAGCGCCGATGGCACTATAGGGGTAGCTGCCGGCGGCCACCGCGGCGCAGCAGGCGGGAATGACCATTTGGATCTGGTGGTTCCCAAGAGCGCGGCGCAGCATCTGCAGGCCGAGGGACATGCCGCAGCCGCCGCAATTGGTGTTGCCGGGGCGCAGCAGCGGCTTGCCGCAGTCGCGGCCAGCGCCGTTGAACAAAGGTTCGTTCATGGCTCCACCTCCAGCAGGATCGGGGCTTCGACCTCTTTTCGTTGCCGCATCTCTTGAATCAATCCTTCGATCAGTTCCGGTTGCACATCGCCGCCGCCGATGCCGAGAATGTAGTTCTGCACCAGCGCTTGCGGATCGGTATAGCCGCGCAACTCTCCCCAGAGCACCCCGCCGAAACCGAGGCTGATATTACGGTCGAGGACCGCGATCCGCCGTTTGCCGGCCAGGTTTTGCCGCAGCAGTTCGGCCGGAAAGGGGCGAAACATCTTGACCCGCAGCGCTCCGGCCCGGATTCCCCGCTCCCGGGCGGCGTCCACAGCCCGCTCCACGGTGCTGGCCAGGGTGCCCATGGCCAGCAGCACCACTTCGGCATCCTCCAGCCGATAGGGGACCACCGGATCGGCCGGGCGGCGACCGAAAATGTTGGCGAATTCCTCCTGAGCCTGAGCATGCACCGCGAACACCCGTCCCATCGCCTCGTGGTGCTGGCGGCGATGAACCGCGGTCTGATGCGGGCTGGCCATGGATCCGACCACCCGCGGCTCGGCGCCGAGGCGGTGGGGGAGTTGCAGCGGGGGGAGGAAACGGTCGACCTGCTCTTGGCTTGCGATGGCGGTCTGGGCCATGGTGTGGGAGAGGACGAAGGCATCCTGGCAGACCATGGCCGGCAGCAGGATATTCGGATCTTCGCCAATCCGATAGGCCATCAGAATGCTGTCGAAGACCTCCTGGTTGTCGAGGCAGTAGAACTGCAACCAGCCGCTGTCGCGCAGCAACAGACTGTCGCCGTGGTCGGCCCAGATGTTCCAGGGGGGGCCCAGGGTGCGGTTGACCGCCAGCATCACCACCGGCAGCCGCATCAGCCCGGCGGCGATGACATTCTCCGCCATGTAGGCCAGACCGTTGGAGGAGGAGGCGGTAAAGCTGCGGGCTCCGCCGGCGGCGGCGCCGATGCAAACCGCCATGGCGCTGTGCTCTCCCTCGACCCGCACCAAATGCCCCTTGTCGATCGGCTGGGCGCAGAGCAGTTCCATGCACTCGGTGGAGGGGGTGATGGGGTAAACCCCGCTGCAGAAGCCGCGGCCGAAGCGGTTGGCCTGGCCGGCCCGGGCGGCGGCCAGGGCGGCGGCATGATTGGCGCTGAGCAGTTCGGTCTTCATGCGCAGGCCCGCTGGCTGACTTCGGGACACATGCGCATGGCCTGGCGCGGGCACTCGACGGCGCAGATGCCGCAGCCCTTGCAGTAGTTGGCATCGACATTGTAGCCGTCGGCGCTGGCGGAAATGATCCCCTCCGGGCAGTAGACCAGGCAGGTGTCGCAACGGGTGCATTGGCCGCAGGAGAAACAACGGTCGGCTTCGCTGGCGTCGATCAGGCCGAGATGGACCTCTATGAAGCTGGTCGCTGCCAGTTCTTTGGGGATGGCCAACTCATGGGCCGCAGCCGTGCTGGTGAAGTGGCCATGGCGGATGGCCTCGGCCGGCACAGCCGTGGCGCGGTCGGGGCGCTGTGGCAGGCTGACTGTCTCGCCCAGGGCTTGCAGGGCCCGCAGGGCGCTGCGGCGGCCGTCGCCGATGGCGTGGGTGACGGTCCCTTCGCCGGTGGCGAGATCGCCGCTGCAGAACAGGTTGGTGGCAGTCTGCTGCAGGTAGATGCGGCCGTCGCGCAGCTCATGACCGGCCGGGAGCAGCTCAAGGTCGGCCGACTGGCCAAGGGCCAGCAGCACCTGGTCGCAGGGGAGCTCGACCAGACGATCGCTGAGGATCGGCCGGCGGCGGCCGCTGGCGTCGGGGGCGCCCATCTCGACCTCGGCCAGGGTCACTCCGGTGACTACGCTGCTGCCGGTATAGGCGACCGGTTGGCGGTGGCTGAGCAGTTCCACCCCTTCGGCCAGGGCGGCTTCGATCTCTTCAGCGATGGCCGGCATCTCTTCGCGGCTGCGGCGGTAGGCCAGGGTGACCTTGGCGGCGCCTGCGCGCAGTGCCGTGCGGGCGCAGTCGATGGCACTGTTGCCGCCGCCGATCACCACCACGTGGCCACTGAGTTGGGGGGCTTGGCGAGCGCGAACTGCGGCCAGGTAGTGCAGACCCTGGGTGACGCCGGGGAGGTCTTCGCCCGGAGTGGCGGAGGCGCTCAGTCGTCCCTGACCGGTGGCGACGATGACCGCATCGAACTCTCCGACAAGCGCGGCCAGGCGATTGCGGTCGAAGCTCTGGTTGCAGCGGGCTTCCACCCCCAGAGCGAGAATGCGGTCGAGGTCGCGCTGCAGCACTTCGGCCGGCAGGCGGTAGGCGGGGATGCCGGTGCGCAGCAGACCGCCGAGTTCGGGGCCGGCCTCGAACAGGGTCGCCTGATGGCCGTGACGGGCGATGGTGTGGGCGGCGCTCAGGCCCGCCGGGCCGCTGCCGATGACGGCAATGCGCTTGGCTGCAGCTGCGGGGGGAGGAACTTCCAGCGGCAGGTCGGCATGGTCGCTGATCCAGCGCTCGAGGCCGCGAACGTTGACGGCGCCATCATAGCTGATGCGGTTGCAGCCGCTCTGACAGAAACCGGGGCAGACCCGGCCGCAGACCGATGGGAGCGGTTGGGTCTGGGCGAGAATGCGGGCGGCAGCGGCGATGCCGTCGGTTTTCAGCGCCTGGACGAAACCGACCACGTCGTTGCCCGCAGGACAGGCGGCATTGCAGGGGGCCAGGCGGTTCTCGTAGCGGGCCAGTTGGGTGCGCCAGGAGCCGGTCTTGAGTTCGGTCGGCAGGTCGCGGGTATGTTCAGTCAGCGGCAGCACGACTTCAGGGCTCGGTTTAAGGGCCTGGAGTGAAACAGGCGGATGGCTGGCGGCCTGGTGGTTCCGAATGGCTGTGGCAGCATAGGCCGCCTCGGCGGCCGGGAAATCGTTCTCCAGGCCGAGGGCCCGGTAGGCGGCGGCGACCTCTTCGAGGGGAATTCCGCAGGCCCGGGCGTAGGCGCCGATGATGGTGGTGTTGACGATCACCACCGAACGGGTGCCGATCTGATGCTGGCGGGCGATGGCGGTGGCATCGACCACGGCCAGGGTCAGGCCGGGGAACTGGTCGGCAAAAGCATCCAGCCCTTCACTGCTGTTGAGCAGCAGCAGGCTGCCCGGGGCCACTCCTTCGAGGACCTGATCATTGAGCAGCATCGGGTCGAGGACCAACAGTTGATTGGGGCGGTAAACCTTGTTGCGGTTGGTGATCGGCTTGGCTGCCACCCGGGTGTAGGCACGGACCGGGGCGCCGGAGCGCTCAGCGGCGTAATCGCCAAAAGTCTGCACATGGGCGCCCTGGCCGGCATAGAGTTTGGCGATCAGTTTGGCGCAGGTGACCCCGCCTTGGCCACCGCGGCCGTGCACCCGGATCTCCAGGCTGGTAGAGGGGGGCGCGTTGGAATCACGTTTGCCGCGCTGAATCTGGCTCATCCGGCCCCGGGCACTCTTGACCACAACTCCCTGGTCGCCGCGGCGAGCCTGGATGGACGGGCTGGCAGAGGAGGGTTGGCGTTTGCTCTGAGCGGAACAGGTCGGGGTGACAAAGGGAAGGGCCATGATCAGTCTCCAGTGAGTTCTGGGGATAAAGAACAGTGTTTGATCAAATAGACATAGCAACACCCTTGCCAGGTTTCGTCTGGGTAAACAGAAATACGAAACAGATCCAGGGCGATGACGTAAATGTGCATATTTACAAGGGAAATCTGGTGATGGCGAGAATGGGGAACAAGGTTTTGGTTGGTTGGGAGAGGGCGGTTTTGCGGAGTTTGGTGGGGGTTGTGGTAACCATGGTTACCAGCGGTGGTGCGATTAGCTCTTAACTCGCTGAAATTTTACGGGAAGATAGAAGTGGTTCCAAATGAGACCAGTGGTTCAATTGGTTTCCACGGGAGGGGCTTTGCGCAGTTTTTTCAGCAAGGCGCTGTGGGAAATTCCCAGCAGCTTGGCGGCCTGGCGGATGCTGGGGGTTGCCGCCAAGGCCTGGTCGATCAGGGTGCGTTCGTAGCGTCCGGTCTGCTGCGACAGCGGTTCCCGCAGTTCTGCAGGCGGGGCCTCCGGGGCCTGAAGGGTTTTGCCGAGCTCGAAGCTGAACAGGATACTGTCGGCGCCGATCTGCTCGCTGCCGCTGAGAATCGCCGCCCGCTCGATGACATTGCGCAGCTCCCGCACATTGCCGGGCCAGCCATGACTCTGCAGTTTGCTCAGGGCCGCGGGGGCCAGGGATTGGATCACCTTGCCAAGGCGGGAGTTGATCTGAAACAGAAAATGCTCCACCAGCAGCGGCAGATCCTCGATGCGGCGGCGCAGCGGCGGGATGTGAATCGGGAAGACGTTGATGCGGTAGTAGAGGTCTTCGCGAAAGCGCTGCTCCTCCACCATCTTTTCCAGGTTGCGGTTGGTGGCGGTGATCAGCCGGGCGTTGACGGCGATCTCCTTGCTGCCGCCGACCCGGCGCACCTTGCGCTCCTGGATCACCCGCAGCATCTTGGCCTGCAGCGCCAGGGGCATTTCCGGGATTTCGTCGAGAAACAGGGTGCCATCCTGGGCGATTTCGAACAGCCCCGGTTTCCCCTCCTTGCGGGCGCCGGAGAACGCGCCGCCGACGTAGCCGAACAGCTCGCTTTCCAGCAGGGTTTCCGGCAGCGCGGCGCAGTTCAGCGGCACGAAGGGGCCGCGGCGCTCGCTGGCGGCATGGATCGCCTCGGCGAACAGTTCCTTGCCTGTGCCGCTCTCGCCGCGGATGCAGACCAGCCCGTCGGTGGCGGCAATCTTCTGGGCAAAGCCAATGGCGTCGCGGATCACGGAGCTCTGGCCGATCAGGTCGGAGAAGGTGGAGAGTTCGGGCTGCACAACCGCGCTGGCCAGTTCGCGAATCCCCTGCATGTCCTGCAGCACCTCCACCGCGCCGACGATCCGTCCCTGGGAGGAGGTGATCGGTTTGCCGGTGGCCAGCAGCTGGAATCGCCCCTTGGGTCCGAGCACATGGCGCTTGAGATTGCTGTAGCTGTGCCCTTCCAGCACCTCGAGCAGGCGGGTGTCGGGAAGCTTCAGTTCGCTCAAGGGGCGGCCGGTGAGGTCGTTGGAGTCGCAGCCGAGCATCTCCTTGGCCACCTGGTTGATGATGGCGAGCTCTCCCCCCTCGTCGATGGCGAGGATGCCGTCGCTGATGGTGTCGAGCACGATCTGGAAGCGTTTTTCCCGTTTTTCCTGGGGCAGGGCCTTGATCTGGCTGATCTGCTGCAGCCGGTCGATGGCGCAGAGGCGTTGATCGATGGTTTCGAAGCTTGGGGTGCGAGGACCCTGCTCGACCTCGATGAAGATTTCCGACTCGCCACCGGCCTTGGCCACCTCCATGGCGACGATGTTGAGGTCGCACTCGGCCATCACCCGGGCGACATCGGCCATCATGCCGAGGCGGTCAAGGACCCGCAGTTTCAGTTTGAGGTTGGGTACCATCGAATCCCTCCGGAACGGGCGGCTATCTACCCTGCCAGAGTAACAGGGACGGCGGGCGGGCGGAAGAGGGGATTATTCATCAGACCCCACCACAGTGCTCCAAACACTGCGCGCCTGGTCGGCGGAGATCTGGGTCAGCTCGGGCCGGGGGCGCGGCGGCAGACCGTCGACCCAGGCGGCAAACAGCACGTCGGCCCGGGGGGGGGGCTGTTGCCGTTGCAACAGTTGCCGCGCCTGGACCTGCGGATGATCGCAGACCTCGGCCAGCTCCAGCACCGGCTCGAAGCAGCAATCGACCTCTGCCAGCAACTGCTGCCATTCGGCCAGGCTGCGACGGTTGAACAGCTCCTGGACTTCTGCGATCAGACCGCTTTGCGGCATGGCCTCGAACTGGCGAGCGATCCAGTCGGGGCGCTCTACCGCCTGGCAGAAGGTGGCCCAGAACTTCTCTTCGATGGGGGCCAGGGCGACGAAGCGGGCATCGGCGGTGCGGTAGATCTGGTAGCAGGCGGCGCCGCCGGTGAGCAGATCCCGGCCCCGGGCCAGGGCCTGCCCAGGGCGCTGAGCGGCGGTGAGACCGATCGACTGCCAGAACAGCGCCGCTTCGAACAGGCTCAGGTCAAGGTAGGCGCCGCGGTTGGAGGAGGCTCGGCGCAGCAGCGCGGCGAGGATGGCGGTGGTTGCCAGCATCGCGCCGGCATGGTCGGCCACCGGAGCGAAGGCCATGGCCGGAGTTTCGGCGGTGCCGGAGATGCCGAGGCTGCCGCTCATCGCCAGGTAGGTGAGGTCGTGGCCGGCCCGCAGCCGCGCCGGGCCGGTCTGGCCGAAGCCGGAGAGGGCGCAGTGGATCAGTCGGGGGTTGAGTTGTTGCAATCGCTCGCGACTAAAACCGAGCCGCTCCATGACCCCGGGACGGTAGGACTCGAGCAGCACGTCGGCTTTCACCACCAGTTCTTCAAACAAGGCGCGGTCGTCGGGGCTCTTGAGATCTAGCTCGACCAACTGCTTGCCGGCGTTGATCTGCTTGTAGAGGGGGGAGCGCCCGTCCTCGTCGAGCAGCATGAAGCTGCGCATCGGGTCGCCGCCGGGCGGCTCGACCTTGACCACCGAGGCGCCGAGGTCGGCAAGGATCTGGGTGGCGAAGGGGCCGGGGATGTATTGGCTCAGGTCGAGGACCCGAATCCCCTGCAGGCAGTCGTTGAACATAGGGCCTCCTGATAAACAAAGACCGGGCCCCGTGTTGGGGAGGCCCGGTCTTTGTTTGGCTCGGTCTTAGTTCTGCTTCAGGGTGAACTCCCAGGCGCACCAGTAATCCTGCGGATGGGGATCGGGAGGGCAGGCGATGCAGCGGGTTTCGATGCGCGGGTCGATGGCGCGGGCGAACTCGGAGTACTCGACAATCCCCACCGATTTGCAGGGGAAATCGGGCAGTCCCTTGCGGTTGCGGGCCGATTGCACCCGGCAGTCGACCATGCGAAAGACCACCCGGTTCTCGCTCTGTTCGATGCAGTCCTGCAGGTTGAGGCGGGCGTAGAGGCGGTGGTTGAGGCATTCCACCAACGCCGGAATGCCGCCCCCCGGTTGCATGCCGAGGCGGGTCATGATCCGCTTGGCCTCGATGACAGTAAATTTCTCCCAGGCGGCGCGGTCGGCGTCGATGGCGGCCGCCATGCCGTGGCTGGCTTCCACCGCCTGGAACCAGAGACCATCGTGGGCCAGCCAGTTCTTGGCGTCGTCGATGATGATGGCGATCAGTTCCTCCTTGCTCAGATTGTCGAGCAAGCGCAGGCCGATATCGGGCGGGTTGACCGGACGGGGATCTTTGAGCTGGGCCATGGGAGTCCTCCTGGGAAGGTGCCCCCGCCCGGACTCCCTCAAGTCTGGGCGGGGGCTGCGGTCCGGAGAGTTCTGCGGTCGGGACACGGACCCTGACGCTGAAGCAACCGGTTGCCACTGGAAAAAGGCGGGATGGTCGGAGCGTTACTTCTTCACCTTGGGGATGAAGATCTGCTCCGGGTCGAGCACATCATGGATCAGGTGCAGCTCGTGGCGGGTCGGCGGCAGGGTGTCGCCGCTGACCCGGGAGATGTCGAGCTCGAAGTGGCAGAGGTCGCGGATCTCCTCGGGGGTTTTGCCCGGATGGCAGGTGTCGAGGTAGATGCGGCCGCTCTCTTCGTCGAAGCGGAACACCCCGGCGGTACTGATCACCGCCGAAGGGCCGCCGCGGAAGGCGGCGCCGTAGAGTTCGCGGCGATGCACCCACTCCCCGGATGGCCACTTCTTCACCCGCCAGCCGGGGCTGGTGATATAGCTGACGTTGGGGGTGAAGCGGCGCTTCTCGTGAACCATGATGAAGACGGTGCGGGAGGCGAAGGAGTTGATATCGGGGTTGCCGCCACTGCCGGTGAGGCGCAGTTCGGGGTTGAGGTAGTCGCCGATCACCGTGGTGTTAACGTTGCCGTATTCATCGACTTCGGCCCCACCGAGGAAGCCGAGATCGACATAGCCGCGCTGGGCGATGGCGAAGGCGTCGTAGAGCCCCGAGGAGCGGGAGGCCCCCATTTCGCAGCGGGCGTCGCCCACCGAGGTCGGCAGTTCGGGGGGGCGGCCGTCGAGAGTGCCGGCTTCGAAAATCAGCTTGAGATTGGGCGCATGGGTTTTCTGCGCCAGCATGATCGCCACCATCGGCATGCCGGTGCCGGCAAAGACGATTTCGTTATCGTTCACTTCCCGGGAGGCGGCGCAGGTCATCAGGTCGGCCAGGTTGTAGTCTTCCGGCGCGGCGTAGTCATGCAGACTGGTCATCACTGCCCCCTTTTCACATTGGTGCTGAAGTTCAGAGCGGTATTGGCCTTGAGCCGCAGGGTGCGTTCGAAACCGAGCTTCTCCAGGTAACTGAGATGGTCGTGGCCGTAGATCCACTCCTCGGCGAAGGCGTCGAAACCTTCCTGGGTGCGGGTTTTCTGGTAAAAGTCGCGCAGAAAGTCGCCGTCGACGTCGTAGGCACCAAACATCCCGGTGGGATGGGCGTTCCAGGGGCACTCGACGATATAGTCGACCTCGAAGCTGGCGATGGTGTTGCGGTCAGACTCCCGGCGCAGGTACTCCTCGGGGACGATCTCCTCGGCGATGGCGATGGTCAAATCCGCCGCTCTGGCGACCTCAGGGTCAGTGTAATATTGCCCGCGCACCCGCACCGTTCCCTCCTCCCCCACCTGTTGCACACTCAGCACCGCGACATCGACCTTGGCCGCCGGCACCAGGGAATACTGGCCGCCGCCGTAAAAGGGGTCGTCCATAAACTGGTACTTGCTGCGGGAGATGCGCGGGTCGCTGCCGTCGCGACGGCCGGCGCGGCCGAGCATGTCGTATTCGGGGTTATGGATGTCGGTTCCCATGGCGCTTTGACAGGCGGCGAAGGGCATGCCGGCGGCGGCCGCGGCGAAGCGAAAGGTCATTTCGGCGTGGCTGTAATCCTCGACGATCATCTCCTTGTTGCCGACCTTGCGGGAGAGATTGGCGCCGTATTTGCCGTAGAGCTCATGGCCGACCCAGCACGACTCCCAGATATCGACGCAGCCGGCGCCGACCAGAAACTCGGTCTGCGGGCCGCCGTTGACTTCGAGCAGGTGCAGATGGCGGCGCTTTTGCCGGATCAGTTCGAACACCAATGCCATGGGACGTCGCCAGATGGTGAAACCCGAGAAGCTCAAGGTACTGCCATCCTTGACCAGGGCGGCAGCCTCGCTGAGGGAAATCCTCTTGTTCTGTTTTTCCATGCTCTCCTCCTGGCCCCGCGGCGATCGCGGGGCGGCTGCAGATGCAAGCGACTGCGTTAGTCCCGAGTGATCGCGGTGCCGATGACGATGCGCTGCACCTCGCTGGTCCCCTCGTAGATTTCGGTGATTTTGGCGTCGCGCATCATCCGCTCCACCGGGAACTCCCGGGTGTAGCCGTAGCCGCCGTGGATCTGCACCGCCTGGGTGGTCACCTTCATCGCGGTTTCCGACGCGACCAGCTTGGCCATGGCCGATTCCTTGGCGTAGGACTGGCCGGCGCTGGCCTTGTAGGCCGATTGATAGACCAGCAGACGGGCCGCCTCGATCTGGGTCGCCATATCGGCGAGCATGAACTGCACCGCCTGGAAGTTGGCGATCGGCAGACCGAACTGTTTGCGTTCCTTGGCGTAGCGCACCGAAGCTTCAAAGGCACCCTGGGCGATGCCGAGGGCCTGCGAGGCGATGCCGATGCGGCCGCCATCGAGGGTCTTCATGGCGATTTTGAAGCCTTCGTTCTCCTTGCCGAGCATGTTGGCCTTGGGAATGCGGCAGTTCTCGAACACCAGTTCCAGGGTCGGCGAGGCGCGGATGCCGAGTTTCTGCTCCTTGCGGCCGAAGTTGAAGCCGGGGGTCCCTTTTTCGACGATAAAGGCGCTAATGCCATGGTGTTTCTGGGCCGTTTTGTCACTGCGGGCGAAGATGACGTAAATTTCCGCGTCGCCGCCGTTGGTGATGAAAATCTTGTTGCCGTTGAGCACCCACTCGTCGCCGTCAAGGGTCGCGGTGGTCTTGGTGCCGCCGGCGTCGGAGCCGGCCGAAGGTTCGGTCAGGCCAAAGGCGCCGAGTTTGGTCCCTTCGGCCAAGGGGACCAGATATTTTTTCTTCTGCTCCTCGCTGCCGTACATGTAAATGGGGTTGGCGGCCAGGGAAAGGTGGGCCGAGAGGGTGACGCCGGTGGAGGCGCAGACCCGGGAGAGTTCCTCTACGGCGATGGCGTAGCTGATGTAATCGGCTTCGGCGCCGCCGTACTCTTCGGGGAAGACGATGCCGGCCAGGCCCAGTTCCCCGACCCGGTCGAACATGACGCCGCGGTCAAAACGCTCCTGCTCGTCACGCTCCCGGACCCCGGGGGCGACCTCCTTCTCGGCAAAAGCGCGCACCGTCTGGCGCAGCAATTGGTGTTCTTCAGTCAGGTCGAAATTCATGGGGCCTCCTTCGATGGCAGATTAAGGGCAAGAGGTTTTCAGGCGAAGCTGCGCAGGATCTCCCGCGAGATGATCAGGCGCTGGATCTCGCTGGTCCCTTCGTAGATGGTGGTAATGCGGGCATCGCGGGCGTAGCGCTCCACCGGGTAGTCACGGGTGTAGCCGTAACCGCCGAGTATCTGCACCGCTTCATAACAGGCTCGGTTCCCCGCCTCGGTGGCGAAGACCTTGGCCATGGAGGCTTCTTTGGCGAAGGATTTGCCCTGCTCCTTTTTGAAGGCAGCGCTCATCAGCAGCAACCGGGACGCTTCCAGTTCGGTGTAAGCGTCGGCGATCTTCCATTGGATCGCCTGAAAGTTGGAGATTTTCTGGCCGAACTGGGTCCGCTCCAGGCTGTAGCGGGTGGCGCAGTCCATGGCCGCCAGACCGACGCCTAGAGCCAGCGACCCGATGCCGATGCGCCCTCCGGCCAGCTCTGCCACGGCCACCCGGAAGCCATCGTTGAGTTTGCCCATCAGCGCCGATTTCGGCACCCGGCAGTTGTCGAACAGCACCTCGTTGGTGGAGGAGGCGTGCTGTCCCATCTTCTCTTCGGTCTTGCCGATGACCAGCCCAGGAGTCCCGGCCTCGACCAGGAAACAGCTGATGCCTTTGCCCTTGGGCGCACTCTTGTCGGTCACCGCCCAGACCACAAACACCCCGGCGTAGGGGGCGCTGGTGATGAAGATTTTGGCGCCGTTGAGGATATAATCATCGCCATCGGCGGTGGCGGTGGTAGTCATTCCTGCCGGGTCGGAGCCGGCGCCGGTTTCGGTCAAGGCGAAGGCTCCGGCCGGATACTCCCCGGAACAGATTTTCGGGATGTAAGCCTGACGTTGCTCCTCGGAGCCGACCACCTGGATCACTTCGCAGACCATGTTGTTGACCGACACGGTCACCGCCGTTGAGGCGCAGGCGCGGGCGATTTCGGTCATCGCCACGCTGAAGGCGATGACCCCGGCCTCCGAGCCGCCATAGGTCTCATCGACATTCAGGCCCATGAAGCCGAGCTCGGCCAGTTTCTTCAGGTTGGCGAGGAAGACCGCATGGCCACCACCCTGGTCGAGAACGGCGGCGTGGGGGGCGAGTTCGACGGTGGCGAACTCCCGGGCGGTCTGCTGGATCAAGGCCTGCTCTTCATTCAGTTCGAGAAACATCGCTCCATCCTTCCTTCGTTAACGGCCGGTGAATTTGGCCGGGCGCTTCTCCAGAAAGGCTTGCATCCCTTCCTTCTGATCGGCCGTGGCAAAGCAGAATCCGAACAGGTCGGCCTCGTAGCCGCAAGCGCGGTCGAGGTCCATCTCCACCCCGTTGCAGATCGCTTCCTTGCTCAGGCGCACGGCCAGAGGCCCTTTGCTGAGGATTTTTTTGGCCACTTTTTTGGTTTCGCCGAGCAGCTCCGCCAGAGGATAAACCTTGTTGACCAGGCCGATGCGCAGCGCCTCCTGGGCGTCGATCATGTCGCCGGTCAGGACCAGTTCCATCGCCCGTCCCTTGCCGATCAGGCGAGGCAGTCGCTGGGTGCCGCCGAAGCCGGGAATGACCCCGAGGTTGACTTCGGGCTGGCCGAATTTGGCGTTGTCGCTGGCGATGCGCAGGTCACAACCCATGGCCAGTTCACAACCGCCCCCCAGGGCAAAGCCGTTGACCGCGGCGATCACCGGTTTGGGCCCCTTTTCGATCAACTGCATCACCCGGTGGCCGAGCAGGGCAAAGTCCCGCGCCGTCACCGCATCGAGGGGGGCCATGGCCGAAATATCCGCCCCGGCTACAAAAGCCTTCTCCCCCGAACCGGTCAGAATGATGCATCCAACCTCCGGGTTGCTGTTCAAAGCTGTAAAAGCACACTCCAACTCCCCCAGCACCGCCGCATTCATGGCATTGAGCGCCTTGGGGCGGTTGATGGTGACGGTGGCGATTCCTTCGGCTATCTCTAAAAGCAGGCTTTCGAATTCCATGGCTGTCTCCTGTTTCAGGTTTGATTGTTCAATGGTTTCAGGCGTACTCGTAGAAACCCTTGCCACTCTTCTTACCCAACCACCCGGCCTTGACCATCTTGCGCAGCAGCGGACAGGGACGATATTTGCTGTCGGCAAAGCCTTCGTAGAGCACTTCCATGATTGCCAGGCAGGTATCCAGACCGATGAAATCGGCCAGGGTCAGCGGCCCCATCGGGTGATTCATTCCCAGTTTCATCACCGAATCGACCGCCTCGGGGGTCGCAACCCCCTCGTACACGCAGAAAATCGCCTCGTTGATCATCGGCATCAGTACCCGGTTGGAGATGAAGCCGGGGTAGTCGTTGACCTCGACCGGGGTTTTGCCCATGCGCAGCGACAGGGCATGCACCGCCTGATAGACCGCGTCGGTGGTGGCGATGCCGCGGATCACTTCGACCAGCGGCATCACCGGCACCGGGTTCATGAAGTGCATGCCGATCACCTGGCCGGGGCGTTTGGTGACCGCCGCCAATTCGGTAATCGGCAGCGAGGAGGTGTTGGAGGCGAGAATGGTGGAGGCCGGGGTGACTCGGTCGAGGGTTTTGAATATTTCGGTTTTGATCGCCATGTTCTCGCTGGCCGCTTCGACCACGATATCGACCAGGGCGGCATCATCCAGCGAGGTCGATGTGGTGATGCGCCCGAGCGCCGCTGTCATCTCCTCAGCGGTGATCTTGCCCTTGGCGACGTTGCGCTCCAGATTCTTGCGCATGGTTGCCAGACCGCGCTCGATGTACTCAGGCTTGAGATCGTTGAGCACCACCTGCAGTCCTGCCTGGGCGGCGACCTGGGCGATGCCGCCCCCCATTTGTCCTGCGCCAATTACCATGATCCGTTCGAGTTGCATCGATTTGGCCTCCTTGGAAGGTATGGATAAAGCTTAAGTCTACTTGAAGGGTGCTGATGCTGGACCAGGCTGCGACCTGAATACAGCTACAGCAAGGCAGGTGCCAAACAATGTTTTATTTAAAAACAAATATATATGTATTCGAAATTTCACGGGAAATAGTTTTGTGGCAGTGGTTCGGAGATGTTTTTGAGAATCAGCAGGAGGCGACAATCCTCCTTGTGTTTACAAAGAAAGAAGCCGTTTTCAAACGTTTAACTAGCCGAAAATACGATGAAAAACTTTATAGTGCCGGGCTGTCGCAGACGTTGACAGCTTGTTGCAGAGGTGACAGGCCTTGGGCGAGCCTGTCACCGCTGGCGGACTATTGCATCTGGTATTTCGCCAGTTTCTTATACAGGCCGGGTCGGGAAATGCCGAGCAGGGCCGCAGCCTGGAGTTTGTTGCCGCCGGACTGGCGGATCGCCTCTTCGAGCAGGTTCTTTTCGATCTCGTCCATGATTTTGGTCAGAGGGCGCTTGCCGATGCTGGCACTGAAATCGCTTTCGGCCGGGTTTTGAGACGCACTGACCGGCAGATGGCAGGAGGCCTGGAGGACGTAGCCGGGGAGGTCGTCGCGACGGATCAGCGGCCCCATTACCAGGTTGAAGGCGCTTTCGATGACGTTACGCAGCTCCCGAATGTTGCCGGGAAAGTCGTAGCTGCGGATGACGTCCCAGGCTTCGGTTTCCAGCCCCTGAATGTCGAGTCCGAACTCGATATTGAACAGGTCGATCAGGTGTTTGGTGATCAGCAGAAGGTCTTCGGCCCGGTCCCGTAGTGGCGGAATGGACAGGGAGACGATGTTGAGGCGGTAGTAGAGGTCTTTGCGGAATTTGCCGTCGCGCACCAGCTTTTCCAGGCTGACATTGGTGGCCGCCACAACCCGCACGTCGATCTTGTGGGTGGTGGCACACCCCAGAGGGGTCACCTCCTTCTCCTGCAAAACCCGCAGCAGTTTGGCCTGCATGGAAATGGACATGTCGCTGATTTCATCAAGGAAAATCGTCCCCTGGTGGGCCAGTGTAAACTTCCCCTGCTGCCCCTCTTTGCGGGCGCCGGTAAAGGCTCCTTCGACATAGCCGAACAGTTCCGATTCCATCAAATGCTCGGGGATCGCCGCGCAGTTGACCTTGATGAAGGGTCCGTAGCGGCGCTTGCTGCCGGCGTGAATAGCGTGGGCGAAGAGTTCTTTGCCGGTGCCACTCTCCCCGGCCAGCAGAACGTTGGAGCCGCGTTCTGCTACCCTCATCAGGGTGGTTTTGAGCTCCCGCAATACCTTGCTCTGACCGAGGATGTTGTTGACGTCGTAGTGAAAGTCGCAGTTTTTGGAAACGGCAGCGCTCTTATCGCGCAGGGCGGCGGCTTGAAGTTTGTTGGCCAGCAGTGTCACTTCCCGCACATCCCGGAACAGGATCTTGCCCATGGCGCCGATCAGCTTGCTGTCTTTGAACAACGGGTAGCGACTAACCACCACTTCGCGGCCGTTGAGGGTGTGGGCTTCGCCGATTTCCGGCCGGCCGGTTTCCATGACGATCGGCAACCGGGAGAGTTTGGAGTTGGGGTAAGCCTTGAGCACGTGCTTGCCGATCATGTCCTGGGCGCGGGTGCCGACGGCATCGGCGAAGGGCTGGTTGACCAGGGTGATGATGCCGTGGCGATCGACGATGATCAGACCATCGGAGGCGATATCGAGGAAGGGGCCGAGGGATTTGACCAGGTTCTGCAGCTCTTCCCGATTGTCGGAGCTCAGATTCTCCGGGTCGGCGGCCAGGCTGAGAAAGCCGCCGGTAGCCGCTTTGCCTTCGAAGGTCGGGACGTAGCTGCAGAGAAACTTGTGGCCTTCAATGGTCAGCGGTTCGCCCCGGAAACAGAAACCGGTGACCAGCAACGGGGCCAGTTGCCCCAAATTGATGACGTCGCCGATCTTGCGGCCGAGCAGTGGCGTTTCGTCGAGATGCAGCAGGTTGAGAGCGCTGTTGTTACTGGAGACGATGGTCTGCTCGCGATCGAGAAAAGCCACCCAGGCATCGCTCTCCTGGGTCCAGGACCCAGGGTCGAAACGGGTGCGGGCGATAGCTTCCTGCAAAGTCACGGTTTCCCCCTCTAGCTTGGTTGCGGGTTTTTTCTAGGTTAGTGAGCTGTGATAACTTCGAGCTCATAATGGCGAATTCTACAGTGTCTCAGAAGTTAACACAATGTTTTAAATAAAGTGGTGGCAAAAAAAATCTGGTGTGCCCAAACCTGACCGTCGGGGTTTTGAATTTTTCCTCGAGTCGAAGTTCCCGGAATGTTGTCAACGCTGGCGACATGCTGTAGCGCGCGGAAACAAAGGCCTAACTAGCTGTTTATTCACGAAAAGATATAAAATTTTGGGAAAACGGTGGTGACAGGAGGGGTTGGAGATTGCCTGAAGGAACGCCGCCGTTGTTCGGTTTTTCTATAATAATCAGTGTGATTTTAAGCTGTTGAGAGGATTTTTTGGTGGGCGACCCTCGATCTGGCGAAGCTGGCACCAATCTTGATATAACAATGTTATATATGTCGCCAGTTTTGGCGTTCAAGGTTTGTCCGTCACCCCGGGAGGTTTCATGGAATCGACAGCCTACAGCCCGCAACACTCCATCCGCTTCGTCACCGCAACCAGCCTTTACGATGGCCACGATGTCTCCATCAATATCATGCGCCGGATTCTGCAGGCCTCGGGGGCCGAGGTGGTGCACCTGGGGCATAACCGCTCGGCCGATGAGATCGTCACTGCCTCGATCCATGAGGATGTGCAGGGGATCGCCGTCAGTTCCTACCAGGGCGGCCACCTCGAGTTCTTTAAGTACATTCAGGACCTGCTGCGGGAGCGGGGCGCCGGCCACATCAAGATTTTCGGTGGCGGTGGCGGAGTCATTCTGCCCGACGAGATCAGCGAACTGGAAAACTACGGCATCTGTAAAATTTTTTCCCCCGAAGACGGCCGCAAATTGGGGCTGCAGGGGATGATCAACTTCAAATTGCAGGCCTGTGATTTCCCGACCCCGCGCCAGATCGAAGCCGATCTGGCCTTGCTGAAGGACCGGGACGTTTCGGCGGTGGCGCGACTGATCACCCTGGCCGAGGAGGCGCTGGAAGGGGCTTCCGAAGAGTGGAAAACTGCTCACGCCCGGATCCGGCAGATGGACCAAAAGGTGCCGGTGGTCGGCATCACCGGCACCGGCGGCGCCGGCAAGAGTTCACTGACCGATGAGCTGGTGCGGCGCTTCCTGCGGGATTTCCCAGACAAGCATCTGGCCATCCTTTCCGTCGATCCGACCCGCCAGCGCACCGGCGGCGCCCTGCTCGGCGACCGTATCCGTATGAACGCCATCGACAGCCCGCGGGTTTTCATGCGCTCGCTGGCCACCCGCAAGTCCAAAACTGAACTCTCGGCGGCGATCAGCGAGGCCCTCGATGTGCTCAAGGCGGCTGGCTTCGATCTGATTCTGGTGGAGACCAGCGGCATAGGCCAGGGGGACGCCGGCATTGTCGAGATCTGCGATGTCTCCCTCTATGTCATGACCAGCGAATTCGGCGCTCCGACCCAACTGGAAAAGATCGATATGCTCGATTTTGCCGACCTGATTGCTCTCAACAAAATGGAGAAAAAGGGGGCCGAGGATGCGCTGCGCAATGTGCGCAAGCAGTACCGCCGTAACCGCAATCTGTTCGAGGTGCCCGATGACGCTTTGCCGGTTTACGGCACCATCGCCAGTAAATTCAGCGATCCCGGCACCAACGTCCTCTACCGGGCGCTGATCGACCAGGTCAATGCCAAGACCGGCCGCGACTGGCGCTCCGTGCTGGACATCAGCGAACGGGTCAGCCGCACCCACTACATCATCCCCCCCGACCAGGTCGGCTACCTGGGCGACATCACCAAAACCGTGCGCGGCTATCGCCGTCAGGTTGCGGAGCAGACCAGCGCGGCCCGCCAACTGTTCCAGCTACAGGGGAGCCGCGATCTGCTGCTGGCCGGCGAGCCAGCCTCCGAACTCACCGCTCGTTTCGATGCCGCTATCGCCGCGTGCCAAGATCGGCTCTCGCCGGAGAACCGCAAGTTCCTCGCCGGTTGGCCGGAGCTGAAAAAGAGCTACCGGGAACCGGTGATGGTGACCAAGGTGCGGGACAAGGAGATCCGCACCGAGCTCTTTACCACCACTCTATCCGGTACGGCGATCCCCAGGGTCTGCCTCCCTGATTACGAAGATTTCGGCGAACTGGTCAAGTGGGGTATGAAAGAAAATGCTCCGGGCTTTTTCCCTTACACTGCCGGCCTGTTCCCCTTCAAGCGAACCGCTGAGGACCCCAAGCGCCAGTTTGCCGGCGAAGGGACGCCGGAGCGCACCAACCGCCGCTTCCACTACCTGACCAAGGGCGACCCGGCTAAGCGCCTCTCCACCGCCTTTGACAGCGTCACCCTCTATGGCGAAGATCCTGACGAGCGCCCGGACATCTTCGGCAAGGTCGGCGAGAGCGGGGTCTCCATCTGTACCCAGGTCGATATGAGTAAGCTGTTCGCCGGCTTCGACCTCTGCGACCCGATGACCAGCGTCTCGATGACCGTTAACGGCCCGGCCCCAATCCTGTTGGCGATGTTTTTCAACACCGCCATCGAGCAGCAGGTCGAGCGCTTCCACCTTGATAAGGGCCGCGAACCTTCTCCGGACGAATTGGCTGAAATCAGCACCTGCACCCTGCAGACCGTGCGCGGCACAGTGCAGGCCGACATCCTCAAAGAGGATCAGGGACAGAATACCTGCATTTTCTCCACCGAATTCGCTCTGAAGATGATGGGGGATATGCAGCAGTTCTTCATCGACCAGAAGGTGCGCAACTACTACTCGGTTTCCATCAGCGGCTACCACATCGCCGAGGCCGGCGCCAACCCGATCAGCCAGCTTGCCTTCACCCTCTCCAATGGTTTTACCTACGTGGAGTACTATCTCTCCCGCGGCATGCACATCGATGACTTCGCGGCCAATCTCTCCTTCTTCTTCAGCAACGGCCTTGACCCCGAGTATACCGTGCTCGGCCGGGTAGCGCGGCGGATCTGGTCGGTGGCGATGCGCAACAAATACGGCGCCAACGCCCGCAGCCAGATGCTCAAGTACCACACCCAGACCTCGGGGCGCTCGCTGCACGCCCAGGAGATGGATTTCAACGACATTCGCACCACCCTGCAGGCGCTGATGGCGATCTACGACAACTGCAACTCCCTGCACACCAACGCCTACGACGAGGCGGTCACTACCCCCACCGAGGAGTCGGTGCGCCGGGCGATGGCGATCCAGATGATTATCAATAAGGAGCTCGGCCTGGCCAAGAACGAGAATCCGCTGCAGGGAGCCTTTATCACCGACGTTCTCACCGATCTGGTAGAAGAGGCGGTGATGGCCGAGTTCGACCGTATCAACGAGCGCGGCGGCGTCCTCGGCGCCATGGAAACCCAGTACCAGCGCAGCAAGATCCAGGAAGAGTCGATGCTCTACGAGCACCAGAAACACACCGGTGAGCTGCCGATCATCGGCGTCAACACCTATCTCAACCCGAAGGCGGATGCGGAGGGGTACAAAATCCCCGCCGAACTGGCCCGCTCAACCCGGGAGGAGAAGGAGTCGCAAATTGCCAACCTGCGCGCCTTTCAACAGCGGCATCGTGCCCAGGGACCGGCGGCGCTCAAGCGTCTGCAGCAGGTGGCCGAACGGGGCGAGAACGTCTTTGCCGAGCTGATGGAAACGGTCAAGGTCGCCTCCCTGGGGCAGGTGAGCAAAGCGCTTTACGAAGTCGGCGGGCAGTACCGGCGCAATATGTAGTTTGAGCAAAGCGACCAAGCCTTGGAGGCGATGAGATGGATTTATTCGATGTGATCAGAGACCGGCGCAGCATCCGCAAATACCAGGAGAAACCGGTGGAGGCGGAGAAGCTGACCGCGGTGCTGGAAGCGGCGCGGCTGGCGCCGTCGTGGAAAAACCTGCAATGCTGGCGCTTTCTGGTGCTGCAGCAGGTCGAGAAAAAAACCGCTCTGCTCGACTGCTTCGTCGAAGAGAACCCCGGGCGCAAGGCACTGGCGCAGGCGCCGGTGGTGATTGTGGTCTGCGCCGATCCGCAGGAGTCGGCGGTGGAGGAGGGGAAGGAATATTACCTCGCCGATGCCGCCATCGCCTTTGAACATATCTGTCTGGCCGCCCAGGCGCTGGGGCTGGGAACCTGCTGGATCGGCTGGTTCGACGAGGCCCGGCTCAAGCAGACTCTTGGCATCCCCGCCGGCCTGCGGGTGCTCGGCGTGACTCCTCTCGGCTACCCGGATCAGGCCCCCAAGCCCCGGCCGCGCAAGGAACTGAGCGAAATCGCCTTTTTTGAAGAATGGGGGAGACGCCAATGTTGACCAGGGAGGAAAGTGCCGACCGCATCGCCCGCCTGCAGCATAAACTGATCGAGCAGCAGATGGATGGGGCCCTGTTGATCTTTCCCATCGACCTGTACTATTTCAGCGGCGCGCTGCAAAACGCGGTGCTTTGGGTTCCGGCGCAGGGCCAGCCACTGCTGCTGGTCCGCAAGAGTCTGGCCCGGGCCCGGGAGGAATGCCTGTTTGCCGAGGTTCTTCCCTTCCCGCCGAGCAAGGAGTTTGCCTCCGTACTGCCGACGAGCGCCCACAAAATCGGCCTCACCTTCGACGTGCTGCCGGTGGCCCAGTATAACTTCTTCGCCAAATTGCTGCCGGGGCGGGAATTTGTCGATCTATCCGGCCTCAATCGCGAGCTGCGCTCGGTCAAATCACCCTGGGAGCTGGAGCGGATGCGTTACAGCGGCGCCAAGCTTTGCGAAGTGTTCGCCCAGGTGCCGGAAATTTTGCAGCCGGGAATGCGCGAAATCGATCTGGCCGCCGAATTCGAAGCGCGGCTGCGCAAGGCCGGCGGCGAAGGTTACGTGCGGATGCGGGCTTTCAACCAGGAGTTCTTCATGGGGTTGGCGGTCGCCGGGGGGAGTGCCTGCGCACCGGGCTTTTTCGACGGACCGGTCACTGGTCGGGGGCTTTCCAGTGCTTTCCCCCAAGGGGCCTCGGCGCAGAGGATCGAGAAAAACTGCCCGGTGCTGATCGACTACACCGGAGTTTTTGAAGGTTATATCGTCGACATGACCCGGATGTTCGTCATCGGCACCCTCGATAGCCAACTGCAGCAGGCCTTCGACCTCGCCAGGGCCATTCAGGACCAATTGGCGGAAAACCTACGGCCTGGAGCTGTCTGCGCCGAACTGTTTGCCCAAGCTTTTGCCCTGGCGGAGCAGGCAGGCCTGGCTCGGCATTTCATGGGCTCGCCGGGGGAGAACGCCCGCTTTGTTGGCCACGGTGTCGGACTCGAACTCGACGAGTTCCCGGTCCTCGCCCAAGGTTTCAATATGCCCCTCAAGATTGGGCAGACCATCGCCATCGAACCGAAGTTCGTCTTTCCGGGCCTTGGCGCCATCGGCATCGAAAACACCTGGGCGGTGACCGAAAAGGGCGGCGAAAAACTCACCAACATGCCCGACGCGCTGGTTCATTTGTAATCGCCTGGGCGGGGAGGGGGCCGAGTGCCAGGCTGATGCTGTGACGTTTGGTCACCTTGGGAAAGGTTCTGCAGTCTTATATATCCAATGGTGAAGTAGGATCGCCATCTGATGCAACATGTGAGACAGCCCCAAATCTGGTAGCCAGGTTTGGGGCTGTCTGTGTTTGGGATGTGGTGACTTGCAAAAAATTTAAGTAGCTTAGGTGTATCTAGAAAGCTAAGGGCAATTCAATCTTAACCTACATGGCAGGATCAAAGCATTGTCAAGCCAGCGAACAAAGTCCTTAACGTGCAAAAGGGGACACCTTGGTATGGTGTCCCCTTTTGCGTTTTGATTAACTTCGGGCTTATTGCTTTTGTTGCACGGGCACGGTGACAACCGCAGAGGCTTCGACCAAAGCCTTCTCGGCCGCAATCTTCATCTCTTCCTTGCGCTGGGCGATCTTGGGACTGAGCTTCTCGCATCCCTCCTTGACCTGGGCGAATGTATAGGCCGCCAGAGAGTAGTTCGGCAGTGTTTTCTGTTCCTGGGCATTCAGTTCTTTCATCCCGTCGGCTAACTGGAGCTTGATCCGCTCAAACTCGGTGGCAGCGAACTGCTCTGCACCTTCGCCAACAACCACATCCACAGCCGCCTTGGCTGCCGCGAGTTCATTCGTCGGTGGTTCGGCGCAGCCGCTCAACAGTGTGATTGCAGTCAGAGACATCAACAGAAGTTTGATTGCCTTTTTCATCGTTAATCTCCTTTGTAGTTAGCTGAGTCAGGCTTGACCACCATGGTGTAACTGTTTTAACGCAATAGAGACGGCAATCATAAAACACTGCTATTGCTGATCTTTATATTTTGGCCACAGAAAAGAATCCCTATTAAGGGAAGCCTTATCTCTGAGGTTTGAACATTCATACCTGCGTATTCCGGAGCTATCCGGCCACCGATTCCGCTGCAAAGTGGGCCACCCGTTCCGGAGCAAACTGGACCAGGCATTCCGCTGTAATCTGGGCCACTGATTCCGATCCAAACTGGGCCACTTTTC